>Ga0073936_10005428_pt1 | contig 17233 bp, 9 predicted proteins | sample AliMusrvi5mmetaG_FD_87041 | JGI IMG/M metagenome (GOLD analysis project Ga0073936, IMG submission 87041) | Freshwater lake bacterial and archeal communities from Alinen Mustajarvi, Finland, to study Microbial Dark Matter (Phase II) - Alinen... | ecosystem: Environmental > Aquatic > Freshwater >... | reverse complement strand
GGTTAGCGGTGCCGGTTCAGGCATTAAGTGTAAAATAATCGAACTATTTTATTCACTGTAATTTATATCATTATCTGCTGAAAGTTTTTGAAGACTGAAAAGCAGAATGTTCAGCCACGACGTTTCACGGGAAACAGCATGGGAGTCTTCGATTTATAATCAAGATAGGATTCTCCGAATCTAATTTCCAGTTCACGTTCCTCATAAACCTTCACAAAGAAAAGCAAGGCAGGGGAGAAGAGGAAGAGTGCCCAGAGGATAAACATAACGGATTGAAACCAGATCCCCAGCGACAGTAAAAGTGCCAGGCATGCAAGTACCATGGGATTGCGTGTCCGGGAGTACATCCAATCTACTGCCAGTTTTCTGCTGAGTGCGATGGCAAAGGGTGCTCCAAGTCCTTTCAGGGCGAGGTTAATAACTGTCAGGAAAGTTGCTGCACAGGTAATAATGACCAATACCAGGCCGATATCGACAGGAACAGGAAGCGTCCAGACTGACCATTCCTTGTGGGTGCTCAACGCCCTGCAGATAGGGATACCCATCAGAATTCCCAGGGAATAATGGACAAATGTAGTGACCCAAGCCGCACGGTTCAATGTGGGCTTCTTGTCGAGTATCCTCCTTCCGAGCAAAACGAACGGGAAAACCAGTAATATTCCGCCGAAAATGATGGCAAGGTTTACCCTGTTTGAAAGGTGCAGACCGAGCACCCAATTCCATATCAGCCAGATGAGTATCAACAGGACAATCCTGATAAATAAATCAATGACCTTTTTCATATAACTGTATTAATAAGCTTAACGTATTGACTTTTTGGATCCTCCATTCGGATGGAGCATATTTAATTTTTGATTCCGATGCAATCAATATGCTTTTTCTAACAGGATCTCTTCCCGTCAATGTCCTTAAAATCTATGTCAAAGACCACGCCATTTTGAAGTGTTATTGTTGCTCCCAAGGCTGAAAATGTCGTCGTAACCTCCATGATTTCAATCTCTTTTATGGGGGAAAGTTCCTCCGGAGTCCATTCGCTGTTATCCATTTTGTGAAGCATGACGGTAATCATCAACTCCATGGCGGGGTTTTTTGCCAGTCGTTTCCGGTGGGCATAGACCACTGTGCTTTCGTCAGCCTCAGCATTCCTGTTTTCATGGACAAGGCTTTCGAGGCTATCCCAGCCATGATAAGCAATCAAGGCCACATGTCTGCCCGGAATGGACGCGGTGATCACCTTCCTGTCGGCATTTTCGTATTGCCTGATGACTGCCTTTTTCCCGTCAATATGTGGCATGCCAAAGTGTCCCAGGGTTAATTCATGTTCAAAAGCAAGGCGGGTTCTGTCGACCCTGATCACGCCTCCCGGGATGGTTATTTCTGCAAGGTCGATGATATAGCCTACCCCATTGTTGGGTGGTTTCCGCATAATGGCTTGCCTGTAGAGAACCTCCTTGCGGACACCGTTGTAAAGCATGCTCTGGGAGGTTGTATAGGCGCTGTTTTTATCCGAATCATTGTCAATCTTCTGACCGGTGAGGTAGAAATTTACATCATCCCCTCTCAAATCCCTGGGATCGAGGCTGCGGAAACTATATTCCATGGAGGTTCCACCCTTCGGATTATGATCTTCCCATGGGAAATGGGTATTGTAAACCAGTTTGGAATAATTTGGATCATCGTAATAAACCTTGCCGGGGATGATCTCAGAGGTGCCCGTTTTGCCATGATTCACAAGAACAAGTCCGGGGTTTTCAAGTATGATCTTGTTGGAATTGTCTCCCAAATTGTCCCAAATTCCTTCGTTTTCCCTGGCAGTCCAGAAGGGGGAGTCATCCGGCAATGCCAGGCAGATAAATGGCAGGAACATCAGGAATGGACTACCGGCACAGCTGTAGTCTTGAATCATGTATTCCTTTCGGCCGTAAAATCCGAGACTGGGAATATCATTGAAATAAAATTCTTCCCTCGTAACAAATTGCAGAAGGGATCCTGAACACAGCCTTCTGGCCCAGCCGGCATCCAGACGGGTCTTTTCCTTCAACATAAAAGCCACGGGGAAGGCACCTGATACCCAAGTTCTGTAACAGATACTCCTCGACCACATGTTGATGTAACCATCGCGGGCAAAAAAGCCTGTCACGGATTCCATCAGCTTTACGGCAGATTTTTCAATGATTTCGGCAATTTCGGGGTAGTACTCGTCGCCGAATGTCCGGTTCCAGATGGTGGTGTAAACAATGAAAAGGCTGATGGAGTAGTAGTTATAGGTTTGTTCGAGATACCAGCCGTCGCCCGAATGGTAGGATACCACCCATAGGAGATGGCTTTTCAGCAATTCATCATCGATCGGGTATCCGTTCTTTTTCAGGAAGGATAGAGCACAAATGTTAAAAATCCGCCAGTTGTTCTGGGTGGTTCTGTGGTGGGCCCATTTAGAGATGGTAACGACCATTTCCTCTTTCTGCTTCTCCGTGTATTGTGTCCAGATGGTATCCGGCAGTAGGAGCAAAGTTTTGAACAAACCTCCGAATTCGCAGGTGAACTGGTAATTGGAATCCTGCAATTCTTCTGGAAGAGGCAATGTATTCGGATGCCCCGGGGTGAAGGCATTGTAAAATTGAAGGCTGTAATAATCCCTTAGGTTGATGTTGTTGATGGTCGTTTCCGGATCAATGTGGATTAACGGTCCCGCCAGGGTAAAGGTTCTTTCCAGGGCTTCAAATTCCGCAGAACGGTAGCGCCATTCCGGGGCATCCGGCTGGGGATAGGTCTTACCCGGAACAACGGGGAATGTCAGTGGAGTTTCAACGGAGTCAATGTGCTTCAAGGCCCTTTCCAGCAAGTATTTTGCCAGTTCAATGTAATGTTTCTTCGACATCCCGGTGAACGGACTCAAATTCAAATCGGGATTTTTAACTTCAAAAGCGTTGTTCATTTTTTATGTTTCCTCCAGTTTCATTTTTCTCCCTCGATTCGGATTCTTTAAAGTCCGAACTCATACGTCGATTTAAATTCTTTATCTCATTTATATATTGCCGGATACCTTTGATATGACATCAATTAATCTAAATTACAAATAATTTTTTACATGCCTATATAGTATTCGAGCCATCATTCAAGGAAATGATCTGTCTTGAGCTACTTCCGATTTCTGACTTCCTGGTTTGTGCCAACAAATGTAAGTCACTGAAAAGTATGAGGCAGCCAATCAAAACGAGAAAATTCTTCATATTGGGCCTAATTTTAATTTTTAAATATCACCCAGTCTATTTCAACCGGAGTGTCTTTCAGTACAACAAAAAGGTTGTGCAAACCTTTTGGAACCCTGGTTACCTTTGCATCAATTAATTTCCAGTCAATCCCTTTGGGGATGCAGATTTCGGCAACTACCGGGCCATCGATTTTATCCAAGTGCAACTGAACAGTGCCATTATTTTCAGATTTGGCTCTTACTTCGACCGATTTAATTTTTTTGTTCCCAAAATCAACATTGTTATAGTTCACCCATGCGCCTTTGGTTACTAGAGTTGTCTTCCAACCATTGAATGCATTCAGTGAATCCAGAAAAGCGATGGATGTGCCGGTATTGCTTTTACTGCTAAATCTGTCAATTTCAATTTTATTATTTGCGCTTGTTATCCCAACTCCACGCAAAGTGGGTTTAACTTTTTGTATTGTGCCGTCGGCATGGAAGAATAGGCTATCAATGCAAACTGACCGGTTTTTATCGAATTTTGGAGAATAGGCATCCTGATGATAGAACAAGTACCATTGGTCGTTGTACTGAACAAACGACTGGTGGTTGGTCCAGCAGTTCATTGGTGATTCGTCCATAATGACTCCTGCCATTTTAAATGGTCCCATCGGGTTATTGCCTATAGCATATTCAAGTCGTTCTATTTTGTTTTCAACATGCGGGAAAGTCAAATAATATATTCCTTTTCGTTCAAGTAAGAATGGTCCTTCTATCAAACCTTTTTGAGGCAAGTTTGCAATAACCTGAGGTTCTGATGCCAGTTCAGTCATATTATCCTTAAGTTTTGCAACAAAAATATTTCCCATTGCCCAATATAAATAGTTTTGGCCGTCTTTGTCAATGAACAGGTTTGGATCGATGCCGTTCACACCCTTGATCGGATCGGGTAGAGGAATGTACGGTCCTTCAGGCTTGTCTGCAATTGCAACTCCGATGCCGAACCCTTTTCTTCCGTTCGAATCTGCCACTTTTCTATTTGCCGGAAAGAAGAAGTAATACTTTCCGTTTCGATCTATGCAGTCAGGCGCCCACATGCTGTAGGAGGTTGAATCGACCCAACTAGTTTTATTCTGACTAATGATAATTCCATGATCAGTCCAGTCAGACAGGTTTTCGGATGAAAACACATGATAATCTGCCATACAGAACCAGTCTTTTCTACCCGGTTTCTCAGGTGGTGTAGGAATGTCGTGCGAGGGGAATAGGTATACTTTGCCATTAAAAACCCTTGCAGTGGGATCTGCAGAAAACTGATTGCGGATGATTGGATTCTGCCCGGTTGCCAGGTACGAAACAATCATCAGCAGGCTAAAGATGAGTGATTTGAAGTTGCTCATTTTTTTATAGGATTAGAATTCATGTCCGAGATTTGGTCGTTTATGTGAAAATAATCAAAATCGACGAATCCACCTGGATTTTTTGTGGAATAGTTGAACAACCCAAAACGGTAACCCATAAAGTGAGGCAGTGAATATTCCATCTTCAATTGAGACCCGATTGCTTTCCAGGATTTGCCGTCCAAACTGAAGAAGAAACGGGCAAGATCTTGTTTGTCAGTAAAATTGCATTCTGCTTTCAGGAATACGGTTTGTTGGTTAAGTGGCACACTGTCGACCTCTGCAGGATATGGATTTGCACCATTGATCATGACGATTGTTTTTACTCCTTTGCTGCATTTTACCCCGACTTGTCCAAATTTCCGCTGCAGTAAGGCCAGGCCTGCAACATCGCCATCTTTCATATTTGTAACATCCATGCTGGCAGAACCTGAAGAAACTGGTCCAAAGGTGCGTTGTGTCAGGGTATTTCTTGCCATTACAAACTGCGAATCAATCCGCCCGGTTGTAAGTCGCAGGTAACCTTTTCTCTGATTGACGGACCAAAGATTGTTGTCAGGATTATGGTTCCACTGCCAAACCAGCGGCAGTAACCTGTCTTTTTTCCGGCGTGAGAAATCGTCGTTGGCTACCAATCCGGGAATTAATCCCATGCCTGCAGGCAGATCGAGGATCTCAGAAGTTTTGCCATTTTCACCTATTACCGGCCAACCGTCTTCCCATTTCACGGGAACAAGGTAAGGGATACGACCAACTGAACCGGAATCACGAAATAAATAGGCAAACCATCGGCCGTCGGGCGCATCAATAATTCCTCCCTGGGCCACTCCTAAATCGCGGAAAGCAAGTTTGCCTTCGTACGGCCCGGTAATCTTATCGGCCCTATGCACAATCACCGTTCGCATTCCTCCTTTGGGCCAGACAATGTTGAAAAGATAATATTTACCATTTACTTTAAACAGTTGTGAGCCTTCGGCTGCAAGCATTATTTGATTTCCTGCCGGGGCACTTGCATTTTCAATAAGTACCTGTTCCGTCCCTTCCTTTATGCCTGAAAGGTTTTCCTTCAATTCAAGGATCCTGAGTTTGCCCGCACCATAAACGATATAAATGTGCTCATCCTCATCAAAGAAGATGGAATGGTCATGCAAAGCCGGTTTAAATGAATGCTCTACCCAAGGTCCTTTTTCAAGGTCCTTTGTTGTGTAGATATATGTTTTTCCGGTAGTCTGGGCAAAGGTGGAAACATAGAATATACCCTTGTGATAGCGTAAGCAACTGGCCCATGATCCTTTCCCATAGGTATTTTTGCCGTTGACAAGATTCATAGCATCAACATTAGCAAGGGTATCATAGGCATAGCTGATGATTTTCCAATTGACTAAATCTTTCGATTTCATGATTGGTAAACCTGGACTCATGTGCATAGTGGTACTCGACATGTAATAGTTGTTGCCCACACGAATCATCGACATATCCGGAACGTCGGCCCAAATAACCGGATTCCGGGCAGACCTTATTTGAGCCGATGCCGTGCTGAGGCATAAAATGACCATTACTATTAAACCCACGCTACGCACATCCATGTATTTTCAGTATTGAACCAGGTTAATGATTTCCGGGAGTTATGATCCTGTATTGTCCGCTCAGATGCAGCAAGCTGAACAAATACAGTAATCCGTCGTAATAAGGATCAAAATAGCCGTCTTCATAGGGCGCCAGCTGCGATTCCCAGAGCCCACGCATGAAATCCAGGCTCTTTTCATTCCTGCCAATCAGCGATGTGGTGGCCGCTGTAGAAACCAGTCCCAAAGAGTGCCTGAGTTTCCTGAATCCGCCAGCCTGAAGAATGAACGCTGGCTTTGACCCGTCCAGATTGAATTGATCATCGAATGTATTGATTCCTTTCGATCTCAGGAAATTTTGCAACCGGGTTGCATACTCTTCCTGCCAGTTTTTGTCTTTACCATACCAAACATAATCGATGGCAATGTTCATGGGCACCCGCCACGAGTCGTAGCGAAAACCTTCGGGCATCCAGGGTGTCGGATGAGGTTTCCCGCTAAACTCTGAATAATCCGAATTCAATCCTGTAACCGGATGGCATGCCCGATGAAGAAAAAGCCGCGAAGTATCCGCGCAATCGCGGTAAAACTGTTCGTGACCATCTTTGGCATACTCTGCCCATATTTCGTAAAATGCAGGTAAATGGTAGGAGGGATCAGTCCAGTTGTAATTATTGCCTTCAGGCACAAAAGTGATCTGTTTGTGCTCCACATTGATCAGGTTGAATAATTTATTGGTCCCATCTTTTTTCCACATGGCATCCAGGATCCTGCGGGCTTCAGCATAATAGTCGATTCCGGTTTTATTTCCCCATCTGTTGGAGGCAAAAAGCAGATCGGTGATGAAATAGAGCTCTCCATCTGAAGCAGAACCTTCCGAATTGCGTTTCATGGATTCGGGATTGATGCTCCAGGCAAAAAATCCTTCCCTTGAACCATCCTGATGCTGCAGGTACTTTTTAGTCCATCGCCAGATACGGTCAAAAACCTCCTTTTTATTCAGCTGGACGGCTATCATCATGCCGTAGGAGAGACCTTCCGTTCGCGCATCCTTGTTTTTGATATCCGAAACATAAGCCATCGAATCGCCTACCGCAAAATAAATAGGATTTGGACCTTCAAAAAGATCGTAGTAAGTCTTTTCAATTTTTTTGTCGATGTCTGTCTGACTGTATCCGGCTTCGAGAAACAGATTCCGGTAGGAGCCTGTGTGATAGGCAGATTTCTTTGAGTTATTGCCTGTAGATTTTAATCTGACGGACAGATTCTGCCCTTTTGCTTCCGGGCTCATTTCGCCGGTATCAAACGGGGTTGCCGGCAAACCTTCTTTGTTAAACAGATTTGCCCCAGCCGGATTGTCGGCCCAGGCGTAACGTACAGAAACAGGACCGGGAATAGCATCGTTCCAGACAACCACTTTTTTCCCTTCGATTTTGGCTTGTGCCCAGACAAACTTTCCGTCTGTCCCGGCAATGGCAAACTGATTCAGGGATTTGCCATCTTTGGTTACCAGTCCGCTGCCACAATAGTTAAAACTGAGTACAATTTTATGGCCTATTATTTTGAACGATTGAAAGACCGGACCCGAGGTAACTGCTTTTTTCTCATGGTAGGCTATCCTTTCAGCTGCCAATGCCAGTCGCCCGCCGACGGCTTCCTTGTTCTGTGGGTGGATATCGTTCCAGTCACCTAAATCGATATTGACAGTGATTGCAGTGTTTTCGACGAAAAGTGAGGTCTTCAGTTGCACACTGCGGAACATGGCCCAATTGCTTTCCGAAGGCTGCTCTTTTGACTCCATAAAATTGGGAAGCTGCGCGATGATGAAAGGGAAATTTCCCTGATTGTGTTTCAACCGCCAGTCGGCTATCAAGGCAGTCAATAGTTTTTGGTATTCCTGGTATCGTTCGGCATTCGATTCACCCTGATACCAAACTGCGCCCTTGATGGCATACTTGTTCGCAGGAGCCAGCATGCCATTGTACAGTCCGGTAGGTTTCCAGTTTACGAAGGTTTGTCCGGGAGTTGGACTCATGGTACAACCCAACTGATACTGCCAGTTCCCGCTCAATTGAATGGTATCCGTTTCGTTAAAAAGCTGGTAAGGTTTGTCTTTGATGAAGCCGCCTCGACCGGAGTTGTTGATGACGCGAACTACGATCGTATTTTTACCGGATTGAAGTAACCCGGCAGGTACAGCATATTTACGCTGCGGATACTGATAACTAGTCGTTCCTACGAATTTTCCGTTGATGAAAACCGAATCTGCATCTACGATACGCCCCATCCTGATCCAGACCTTTTTCCCTGCCAGGGAATTGGGAACATCCATCTCTTTTCTGAACCAAACCACGCCATTCACTTCCCCCAAACCATGATCGGCCCAAAAGGATGGGACAGGCATTGTTGGCCATGAAGATGCGTCGAAAGCCGGCTCTTTCCAGGTTGGATGTGTTGCCAGACCTTTATCTGTCTGGTTTAGCCTTGCGTACCAGGCGTTTGTTGCTTTCCGCTCACCCGACTGGATTTGATTTACGAAAGACTGGTTTTTGAACTTTTCGGCTTCGGCCAGATAGGCCGGAAAATCTTTCAATGCATCAACACTCATCCACGCTTCTGCGGGCGAACCGCCCACGCTGGCATTGATAATCCCGATAGGTACATGATATTTTTGGTACAAATTCCGCGCGAAAAAATAGGCTACCGCCGAATAATCGAGTATCGTTTTCGGATTGACGGCCATCCAGTTTCCGGATGGATAATCATCCTTTGGTGAGTTGAAGTCAAATACCTGAGTCACTTTGAACTGACGAATGAACTTGTTTTCGCACTGTTCGATTTCTTTGGCATACCGATCCGTCAGCCGGTTCATGGGGTATTCCATGTTCGACTGTCCCGAGCAAACCCATACATCGCCGAACAGAATGTCTTTCAGTTCGATGCGATTGCTTCCAGCGATTTCCATGGTGAAAGGACCGCCGGCTTTTTGCCCCGGAAGGGAGATTTGCCACTTCCCGTTTTCTCCCGTTGTAGTTTTGAAAGAATGGCCGTTGAAATGAAGTGTCACTGTTTCTCCAAATGATGCCCAGCCCCAGATTTTCACAGGGGTTTCCCGCTGCAGGATCATCCCATCCTGAATAAGTCGCGGTAGTTTTATTTGCCCAAAAGAGGGCATCGAAAGGAGCAAAAGAAACGTGAAAAGAATCGAGATTTGTTGATTCAGATTTCTTAAACGCAATTTCTTTTCAGGTTTTGACTTGGATTGCATGCGTATATTATTTGTTTTTAAAAGTCGTATGGAATACCTATCCGACGGTCGGCGTACTTGGGCATTTTATTATTCTGCGCCTTCCATTGTTTGTATGGTTCCATCTGCATTGTAATGCAGTTCAACCACTTTGACGCTTCGCAACCATGTTTTGCCCCCGGATGGTTTGCTGTCATGAAAAAACAGGTACCACTTTCCCTTGAATTCAACAATGGAATGATGTGAAGTCCAACCAACGACAGGCGTCAGAATCACTCCCCGGTAGGTAAAGGGACCATAAGGACTTTCTCCTGTGGCATAACACAACCTGTGGGTATCGCCAGTTGAATAGGAAAAATAATATTTGCCTCTGAATTTGTGCATCCAGGAGGCTTCAAAAAAGCGTCTGTCATGATCCTGTGATTTGAATGCTTTCCCATCCGGCCCAAGGATCTCAATATTTTTCGCACTTTCAGCAAACTGCAGCATATCTTTGCTCATCATGGCTACCTGGGGGCTTAGGGCCTGCTGATCGGCAGCGGGCTGTGCTCCGCATTCGATGGCTTTTCCATTGCGGTAACGCTGCAATTGTCCGCCCCAGATTCCACCAAAATACATGTAGCTTTTCCCGTCTGTATCTGTAAAAACAGCCGGATCGATGCTGAAGCTTCCGATGATCGGATTATTCTCGGGTTTAAACGGACCTTCGGGTGCATTACCGACAGCGACGCCAATCCTGAAAACATCCGTTTTATCCTTTGCCGGAAAATAAAGGTAATATTTTCCGTTTTTATAGGCAACATCGGGCGCCCACATTTGCCTTCCTGCCCATGGTACCTGTTTTACATCAAGAGCCACGCCGTGATCAGTAACCTTGCCATCCATACTTTCCATCGAAAATACATGATAATCGCGCATATCGAAATGGTCGCCATTGTCATTTTCGGCAATTCCAGCCTCAACATCGTGCGAAGGATAAACGTAGATTTTTCCGTTAAAGACATGGGCGGAAGGATCTGCAATATAAATGTCTTTCACCAGATACCTCGATTTCTCTTTTAACTGGGCATTTGCGGTTGAATATGCAATTGCCATCATGACAAGGACCATGAGATTCATTCGGTTTAATAGATATCTTTTCATTGTATTTAGGTTTATTGATTAATGATGACCGTTGTAACGCTATTTGCCTGCAAATTGACCGGCACTTTGCCACTTGCAGGAGTCAGAACAGCAGTTTCCCTTGTTTTGGATGATGAGGTGGTATAAGCAATCGCGGATGATATGGCTCCTGAAGTAATGATATTTAATTTAGGCGTTACCACATCAGATGGGTTTATTATGATGACAACCATTTTATTGTCACCCTTATAGGCTGTCATCTTCAATCCGGTTGAAGATGTTTCCTCCTGAATTTTTACCCGGAGATAACCTGGTCTGACAAATTTTGAGAAATGGGAAATTGCATATCCTCTTTTCAGGATTTGCCCACGGGACGTGCCTTTTTCCCCATCACCCAGGAAGGAATAGTACCTTCTGATATACCACCAAACGTAAGCATTCCAGTTGTTGCTCATGGCGGAATGAATTTCCTGCAGCAAATCCATCGTCTCAAGCCAGATCGTTTTTGGATCGGTGGTCGCAGTCCAGTTTTCCGGTTTGTTTCCACTATCCAGATTAAGCAGATGTTCTGTCATCCAGATCTCTTTTCCTTTTTGTTCAGCCAATGGATAAGCAGCCATCCCCGAGCCATACAAGTGACCTGCAATCATGCCGATATTGCTGGCTGCATTGGCATCATTCAAAATGTTGTCGGTATAGGCATGATTGAAATTCATCGATTCAGCGGCAAGGACTTTGGATCCCCGAATGGAACCGGCATAGTTCTTTACAAAGTTAAAAATTTGATCCGCAGAGTACTCACAGCCCTCGTAGGAAGCTTTCCAATCCGGTTCATTTTGGATGGAAACCACATCGACAGTGGCCGCTTGAGATTTCATGTACGCAATAAACTCATTGATATAGCCGGCAAAATCAGCATAATGGCTTTCCAGTAAATAGCCTCCCCCAACCACATCGTTGTTGCTTTTATATTGTGAAGGAGGAGACCAAGGGGTAGCCAACACCTTCACTTTATAACTATTGGCACCCTGAATTGTGCCTGCCAAACCGGCCCAGTCACTTTTAAGAGAAGGCAAACGAACCCTTAATATGGAGAGTCCAAGGCCTTCGTCTCCTGTGCCAAAAGCCAGGGACATTTCTGCCGGACTAAGATTGTCTGTTCCCCAAATGGTATTTGCTCCGCCAAAACCTGAAATGGTCTGATAAGTTGTGTTGGTATCGATGGTTACATTATAAGTCACAACCTGAGCTGGGACCTCGATAACATCTTTTGAATCCTTGCTACATGACTGCAATAGCAATAGAAGCAATGAAAAGGTCAACAACAAATATAGACGACAAATTTTCATGATAAGTTGGCTTATTATTCTCCCTTAGGCCATTAAGATTATTTTATGGAAGTTGATACCCTTTCCACTTTGAGACCTTTGTGAGTACTTTTGTGTCTTTACCCAAAAAATCGGGACAAGTCGTATTGGAATTGAATTTTTAACCACAAAGGACACGAAGTAAACTCCCAAGGAACACAAAGTAATCAGGTAACTTTAAGGCATGGTCTTTTACGGCAGAATTTTGCCCTTCAATGATGATGTCGGAAAAAACACCAACTTCCCTGCATGATGATCCACCGCTGAGAAGTTGGTATAATTTAGAATTAGAAAACTGATATTAAAGTCTTAATAACCAGGATTTTGATAGGTTGCCTTGTCGGCAGTGCTGCCATCCATTCCATCAAGCTGGCCTTGCGGAATAGGGCGCAAATAGTAATTGTTCGGAATTGAACGGGTTACTGTTACCGCATTATGGTCTCCATTGGCTGTTCCGCAAATTTGATAGGTTCCGGCAATTGCTGCCCAGGTTTGTGTGCGTACCAAATCGAACCAGCGATAACCTTCGCCATAAAATTCACGCGAACGTTCTGCTAAAATGTAGTTAATGTCTATAGTTGCCGGTGTGGCAGCAATCATGGCAGCGCTGTTGTCTGCAACTTTAGCAACGTTTCCGTTGTTGTTAAAGCGCCATTTCCCTGCACGTGCACGAATCACATTAATCAATCCTCTGGCAGTTCCATCATTTGCATATGTTCCTGTTACAGCTGTTGTAGTTGCCCCCTTCACAGCTGCTTCGGCAGCAACAAAGAATAGCTCGGAGAATTTTGCAATAGGGAATGGTCGGGTACTACCGGCGTTCGGTTGTCCCAATCCGCTACCATTGTCGGTTCGGTATGGTCCAAGCTTCCAAAGCCCCGGATACACCAATCGGCTTATGCCGCTTGGCCCTACTACATAATCGGCTCTTCCTGGTAAAATGCCAGCGCCGATATTACTTATACCGGCAGAACCTAAAGCAGGATAAGTAATAGATGGATTATCAGTGTCCAGGAAAGACAGTACTGCATCACCTGGGACAATCGGCATACTATTTGCATTAACCAATGAAGTTTGAGTAAGTCCACCTAAATTCCAGTTGGCACGGTAAACAGTTGTAAAAGTACCATCATAACGCGAATCATTGGTCTTGTCGGCGAATGTATTTGTAAATACACCGATAGGAGAAGCCATCCGGGTCCAAGGGCGTCCCAGGGCTTGTACAGCCGCACGCTGAACCGAACTTACACCTGAACTTCTGATGTTTGTATAGTTCCAGGTAAACATCCAACCGGCAAAGTTATCCGGGGCACCACCACCACCATAAGTAAGGCTACTTACATTATAATATTCGCTTGCCTGTGTATGGTCGGCGTACAGCAGCATTTCACTGTTGTAGTCGTTCGATCCCAGATTCACATCATAATACGTTGCCTGTAACTTAAAAGGTCCCGGATTGGCGATAGCAGTTGCAGCCATATCGTATGCCATCTGAAAATACTGCGCGGCAGTTTTCCCATTAGGGTCGATCCGGTCAGAGGTTGGAAATGTAGGAATGTTGTTTGGGTTTTGAAGCCACCATCCGTAGGTCAAGTAAGCTTTGGCTAAATGTAAGCGGGCAACCGTTTTGGTCAAACAACCGGTCAGACGTCCGGTCGTCGGCAACTTGGCAATGGCGGTCAACAAATCCGGAAATATCGCTTTCGTATAAACCTGAGGGACTGTAACGCGTGTGGAGGTTCTGATGGGAGCAGTGTTAAACTTCAATTCCCCTGCGCCTAAATCCAAAGGCACGCCACCGAAAGTTTGAACCAGCAAAAAGTAATCAAATGCACGAAAAAATTGAGCCTCAGCAATCAACGAACCCGCAATGGTATCCTTTGTTCCTACCTTTGCAACATTTACTGCGATAGCATTTTCGATGATACCGCTGGCGGTGTTGATGTTAGGGAATACTGTAGTCCACAATACGTCGCTACGCATACTCGTGGAAGAAACTGTCCCCACACCTGAAAGGTCCGCGTCCTTAAAGTTTGCATCGGCACTTTGAGCATAGGTAGCTTCATCGGTACCTGTTTCCAGCGAGTTATAGTAGTAGGCCTGTCCGTACATGTTACGAAGGTTGGCATACAGCGATGTTAGCCCTCCCATAACACCAGCTTGAGTTTTGAAATATTCAGGTGTAAAAATGCTGCGTGGCTGTTCATCCAGAATACTTTTGGAGCACGCCATCAGGAACAACGTCATCAACATTGACCCTATAATAGTTTTTATATTTATTTGTCTCATGATTATGTTTTTTAATTGTGTTTTTAAAATGACATATTAAGACCAATCAAGTAGTTATGAGTTGAAGGCGTGTTATAGCCTACAGTCAGTATACGATGGTTGAAACTAGCTACAGCCGAATTTCCATCACCATATGAGTTGGTTTCCGGATCCAGACCTGATTGACTGTGGTAAGCTGAAAATAATGTCAATGGGTTCGTTACGGTGCCATAAATCCGCAATTTAGAAAGACCTGCTTTTTTAATCCAATTTTGTTTGATCTCATATCCAAGTGTAATGGTGCGTATTTTCGCAAAAGTTCCATTGAAATAACTCAGATCCTGAGCATACTTTGGATTGTCACCGCTTAAAGGACCGGCTGGATTTGGATAACTGGCACCAGTATTTGTTGCTGTCCAGTAGTCAACCTGTATATTTCCCCTGCGGCCGGTCAGCAAGTTGAGGTAGCCAGCTGAACCGTAAAGGGTACTGATGAGGGTGCCACCGTATTGAAAGCCACCGACTATGCTCAGATCAAATTCTTTATAAGCTACGCGAGTGTTGAATCCACCCTGGAAATCAGGATCCAGATCCATCACTTGCCGGTCGGCTGCAGAAATGGCCCTGGTTGGTGAACCATCAGCGTTGTAAGTGCCTGTGTACTCTACTTTAATCATTCCTGCCTTTCCTCCCGGTTCCAATGTTTGCAGATATTTATAGTCTGCATCCGTTGTATTCCAGAGTCCAATTTTCTTGTAATCGTAAACATTATTCAGCGAATGGCCTACGAACCATGAGTTGCCCACATCTTGCGTTTGTCCGGAAGTAAGGGCTACTACCTTGTTTTTATTCGTGTACACATTGATACCAGCTTCCCAAGTCCAACCATTATAGTTTTTCAAAATCGTGCCGTTCAATGAAAATTCAAAACCTTTGTTTTGGGTGGAACCTACGTTGGCCGTGTAGCTACTGACCCCCGAAGTAGAGGGAAGATTAACACTCATCAGAAGATCTTTGGTATCTGTGATATAGTACTCTGCAGTACCGCTTAGACGATTTTTCAAAATAGAAAAGTCTATTCCAAGATTCTTTGTGATGGAGTATTCCCATCCTAAACCGGGATTTGGAAGTGTGGATACATAGTAACCTGTGGCATAGGTAGTGCCATAATTGTAGGGTGATGTCTTTAAAGATCCAAGTGTCGAGTATGGCGAAACAGCCTGGTTCGATGTTTGTCCGTATCCAGCACGTAATTTCAAATCATTGATCACTGTGATACTTTTCATAAACGATTCTTTCATGATATTCCATCCGACAGAAACTGCAGGATAGCTATGCCACTGATGTCCTGGTGCAAGCCTGGAGGAGGCATCCGCGCGGAAGGTGGCACTAATCATATAGCGGTCATCGTAAGAATACATTACACGTCCCATCCATGACATCAAACCACTTTCTGAAAATCCCTGGTAATTTGGATTAACCGTAATATCAGCTGCGGCAGATTGGCCCAGATTATAGAATTGGAAAGCGTCGGCAGGGATATTTTTGGCCGAAACATATGAATTATTAGACTTGGATTGCTCAGCAGAATACATTGCTACTGCGTTCACTTTATGTTTCTGGGCAAATGTACGATCATAGCTCAGTAAGTGTTCAACAGTCCAGTGGGTTGCAATTGAATTGCTGATACTGGCAGTTGAAGGGTTATCAGGGGTTGAACTGAAGACTCCTACGCCTGTGTAATTGCCACCATTACTCATACGGAAGTCCAAACCAACATTGATGCGATATTTTAAGCCCTCAACGCCTGGAATTTTTAATTCACCGTAAAAAGAGTTATAGGAAGCAAATGCTTTGGATTGGTCTTTCCATTTATCTCCCAAACCATCTATAACACTTTTTGCATAAACCCATTGTTTATCTAACGGCATCTGAACAGTTGTTTTCAAGGAGCCATCCGTATTATACGGATTGGCAATTGGCGACATACTTAAAACGCCATACATCCCTAACCCGGCACCATCCGTAATGCTATAGATGTTGTTTGTAGTGGCGCCAACGTGTAAATATTTCCCTATTTCCTGGTCAACAGAACCGCGGATAGAATATCGGATGTAGTCAGAACCGGGTATTACTGCCTGATCTGAAAAGTAACCCACACCGAACTTGTAGCTGCCTTTTTGGGTACCTCCAGTAACGTTAATATCGTGGTTTGTCTGAATCCCGGTTCTGTAAAACATTGACTGCCAATCGGTATTCATCGAATTGTCTTCATCCGTTCCATTGGTCGTATAAATATTGGCTGCTTTGCGAAGCGCAATAAAATCGGTTCCGTTCATCATTGGGTAATCAATCGCATTTTTTACACCATAGTACGAATTGTAACTAATATGTGCATTATCGCCTTTAGTCCCTTTATTGGATGTTATCAGAATAACTCCATTGGCACCACGAGAGCCGTAAATGGCGGTCGCTGAAGCATCCTTCAGGATGTCAATACTCTTGATATCATCTGAGCTGAGGTCGCTGATAGAGCCGGCAAAGGGGATACCATCGAGCACCACCAACGGATCATTGCTGGCAGTCAATGAACGTGTACCGCGAATACGGATTTGTAATGTGGAACCCGGCTTGGAATCGGTTTGCTGCATATCTACACCGGCAACACGGCCTTGCATCGATTGCGTGATATTAGCCGATGGCATTTCGCGTAACACATCTCCTTTCATTGAAGCAACCGAACCTGTTACAGATTCTTTCCGTTGCGTACCATATCCAACCACCACAACCTCATCCACCTGTAAATTGTCGGGTAGAAGTTGAATGCTGATATCCTTTTGGTTGGCCACAAGAATTTCCCTGGTTTTATACCCAATGGACGAGAAAGACAGGGTTGATTTAGCATCGGCATCAATCTGAAACTTCCCATAGGCATCTGTTACAACGCCTGTTGTCGTTCCCTTGATTACCACATTTGCTCCCGGCATCGGGTTTTTGCCCTCGTCGGTTATTGTACCTTTTACCCGTACGGATTGGGCATAGGTCAAAAGCGACAACAGCAAGATGGGCAG
>Ga0073936_10005426_pt1 | contig 17240 bp, 12 predicted proteins | sample AliMusrvi5mmetaG_FD_87041 | JGI IMG/M metagenome (GOLD analysis project Ga0073936, IMG submission 87041) | Freshwater lake bacterial and archeal communities from Alinen Mustajarvi, Finland, to study Microbial Dark Matter (Phase II) - Alinen... | ecosystem: Environmental > Aquatic > Freshwater >... | reverse complement strand
GGCCGAAAAGCCGGCGGTACTTTTGGAAAGCGATCTCGACGAAGTACTCAAAACCGCCGAACGCACCGGGCGTTTCTTCCGCGAAATGGGCGGCACCGTCCTTGGGCAGCCTTACATCACCATGCGTGACATTGTCCGGCGCGGCGACATCGGCGAAGTGGTGCAGGTTTTTGCGCAAAAATCCTATCCCTATTACCCGGACCGCCCACAGGACGAAGCGGTGGACGGCGGGCTCTTCCTGCAAAACGGCGTTCACGCCGCGCGGTTCATCGAGCACATCAGCGGCCAACGCCTGGTAAGCGTCCAGGGCATCGAGACGGAACTGGGCAATCCCGGAACCGGCCATTTGCGGATGGCCAGCGCCTTCCAGGGGATGCTGGAAAACGGCGGATGCGCCAGTGCGATCGCCAATTACCTGAACCCTCGCGGGTTTGGCCATTGGGGACACGAAGCGGTGCGCGTTTTCGGCACCAAGGGGATGATTGAAGCCACGGAATCCGGGACAAAAACACGACTCGTCATCGGCGAAAAGGATTTTGGCCCGCTGGAACTCGGCGAAGAGGTTGAAGGCTACTTCACGCTCTACGTCCAAGAAATTCTGGGTATCGGAAAGATTCCGCTCTCGCTGGAGGAGGAATTGCACCCGCTGCGGGTGCTGCTGCGAGCGAAAAACTTCCCGCGTTAGGCTGCGACTCGCAGAACTTGCGGCAAAACACGTCTTATCCAGTCGGTGAGGACGCGTCCAAACACTGTCACACCCAATAACATCAGAGCAAAAATTGATGAGGGCTCGGGGGTGCTGCTGTAATCCAACTTCACATTGTCGAGGTTGAACGATCCGGCGTCGCCGTTGGAGAAAATCCCCACGGCGTTAAATTGGGTGAACATCCCGCTGGAGTAGGTTTGGGAAAAACTCGTGTTGCCTATGGTGCTTGAAACGATGACGCCCTCCGCAGTGCGGGAAATTTGCATCCACGCCGTATAGGTCTGCCCCGGAGTGGCTGCGCCGCTTTGCGTGAAGGTGTTGCCTTCCGTGTAGGTCGAGAGGTCGAGCAGGTCGTGTCCGGTTTGGGTGCGCGCTTCGATGTGATCGAGGCCCGGTCCGGCAGGGTTGGTGCCAAAAACGCCCGAGGCAGCGTAGCCGGTGTAGTTGTTGAAGATGGAGTTGTTGAAGCCGACCGCGTCTTTCGTCTGATACGAGGTTCCCGCGTCATACAGCCCGAACATGAAGCTATTGTCTGCATTGGCCACTTGAGCGAAGCTGTAATTGAACGAGAGCTTGAGCGACTCTCCCACCTTCAGATCGACCGTGTTGAAATAGGCCATTGTCGTAGCTTTCTTTCCCGAGGAGTCCGCAAAATTCAACACGCCGTTCTTAACGGTCGCATTGTTGGAGGGACCGCCGACCACCCAATCGGCAGAGTTGGGAAGGCTCTGATTCGTTCGGGAACCGTCCGAAAAGGTATCGTTTAAAATGAGAGTAGCCTGAACACGTCCACTGCACAAAGACAACAGCAAGCAAACCCCGAAAATCCGCAAGGCATCGCCAAGCGTCTTCATCGGGGAGCTACCTGCTCTAATTGCGTATTTGTGCGTATTTGTCACGCGGATTTATTTGTCTTTGAAAAGACATTAAGCAAATATGCGCATTTTTCAAGTGAATAATCACCTTCCACGCAAATTTTATTTTCCCGCTCTACTTAGGCGATGAGAGAACGAAGCTGCGTCTCCAGAAAGGGGAACACCCCCTGGACCTTGCGCCCTGCCACTCTGCCAAAAACGGTTGCCGCCAAAATCCCCATGGCCAGATAGGGAGGAGGTTCGGGAACTCCCGCGTAATCCAGCTTAATGTTGTCGAGCGTCAACGATCCGGTATCGCCGTTGGAGAAGATGCCCACGGTGTCAAATTTTGTAAAGAGGTTGGTCGAGAATTTTTGGGATAGCGTGCTGTTGCCGATGGTACTTGCCACGGTGATTCCCGCAGCGGTGCGGGAAATCTGCATCCACGCCGTATAGGTCTGCCCTGGCGTGGCCGCGCCACTTTGGATGGTTTCCGGTCCTTCCGAGTAGGTTCCTATGGAGAGCAGGTTGTTCCCGAGCTTGTCGCGCGCTTCAATGTGGTCGCGTCCCGGTCCGGACGGATCGACACCAAAAACGCCCGAGGTGGCATAGCCAGTGTAGCTGTTGAAGATGGAATTGTTGAAACCCAATCCATCCTTCGTGACATAAGACCCTCCCGAGTTATACAGCCCGAACATGAGGCTGTTGTCGGCGTTGGCCACTTGCGTAAAGCTGTAATTAAAGGAAAGCGTGAGCGACTCCCCCACCTGCAAATCAACCGCGCTAAAATACGTCATCGCCGTGGCCTGTCCTGCCGAGGCATCCTTGAAAGTCAAAGCGCCGTTCGACACAGTCGCATTATTGGAGGGACCGCCGGTCACCCAGTTAGCCGAGTTGGGAAGGCTCTGATTTGTGCGAGAACTGTCCGAAAAGGAGTCGTTCAAGATCAGCGTCGCCCGGGCTTGGGGGAGAAATCCTGCAAAGAGCAAAGCCACCCACAGGCTCAGGAAGCCGATTCGGTTCCAAGAATGAGTGAAAGCCCGTATCATTGTGGTGATCAACAGCTTCTGATGTAGCAATAACAATACCAGGATTCAAGAGAATAGTCGCCGGGCAGAGGGTCCGAAAACACGCATCCGCCCTTGACAACGGTAAGCCTCCTGATAATTAGGATGCTAAATTGTTAGCTTCCTAATCGGCGGCTTTTTTCCCGTATCACTTTTTTCATGAATCTCACCGATTTTTTCATCCGGCGTCCGGTTGTAGCGACGGTTATCAGCCTGCTCATTTTGTTGGCCGGGGTGCAATCGGCCCGCATTCTCAACGTCCGGCAATACCCGCGTAGCGACATCGCGGTTGTCTCGGTCATGACCACCTATGTCGGGGCGAACGCCGATCTGGTTCGCGGCTTCATCACCACGCCACTGGAGCGCGTGATCGCCAGCGCCGATGGAATTGATTACATCGAGTCCACGAGTGCTCAGAGCCTGAGCACCATCCTCGTCCACCTCAAGCTCAACTACGATACCAACGCCGCGCTGACCCAAATCCAAGCCAAAGTGGCGCAGGTGCGCAACGATCTGCCGCCAGAATCCCAGGCCCCCGTCATTGATCTGCAAACCAGCGATGACCGCTTCGCTTCCATTTACCTGGCCTTCTCTTCCAAGGATCTCGACCAGAATCAGATCACCGATTACCTCACCCGCGTCGTCCAACCGAAACTGACCGCCGTAAGCGGCGTACAACGGGCGGACATCCTCGGGGCGCGCACCTTTGCCATGCGCATCTGGCTCAAGCCCGACCGGATGGCAGCGCTCAACATCTCCCCCACCGAAGTAAGCACTGCGCTGGCCGCCAATAACTACCTTTCCGCGTTGGGAGCCACCAAAGGCTCCATGATCACCGTCAACCTGGTAGCGAATACCGACCTCAAGACGCCTGAGGAATTCAGCCAATTGGTGATCCGGCAACAGAACGGGGCCATCATCCGCCTCAAAGACATCGCCAACGTGGAACTGGGGGCGGAAAGCTACGATGCGGACGTCCGCTTTGACGGCAAAAAAGCAACCTTCATCGGCGTATGGGTGCTCCCCACCTCCAACTCTCTCGACGTTATCAAGGCAGTGCGGGCGGAAATCCCAGCCATCCGTGCTCAACTGCCGGTGGGCATGGAAGTCAGCATCCCGCACGACAACACCGAATATATCCAGGACGCCATCCGTGAAGTCTGGAAAACCCTTGGCGACACACTGCTGCTAGTCATCCTGATCATCTACCTCTTCCTGGGCACCGTGCGCTCCGTGGTAATCCCGATTGTCGCCATCCCCATCTCGCTCATCGGCGCGGCATTCCTGATGCTCGTGTTCGGATTCACGATCAACTTGCTGACCCTGCTGGCCATCGTGCTCTCGGTAGGGCTCGTCGTGGACGATGCCATTGTCGTCGTGGAGAACGTGGAGCGCCATTTGCAGGAGGGGCTCACGCCGTTTAACGCCGCCATCCAAGGTGCGCGGGAACTCCTCGGGCCGATCATCGCCATGTCGATCACGCTCGCAGCGGTCTATGCACCCATCGGCATTCAGGGGGGATTGACCGGCACGCTCTTCCGTGAATTCGCCTTCACACTGGCGGGCGCGGTCATGGTTTCCGGCGTTGTCGCCATCACACTTTCGCCGATGATGTCCTCCAAGCTCCTGCGCGCGGGCGATTCGCACAAGGGCTACGCAGGCTGGATCAATCACCGCTTTGACGTGCTGCGCGACGCCTATCGGCGCGTGCTCGCCAACACCTTGAAATGGCGTCCCGTGACGATCACCCTGGCCATTCTCATCGTGTTGCTCATGATTCCCTTCTACCTTTTCTCCGGCAAGGAACTCGCGCCAAAAGAAGATCAGGGGATTATCTTCGGAATAGTGCAGGCTTCGCCCAATTCCACCATTGAGCAGACGGGGCTATTTACGGAAAAAGCCTATGAAGTCTTTAAGTCCCTTCCGGAAGCCGACCATGTATTCCAGATCACGCAACCTACCGGCGGATTCGCAGGCATGGTGACCAAGCCCTGGAGCAAGCGCAAGCGGACAACTCAGGCCATGGAACCGGAGGTCGGTGCCAAGGCAGCCACCATCGCGGGGATCAATTTCATTACAATGACGCCAGCGGCATTGCCCGGTGGGAGCAATTTTCCGGTGGAAATCGTCATCTCCTCCACAGCGGAGCCCAAGCAACTCCTCGAATTCGCCAACCAACTCAAGGCGAAGGCCATGGCCAGCGGATTCTTTTTCTTTGCGGACACCGATTTGAAGTTCGACCAACCGCAGGCGGAAGTCGTCTTCGACCGCGATAAGGTGGCTTCGCTCGGGCTCAACCTCTCCCAAGTCGGCGCGGATCTCGGCACGCTGCTGGGCGGCAACTACGTCAACCGCTTCAGCATCCAGGGCCGCAGTTACAAAGTCATCCCGCAGGTCAAGCGCACCGAACGACTCACCACCGACCAACTCAAGGACATCTACGTCAGCGGTCCCGGTGGCAAGCTTGTGCAGCTCTCCACGTTCGCCACAATCAAACAAACCACGGAACCGCGCACGCTGAACCGCTTCCAGCAGTTGAACTCCGCGCGCATCCAGGGCGTCATCCCGCCGGGATTCCCGCTCGACAAAGCGCTGAAACTTCTGGAGGACGAAGGGGCTAAAATCCTGCCCAAGGGCTTCACCATTGACTACGCGGGTGAGGCGCGCCAACTGCGCGTGGAAGGCAATAAACTCACGATGACGCTGGCCCTCTCCCTCGTTCTGATCTTCCTGGTGCTGGCGGCGCAGTTTGAGAGTTTCCGCGATCCGTTCATCATTCTGCTGGGCTCCGTGCCACTGGCGCTCTCCGGCTCACTGCTCTTTACGTTCCTCGGGTTCACCACGCTCAACATCTACAGCCAGATCGGTTTGATCACGCTGGTGGGGCTGATTGCAAAAAACGGCATTTTGATTGTGGAATTCGCCAACACTTTGCAGGAGCAGGGCCGGGATAAACTCCAGGCCATCATCGAGGGGTCGGCCACGCGATTGCGCCCGATTCTGATGACCACCACAGCCACCGTCGTGGGTCACTTGCCGCTGGTGTTTGCTTCAGGGCCCGGCGCGGGCTGCCGCAACAGCATCGGCTATGTGCTTTGCAGCGGCATGATCATCGGTACGACATTCACGCTCTTTGTGGTTCCCGCCATCTATATGCTGCTCGCCAGGGACCGCCACGGGCGCTCCGTGGAAGCCGTGGATGAGGCGGCTCCTGAACAGGAAATGGAACTGGTGCGGGGATAAAAGGCTCGCTTCTCTGCCCATCCCGGCTTACAAGCCTGGATGCAAAAGAAACTTTTTTCCGAACTTGGCCTCTCGCCGGAACTTCTCAAGGCGGTCGCCAAGGTCGGGTATGAGGAGGCCTCTCCTATTCAGTCGGAGGCAATCCCCGTCCTCCTCGGTGGTGCCGACGTTTTTGGGCAGTCACAAACCGGCTCCGGCAAAACCGCTGCTTTCGCCCTTCCCGCCATTGAGTTGGTGGACCCCACCATTCGCGCTACGCAAGTTCTGATTCTCTGCCCCACGCGCGAACTCGCAGTGCAGGTAGCCGAAGAGGTCTCCAAGCTCGCCTTCTTCAAACGCGGCGTGCGCGAACTTCCCATTTACGGCGGTCAATCCTACGAGCGCCAGTTCCAGGGCCTCCAGCGCGGAGCCCACATCGTCATCGGCACACCAGGCCGCGTGATGGATCACATGGACCGGGGCACGCTCAAGCTCGATAATATCAAGATGGTCATCCTCGACGAAGCCGACCGGATGCTGGACATGGGGTTCATTGATGACATCAAAAACGTCCTGAGCAAGATGCCTCCAGAGCGGCAGACCGTGATGTTCTCCGCCACGCTTCCGGGACCCATCCAGCATTTGGTGAAGAGCTTCATGCGGAGTCCGGTGAATATCCGCATCCAAGATCAGGCGCTCACGATTCCCAACATTGAGCAGGTCTATTACGAACTCGACCGGCGGGCCAAGGTGGAAGTCCTCTGCCGATTGATCGACTTGGAAGACATCAAATTTGGCCTCATCTTTTGCGCGACCAAGATGATGGTGGATGAGTTGACCGAGCACCTCACTGCGCGCGGGTATGCCGCAGACAAACTTCACGGGGATATGTCCCAGGTGATGCGCGAGCGCGTCATGGCAAAGTTCCGCAAACGCGGGCTGGAGTTCCTTGTCGCCACCGACGTTGCGGCGCGTGGCGTGGACGTGGACGACATCGAGGTTGTCTTCAACTACGATCTCCCGCAGGACAGCGAAGACTATGTGCATCGCATCGGCCGCACGGGCCGCGCCGGACGCAGTGGCAAGGCGATTACTTTCGTCGCTGGGCGGGAAATTTGGAAGCTCCAGAACATCATGCGCGCCACGAAAGGCAAAATTCAACGCGCGCGCATCCCTTCCGCCGACGAAGTGGAACAGAAACGCACCAGCGCCTTTTATGATCTAATCCGCGAGACGCTCGAAGGTGGCAATTACCGGCGCCATGATGAACTGATCGACGATCTCCTCGACCAAGGTCACACGCCAACGGACATCGCTTCCGCGTTGATTCATCTCGCCGGGGGCGAAAAAATGGCGCGGCCTGCCGAACCCGCATCCATCTCCATTCCCGCCCGCAACTCCGGATTCCGCGAAGAGAGGCCCGAACGACGGCAGGATTTCGCGCCCGAACCCCGCTTTGAAAAGAAAAAGCGGCCTGCAAAAGTCGCCTTGGAAGCAGGAGCCGATCTGCGCGAGCGCATGGGCAAAGTGAAGTCCAAGCCCCACCAGAATGATGATTTTGAACCCAGTAAAGTCTCTCATGAACCGGGGATGGTCCGACTTTCAATGAACACGGGACGGGACCACGAGATTGCGCCCGGCGACATTGTCGGCGTCATCGCAGGGCTCGCCAAAATCCCCAAGGGATCAATCGGCGCGATTCGGCTGCTGGCCAAGACCACTTACGTGGATGTCGCCAGCGAATACGCCCCGCACGTCTTGGAAAAGCTCAACGGGATTAAATTCAAGGGGAGAAATCTCTTCATAAGCCTGGCGGAGTAAGCGCGCCATGGCGGGCGCTTGAACTTGCACACCCGCCACGAAAACGCTATTCAGGCAAAGCCATTTTCCACCCTCCATTATGAACTTTGCCTTGCTTCGACTCCTCTGTCTGATTGCGTTCACTCCCCTCGCCTACGGCGCGGACTGGCCCTGCTTCCGCGGTCCCGACCGTGATGGGATTGCCCACGCTGAAAAGGGCATTAACAAGGAGTGGAATCAAAGAGCTCCCAAAACGCTTTGGAAGATTACTCTCAGCGACAACGGATGGGCTGCGCCCGCAGTAGTCAATGGCAAGCTCTACCTTGTGGATCATCAGGGCAAGGAGGATGTGGTGCGGGCGCTTGACGCCGCCACGGGCAAGGACCTCTGGAGCTTCGCCTACGCGGATGCCGAGACCAACCGTTACGGTTTTACCGTAACCACGCCGCTTGTTCTCGACAACAAAGTCTACACTTTCAGCCGCAAGGGGAAGATCCACTGCCTCAATGCAGCCACTGGCGAAAAACTCTGGGCACATGATGTGGTCAGTGAGTATTCGGCAGCCATTCCCCCGTGGGGCTACACCGCTTCGCCTGTGGTGGACGGGAAGATGCTCTTGCTGGGTGTCAGCGGCAGCGGCGCTGCCATGGTCTCCCTCAACAAGGAGAACGGCGAAACCCTCTGGAAGGCCGGCAATTACAAGATGAGCTACTCCAGTCCTGTCATCGGCACCCTTCATGGTCGCAAACAGTGCCTGGTTTATTGCGGCGAAGGACTCCGAGGCATTGATCTCGAAACAGGGGTCGAACTCTGGCTTCAACCGTGGCCTACCCCTTGGGGACAAAAGAAATGTCCCACGCCGATTGTCATTGGAGATCGTGTTTTCATCACCTCCGCCGAAGGCGGTGAGACCGGCGTCATTGATCTCTCCACCGGTGCTCCCGTTATTGTTTGGAAACATACAGAGATGCAGGATCACTTCACCACCCCGGTCTTCTACCACGACCGCATCTACGGATCATCCGATCCAAAATTCCTCGCCTGCGTGAACCCTGCCGACGGTAAAATCCTTTGGAAACAGGAGAGCGGTCAGAATACGTCCGTCATTGGGGTCGATGACACCGTCCTTGCGCTCTCGGGCCAGACGGGCGAACTCCTGATGGTTGACGTAACCACGCCTGACTACAAGGAACTCGGGCGGTTCACGCCTCTCGGCGGCACCAGCTGGGCTGCCCCGATCATCGCAGATGGACGCTTGTATATCCGCAACCAAAAAGAACTTGCCTGCATCGACCTGAAGTAGCGACTTTTTCGCTAACAACGGTCTATAAAAGTCTGGCCATGAACCGTTCCCAATTTCGCGCTCAACTGGAAGGACTTGACCTCTCGCGATCCCCGGAAGAAGAACCGCTCCGAAACCAAATGCTCGCGCTGCTTGACTCCACGCCGGACTGTTTTTACCGCAGTTCCTTCCCTGCCCATTTTACCAGCAGCGCGCTGGTTTTAAGCACTGACGGGCGGCAGGCATTGCTCCACCATCACCGCAAGCTGGACCGCTGTATGCAGTTCGGCGGCCATGCCGACGGCGACGAGGATATTCTGCGCGTGGCTCGCCGCGAGGCGCTGGAGGAGAGCGGCATCGAGGGACTGGAACCGGTTTCGCCGCTGCCGTTCGATCTCGATATTCACGAAATTCCGGAGCGGCCCGCGCTCGGCGAACCGGCCCATTTCCATTACGATGTGCGGTTTCTCTTCACCGCACCGGAAAATGCCCGTTTCGCGATCAGTGAGGAAAGTTTGGAAATTCGCTGGTTTTCGCTGGAGGAAATGGTTGCGCTGCCGTTGAGTGCGGGGCTGCGCAGACTGGCATCCAAATGGCAAAACCTGCTCCCTGGTTTTCCTCTTCGCTCAGAATTTACAATCCCGGACTTTCCAAGTCCCACAAGCGATTGAGATATTGTTGGTTGTGCCATTCAAGTTCGCTCCTCATGCCCACCTCTTTACCTATTCCAACGCGCCAAAAGCGGCATAAACGGGGCAATCGCTTCGTTGGAAAGATGTGGCTGGTCCTGATCTTTTTTCTACTCGCCATCATGAACTACACGGCAAGCATGGTCGTTCCATTCATTGGTCCCTTTGGGCCGATCTATCTTAGCGCCCTCGTTATCTCAACTTTCTGGGATGCCATTCTTCTAGCCGCCATCTGGAAGGGGCATGGATGGGCGCGGTTCGTTCTATCCGTCTTCCTGATGTGCTTTATTCTAGCTCAAATCTCCTGCCTTCCGGACGCGTTGGTCTATTATCCCGCTTTGAACGGTATTAGCATAAAAATTCTTGTGCTTCTTTCCTTCACTAATTTTTTTGCCGCCGTTTTTCTCCTGATCTCCAAAGATATTTACTGTTTGTCCCGCCACCTTCCGGATTAAAATGAGTCAACCCACCTCCCTGCCTCCTGTGATTCCGATGTAGCCAAAATCTGGCTGATTATTTGCCAACATCGGCATTGCTAATTTTACAAGGCTTGTCCATGTTTGGGAGTTTAAACCCGGAATGAAAATTCGATTTACCGCAATTTTTCTGTTTACCTGCTTCTGTGCCTTCCCCCCCTCCTCACCCGCACAGGATGCCGCAGCATTCGCCGTTGCCGACGCCACCAGCGGCCACCTTCTCGACGCCAAACGCCCCAACAAAAAGTTCCAGATCGCCAGCCTTACCAAAATCGCCACCGCTCTAGTCGTTCTGGACTGGCTGGACGTGGGCAAGCAGGATCCGGGCAGCCTGGCCACCGTCCCCATCAGTGCTCTGTCTGTCGACGTGAATAACCCGATCGGTTTTGAGGTAGGAGACAAAATGTCCGTGCGCGACCTCCTCTATGCCATGCTCGTGCAGAGCGACAACATCGCGGCATACACCTTGGCCGAACACATAGGACGTGACCTGCAGCGCAACACCCAAAGCGGTTCCCAGCCCGTTGATCTTTTCGTCGCACAAATGAATGCGCTCGCGCGCAATCTCGGGATGAAGCATACCATCTTCCTCAACCCCCACGGCCTCGACAATGTCGAATCTCCTTATTCCACCGTACAGGACTTGGTTCTGCTCACCTCCACCGCGCTCCAGCGTTCCGCCTTCCGCTTTTATGTTTCGCAAAAAGAACGCCGGATCACGCGTCAGCAACCCGATGGCAAAACGTTGGATTACAATTTGGTAAACACTAATGAATTGCTTGGCATCGACGCCATCGACGGCGTCAAAACAGGCAAAAGTGCTCGCGCCGGGGAATGCATCGTCATCTCAGCGGCACGCGCCCCGGAATCGGTCCAGAATCCCGATGGCTCCTTCACCATTACACCGCGCAGGCTGATCGTGGTCGTTCTCGGCTCACTGAACCGCTTCACCGACGCGAAACAACTCCTCAACAACGGCTGGACCCTCTATGATGAATGGGCGGCGCAAGGCCGACCCCTTAAAAAATAACAACCATGAAACGAATCGGCATCCTCACAAGCGGCGGCGACTGTCCCGGACTCAACGCAGTATTACGTGGCGCAGTGCGCGCCGCCACCTCCCTGGGCTGGGAAGTCATCGGCTTCAAAGACGGCTACGAAGGCCTTCTCAACGGCGGCGACTACATGATCCTGGACCGTAAAAACACCACTGGCATCATGTCTTTGGGCGGCACCATCCTGGGTACCACCAACAAAGGTCACTTCGTCGCCAAAGTTGGCGCGGGCGACAAAATGGCCGTCCCGGCAGCCGTGATTGATGAATCCCGCCAAACGCTGGCCAAAATCGGCGTCGAAGGGCTCATTTGTATCGGCGGCGATGGTTCCCTTACCACCGCCCTGCAACTCTTCGAGGCGGGCTTCAAAACCATTGGCGTTCCTAAATCCATAGATAACGACCTCGAAGCCACCGCCACCACCTTCGGCTTTGACTCCGCCGTCGCCTGCGTCTCCGACAGCCTTGATCGCCTTCACACAACCGCCGCGAGCCACAAGCGCGTCATGGTCACCGAAGTCATGGGCCGACACGCCGGATGGATTGCCCTCCACGGCGGTCTCGCCGGAGGAGCGAGCGTCATCCTGATTCCGGAAATCCCGTTCGACCTCGACAAGGTGGCCGAAGCCATCCTTCGCCGCGAGGAAGCCGGCATCACCAGCACCCAAGTCGTCGTCGCTGAAGGCGCACGTCCCAAGGATGGTCGCCAAATGCTACACGTAACCGGCTCAGGGGAATACAAACTCGGCGGCATGGGCGAACAAGTCGCCCGCGAAATCGCCAAGCGCACCGGCAAGGAAACCCGCACCTGCGTGCTCGGGCACATCCAACGCGGCGGCGCTCCCACCACCAAGGATCGCATCCTCGGAACCCAGTTCGGCGTCAAAGCCGTTGAACTCATCAAGGAAGGCAAATTCGGCCACATGGTCAGCTACCAAAACTTCCAAGTGACCGAAGTTGACATCGCCGAAGCCGTCCACCGGCTCCGGTTGGTGAAGCCTGACAGCCAGATGGTGCAAATGGCACGTGCCGTTGGCATCTCGTTCGGAGACTAACCTATGGACCGCTTACTCGAACTGCTCAAAACCAATGGCCGTGCTTCTACCGAAGATCTGGCTAAGGCGCTAAACATCAAAGAAAGTGAAGCCGCTCCACGACTCGAAGTGCTGGAACGCGATGGAACCATCGTTGGCTACCAAGCGATGTTCGATCCCGAAAAAACCGGCAACGACAACGTTGAAGCCGTCATCGAAGTCAAAATCACTCCCGAACGCGGCGGCGGTTTTGACCGGCTCGCCAGTCGTATTTCCAAGTTCGAGGAAGTCCAAAGCTGCTACCTGATGAGCGGCGGCTACGACCTCATGATCATCGTGCAGGGGAAAAATCTCCAAGCCATCGGACGATTCATTGCCGAGCGGCTAAGCACCATCAAAGGGGTCATCTCCACCGCCACCCACTTCCGACTCAAAGCCTACAAGGAAAACGGGATGTTCCTGCACCGCGAAAGCAAGTCAGAGCGGCTTGCCATCTCGCCGTAGAGCCACACTGAGAAGCGTTTACATATTACCGGAAGCCGTTGAGAACGGCTTCCGGTTTTTTTATTACCTCTCAGGTTGACAAGATCATGGTTAAGCAAATAAAGTTAGCCGTGACTAACTTTCGGCCTCCGCAGTGTGGCAGCCAGGATTCCGCCGGTTTTTCCGGGGGCATCAAGCCCGGCGATGCACCGACGGTCCGGGACGCCATCGACGTGCTGGATGGGCAAAGCGCCAAACGTGGGCTGGGTCGCCTGCTCCCCTTCCTGGGCCCGGCATTCATCGCCTGCGTCGCCTATATCGACCCTGGTAATTTTGCGACCAACATTCAGGCGGGCTCCCAATTCGGTTACCTGCTTCTCTGGGTGGTGCTCGCCAGTAACCTGATGGCCCTGCTGGTCCAAGCGCTTTCCGCAAAGCTGGGCATCGCCACCGGCACGAACCTCGCCGAACATTGCCGCAACCAATTTCCCAAGCCGGTCGTCTGGATCATGTGGGGGCTCATGGAAATCGTCGCTATGGCTACCGACCTCGCCGAGTTCCTCGGAGCCGCCATCGGGTTCAATCTCCTCTTCGGGATGCCTCTCTGGGCGGCAGCCATCGCTACCGGGGTAGCGACTTTGCTGATTTTGGGATTGGAAGTGCGCGGGTTTCGAAAAATCGAAGCAGTCATCGGAACCTTGGTGGGCGTTATCGCTGTCTCCTATCTTTTGGAAACTTGGTTCAGCCCACCTGACTGGGGTCAGGTTGCGCTTCACTCTGTGCTGCCTCTCTTCTCGGGTAGCGAAAGCATTCTGCTCGCCACGGGAATTCTGGGGGCGACCGTTATGCCTCACGTTATATTCCTTCACTCCGCGCTCACCCAAAATCGGATCACTGCCCGCGACCCTCAGCGTGCACGCCGTCTCTACCGGTTCGAGTTGATCGATGTCTCCATCGCCATGGGGATCGCGGGCCTCGTGAATGCGGCGATGCTCATCATGGCGGCCTCCACCTTCTTCAAGAACGGCCTCACGCACGTCGCCTCCATTGAGGAAGCTCACCGGACGCTCGAACCGCTGCTGGGCCGGGCATCGAGTTGGGTATTCGCGATCTCGCTGCTCGCCTCCGGATTGTCCTCGGCCTCCGTGGGGACAATGGCCGGGCAAGTGATGATGCAAGGATTTCTCCACCGGCAGATTCCCATCTGGCTGCGCCGCAGTGTCACCATGGCCCCCTCCATTGTGGTCATTGCCATGGGGCTCGATCCCACGCGAACGCTGGTCTTGAGTCAAGTGGTGCTCAGTTTTGGCCTGCCCTTTGCCTTGATCCCCTTGATTCTGTTCACCCGGCGAAAGGATCTGATGGGCGAGCTGGTCAACCGTAGAATCACCACCGTAGCAGCCGTTATCGTCGCGTCGATTATTGTCGCTCTCAACGCCTATCTCCTATACCAGATATTCAGCGGGAAATAAGACCAGACCATGTTCAAGCGCCTCATCATTCCGTTGGACGGTTCGCCGCTCTCCGAAGCCGTATTGCCCACGGCCATTCACCTTGCGCTCAAGCTGCAAGCGTCCGTGACGCTCATCCACGTTATCGAGCGCAACGCCCCCCGACAGGTTCACGGTAAACCTCACCTCGCCACTCCCCAGGAAGCCGAGCCATATCTCGCCGAGGTCCAGCGCCGCCTCTTCCCGTCAGGCATCCCGGTGGAAGTGCATGTCCATTCAATGGCCATCGCCGACGTTGCGGAGTCCATTGTGGAACACGCGCGGGAGTTCGGGTCCGACCTCGTCACCATGTGTACCCACGGGCGGGGTGGTCTGCGTAAACTGCTCTTTGGAAGCATCGCCCAGCAAGTGGCAGCGGCGGGGGTTCCGGTGCTCCTCGTGCGGCCGGTGGAAGGCGGCAGCCCGCCGGTTCCATGCGGTGGCCCGATCCTTGTGCCGCTGGACGGCACGGAAGTGCGCGAAGCGGCGTTGCCTGAGGCTTCTGCACTAGCCAAAGCATGCGGTTCCATCCTCCACCTCCTCATGATTGTCCCCACGCTGGAGACCCTTTCCGGTGCCGCCACCTCCTCAAGCATTCTGCTGCCCGCTACTACGCAGGAGATGCTCGCGCTTGCCACTGAGGACGCCAGAGCCTATCTCGAAACGCTGACCACGCGGCTTGCGAGCGAAGGTGTGAAGTCGCGCGGGGAAATCCGACGGGGCGACGCAGCAGAGATCATCACCAAAGAAGCCCAAAGCCAGGGGGCGGATTTGATCGTAATGGGAACTGCCGCGCGCACGGGCATGGACGCCTTTTGGAGTGGCAGCGTCTCCCCGAAAGTATCCGAGCGCACGCACCTGCCGCTTTTGCTAATCCCGGTTCTGGAAGTTTAGACCGAAGGCTCCTCTTACTCGGCTTCCGGGGCGTCGTGATGGATGGCAACGTGGGTTGCGCGGTGTGAGCGAAAGAAGGAATAGCGATCAAGCACGTTCTCCTGGATCCACTCAAAGAAAAGAAATACCACAGGGGTAATGTAGAGCGTGACGAGTTGCGAGACGATGAGCCCACCAACGATGATCAATCCCAATGGTTGACGAGAACTGCCGTCCGCGCCAAACCCAAACGCCAGCGGCACCGCACCCATCAACGCCGCGAAGGTCGTCATCATGATCGGCCGGAACCGTTCCACGCTGGCTTCGTGAACCGCCTCCTCACGATCCAATCCGTCGGCCATGCGCTGCAAAGCGAAGTCGATCATCATGATGCCGTTCTTTTTCACAATGCCGACGAGCAAAAACATGCCGACAAAGGCGTAAAGCGAGGCTTCCTTGTGGAACAGCAGAAGCGTCGCCAGTCCGCCTACCGTAGCCACAGGTAATGAGGAGAGCACCGTGACAGGATGCAGGTAGCTTTCGTACAAGATGCCCAGAATGATATACATCGCGAATATGGCAAAAATAAACAGGATGGAGAGGCTCCTCACGGTCTCCTTGAAGACCAAGGCTTCACCTTGAAGGCTACCGCGAATGTTCGACGGTAGCGTCTCGGCTGCGATCTTTTCGATAAATTTTGTGGCATCGCCAATCACTGCTCCGGGGACCAGGTTGAAGCTGATGGTGACCGACGGGAACTGATTGATATGATTCACCGATTGCGGCCCGATGATTTCCTTCCAACGGGCGACCGCACTGAGTGGCACCAGCGTCGTGCCGTCATCCGCTTTCACATAAATTTGCTCAAGGTTCTGCGGCATGGATCGGCGAGCGTCAGCGACTTCCATGATGACCTGGTATTGGTCCGTCGATTTCTTAATCAGATAGACATAGTTCTGCGCATAGGCGTTGCCCAAGGTGGAAAGAATGACTTGGGCTGAAACGCCGTACGACGCAGCCTGTTCCCGCATGATATCTATCTCTAAATTTGGCGTCTTGGTTTTCAGGTCCGAATCGAGGGACAGGAAACCGGGATAGTCTCGCAGCTTTTCCATGAGCTTCGCGGCGGAGGCATTCACTTCATCGGGATCAATGCCGCTGAGAGCGTAGGCGAATTTCCCTGTTGCGTTGCCGGTTGCACCAGTACTGATTTGCAATACGGGGTTAGCTTGCATGATGGGTTTGATGCCCGGAATCTTCACCATCTCGGCCGTCAATTGCGCCATCACGATGTCGATGGAAGGCCGCTGATCGATTGGTTTCAAGGAGGCAATTACCCGCGCTTGGGAACTGGGCATTCTCCCGGTAAGCCCTGCGATCGTATATCCCAAATCCACATACGGGTTCTCCTGGAGTATCTTGTCCACCTTGTATTGGTATTCGCGCATTCTGTCCGGTGATGTCCCCTCCTGCGCTTGGAACATGCCGCGAATGAATCCGCTGTCGCCCACCGGCAGGAAGGCCTTCGGGACGGCGTTGAAAAACAGGATCGTTCCCACTAAACAAATCACCCAGGCAATCGCGGAAATCCATTTGTGCCGAAGGAAGAAATAGAGGGAGTCCCCGTAGCTCTTGATAATCCGCTTGAGGATGCGGTTCACATGCAGTTCGAGCCATGTTTTCGTCCCACCCTCGTGGCGCGCCAACATCCGCGCACACATCAGGGGTGTAAGCGTCAGCGAAACAACGCCCGAAGCGATAATCGCAATGATGATCGTGATGGCAAACTCTTGGAAAGTCCGCCCAATGAGGCCCGGCATGCAGACCAGCGGCAAAAACACCGCAGCCAGAGAAAGTGTCATGGAAAGAATCGTAAAGCTGATCTCCTTCGCGCCGTGGAATGCGGCTTCAAGCGCGGTTTCGCCTGCTTCCATCCGGCGCACGGCATTTTCTAAAAACACAATGGCGTCATCCACCAGAAAGCCGATGGAAAGGGTGAGCGCCAGCAGCGAGAGATTGTCGACGCTGTATCCGAGCAGATACATCGCCAGGAAGGTGATCAACATCGACATCGGCAACGCGACTACCGGGATGAGCGTATCCGTGACTCGCCCTAAAAAGAGGAAGATAACCAGCACCACCAAGGCGAATGCGATAGCGAGCGTCTGTTGTACATCGGTAACGGAATTGATGATCGTGATCGAACGGTC
>Ga0073936_10005424_pt1 | contig 17241 bp, 20 predicted proteins | sample AliMusrvi5mmetaG_FD_87041 | JGI IMG/M metagenome (GOLD analysis project Ga0073936, IMG submission 87041) | Freshwater lake bacterial and archeal communities from Alinen Mustajarvi, Finland, to study Microbial Dark Matter (Phase II) - Alinen... | ecosystem: Environmental > Aquatic > Freshwater >... | reverse complement strand
TATGAGCCTGATCCGGCCATTATCAAGGCTCGGCTTTCGTCTGTGCTTGCGAGAGGTGCTGGACTTGAGTTTGTCAACAGCAGTGTTGATTACCTCACCTCTGAGGGGAAAAGAGAGGGGTTCCCCGGCAGGAGTTTCCGTGTGATTGAGGTTGTTCCTTACAAGCCGAAGAGCTTCAGGGGGTTTCTGGAGCGACATGCCATTGCGGGGGCAAGCATTCAGCGGCGCGATTTTCCTCTTTCACCGGAAGAGTTGAGAAAAAAATATCGTCTCCTTGAAAGTGAAAGGGCTTTTCTCTTTTTTACCCGTGACGGCGAAGGCCATCCAATCTGCATTTATGCGCTCAGATGTTTCCCTGGAGACGAAGCAGCTCTTGCTGGGCAATGCCGAAGCGCAGGCCCTGAATGCTGACCCTGATTTCTGCTACACCGAGCAGGCGCATGAACTGGTGCAGGATAAGGGTTCCCATGGTGATGACGTCGGCCCGCCCATCGGGGATCCCGAGATGGATGATCTGCTCAAGGCTGCTCTCTTTGAGCTTTTCGAGAAAAGTATGCACCTCATTGAAACTGAGGGGATAGTTGTGCACTTTGAGGGCATCAAAGTGTTTCAGTCCCTGGGTGACCTGGGCGATGGTGGTGAGGGTTCCCGCGACGCCGTAGACATGATCTCTGGCGGCAAAAAAGGGCAGCAGGCTTGAAGTGAGGAGATCGTTGATGTGTTTTTTTGCGGCATCAACCTCATGTTGAGGCGGAGGCAGTGTTGTGAACAACCGTTCAGTCAGTCTTACTGAACCGATATTGAGACTGACGCTTTCTTCGAGCGCAGTGGCCGAACCAATGGAGATTTCGGTGCTGCCGCCTCCGATATCAATGACGGTGAAGAGGTCGGGGATGTTGCTCATGCCGGCAACCGCTCCGAAAAAAGTCAGTTCAGCCTCTTCATGACCGGCGATGCATCGTATGGTGATTCCTGCCTCTCGGGCTACCTCGCTGATGACTTCATGATGATTTTGAGCATCCCTCAGAGCACTGGTGCCTGCGGCAATGATCTCTTCCGCATTATGTTGATCGCTGATCTGGCGGTACTCGGAGAGGCAGGCGATGAGTCGCTGTAGGGCGGCTTGATCAATAATTTTTTCGGCATCGACATTTTTGCCAAGCCGTACAATGGTCTGCTGGTGATAGAGCGGATTGATGGTGCCGCTTTCGGGTTCAAGGTCGGCAATCAGCAGGAGAGCTGTGTTGGTGCCGATATCAATGCATGAAACACGTTTCATAGTGGTTTTATCAAGCTTGAGAGCCATTCGTCTTCATAGATGATTTTTTCAATTGTGTAGTCGAGGCGTTTCAGCAGTTTTTTAAGCCAGGGTTCATCGTAAACAAGGATGCCGGAGAGCAGCACCGGTGCCTGGGGCGCATATTTCCGGATGACCGGCAGGATCCGGTCGATCACGTTTTTATTGATGTTGGCAAGGATAAGGTCGTAACCTTCCTGGAGATTGACAACAAGATCCTCTTCTGCATCGAGGAGTTTGATGGTGATATCCTGAGCGTTGTTCTCCTGAATGTTTTCAATGGCGTTTTCGACCGACCAGGAGTTGTTGTCGAAGGCGAGAATGGGCAGGGTGTTGCCGAGTTTACGGGCGGCGATGGCAAGGACGCCGGTGCCGGTGCCGATGTCCATTATTTTTTTGTCGGTCAGGTCAAGGGTTTCCATTTGGCGCAGCATCAGGCGCGTTGTGGCGTGATAACCGGTACCGAAAGACATTTTAGGGTTGATTTCAATGACAATCTGGCCGGGTTTCGGCGTGATTTCGCTGCTTTTCTGGACAATCAACAGGCGGTCGGAGATTTCGATGGGCTGCAGGGTTGCTTCCCACTCGGCATTCCAGTTTCTGTCGGCCATGAAGGTTGTCTGATAGGAAGGAATGGTTCCAAACCTTTCCATCAGGAGGGTACGAATGGATTGCTCCCTCTCATCTGTCCATTCGGTTTCGGGCAGATAGGCGAGAAGCTGGTTGTCCTCTTCCTGAAAATACTCTATTCCCTCCCCGATAAGCAGGGCTATGTAAAGTTCGTGGAGAGTGGAGTTTATTGCAAAGGCCAGTTCGATATAATGGTGTGTTCCGGGTTGAGGCATAACAACAGTTCGGCAGATTAAAGGAGAGAGGCTAAGTTGGAATATAGGATTTTCACAGGGGAAAGACTCACTCTGTCGTTATCAGATGGGAGGCACAGGCATAGTGGAAGGTATAATACCGTTCCAGAAGCTGGTTGACCATGACGCCTCCAGTTGCTGCATGGGCAAAACGGTTCTCACCGATAAAGATGCCGACGTGGTCGATTCTGCTTCCGTCACTGCTGAAAAAAACCAGGTCGCCGGGCTGCAGGTGTTGTTTCAGCACCATACTGCCGAGGAGTGCAAGTTCGCCGGAAGTCCGCGGCAGGAGCATCCCGAAGTTTTGTTTATAGAGATATTGCACGAATCCTGAGCAGTCGAAGCCGTCTGGGGTTGTGCCGCCGGAGCGGTAACTGGTGCCGAGGTAGTTATCAATTGATGATACAAGCTGCTCAAGCGATTGTTCCTTAACCTTTAATGGAAGGTGCATGGTGAGCGGTGAGCTGCTTCCTTCCGGTATACAGGAGATATACGATTTTCTTTTTTTTAAACTATATTTGCTCTCCATATTGTACCCTGAACCTGCCCTGAAACTCTGGCAGCCGGTGACGCTAAACAGCATCCAGGCAAGGGTGCCGAAGAGTACCAAGGAACGCAGTGCGGCTTTAACGTGGTCGCTTTGTTTCAAGAGATGTGTGGTTTTATATCAAGAATACGGAGTGCTTAATGGTTTGCTCCTGGTAAGATAACAGTTAACTTATTTGTTTAATAGATATGGCGGTGATGAAATTCGGAGGTACCTCGGTCGGAACGGCTCGTGCTATGCAGCAGGCTATTTCGATTGTGGCACGGGAACAGGAGAATGCGGTGCCGCTGGTGGTGTTGAGTGCATGCAGCGGTATCACGAACAAATTAGTTCGTATTGCCGATGCTGCCGGTCGTGGTGCTCTTGATGAGGCGATGGGACTGGCCGCTGATGTGCGCAGCTTCCATGTTGCTCTGCTTGATGAGCTGATCAAAAGTGAGGCATCGAAAAAAGAGGTTGCCGTCCAGATTGAAGAGTTGGCCGGTCGTCTTGAAATGCTGATCAAGGGTGTTGATATTGTGGGTGAGCTGACCGAGCGATCCAGGGATATGTTCTGTTCGTTTGGTGAACTGTTTTCTACGACGGTGTTTGCTGCGGCCATGAAGGGGCAGGGATATAAGGTTGCGTGGGTTGATGTCCGCACGGTTATGATTACCGATGATCATTTCGGATTTGCCCGTCCAATCAACGAGATGTGCGAAGAGAATGTCCGCAGGATTATCACTCCATTGCTTCAACAGGGAACGGTTGTTGTTACCCAGGGTTATATAGGAGCCACCAAAGACGGAAAGACGACGACGCTTGGCAGAGGAGGTTCTGATTTTTCGGCGGCTCTGCTTGGTGCGTGGCTCAATGATAACGCGATCCAGATATGGACCGATGTTGATGGCGTCATGACCTGCGATCCGAGGCTGGTGCCTGAAGCGAGGAGCATCAGGGTGATGACCTTCTCCGAGGCGGCGGAACTTGCCTATCTTGGCGCAAAGGTGCTGCATCCGGATACCATAGCGCCTGCAGTGCAGAAAAATATACCGGTCTATGTTTTGAATTCAGTGCATCCTGATGCCAAAGGGACCATTATTACCAATGATCCGGAGAGGCTTTCAGGGATGAGTTACGGCGGTCTGGTCAAATCAATCGCGGTTAAAAAGGGGCAGTGCATTATCAATGTACGCTCCAACAGGATGTTTGGCCGTCATGGTTTCATGAATGAGTTGTTTGGTATTTTTGCCCGTTACGGTGTGTCGGTGGAGATGATCTCGACCAGTGAGGTTTCAGTCTCTCTTACCGTTGATGAAAAAAGCTTCAGCGAAGAGCTGATTCACGATCTGGAAAGTTTCGGGGAGGTTGACAGAGAGCATCATGTTGCAACCATAAGCGTTGTCGGCGATAATCTTCGCATGTCGAGAGGTGTGGCAGGCAGGATTTTCAGTGCGTTGAAGGATGTTAATCTCAGGATGATCTCTCAGGGAGCATCGGAAATCAATGTCGGGTTTGTTGTTGAAGAGTCTGAGGTTCTTACTGCGGTCAACAATCTGCACAGGGAGTTTTTTTCCGGCTGGCAGAATGAGGGTATTTTTGAAACACCGGCAGGGAGACGCATGGATTATAAAAAAGCTGGAGTTGATATCAGTGCAGGTGAGGAGTTTGTCCGCATGATCAAGCCTCAGGTTCGTCAGACCTTTACCTCCGGCGTTATTACGGATATCGGAGCTTTTGGAGGTTTTTTTCAGCCTGACTTCTCTCCGTATAAAAAGCCGGTGCTTGTCAGCAGCATTGACGGTGTCGGGACGAAACTCAAGATTGCCATTGAGCTTGGGTTGTATGATACGGTCGGCTCATGCCTGGTCAATCACTGCACGAACGATATTCTTGTCTGTGGTGCGAAACCGCTCTTTTTTCTCGATTACTATGCTTGCGGAAAGCTCACACCAGCTAATGCCGCAGCTGTGGTAACGGGAATGGTGAATGCCTGTCGTGAAAATGGCTGCGCTCTCATCGGTGGTGAAACTGCGGAGATGCCGGGGCTTTATCATGAGCGTGATTTTGATCTTGCAGGTTCTATTGTCGGGGTTGTCGATCATGATAACATCATTAATGGTTCTACAATCGAGGCCGATGATGTGCTTATCGGTCTTCCTTCGACCGGTCTCCATACAAACGGCTATTCGCTGGCAAGAAAAGTTTTGGAGGGGAGGATGCACCAGACGTTTACAGGCCTTGACGGAACGGTTGGTGAAGAGCTTCTGAAGGTTCACCGTTCTTATCTTTCGGTTATAGAGCCCTTTTTTGGTTCGCCCGATATCAGAGGGTTGTCGCATATTACCGGTGGCGGCCTGATGGGTAATACCATGCGCATTGTGCCTGAAGGTTTGAGCCTTGACGTTGACTGGAAGTCCTGGCCGGAGCCGTTGATTTTCGATATTGTCCGCAGGGAGGGTCATGTGCCTGAGGAGGATATGCGCAGGACGTTCAATCTTGGCATCGGACTGGTGATGATTGTTGAAAAAAAAGCAGTTAACAGGGTGCTCTCCTGTTTGAAATCACAACAGGAAAATGCTTACGTTATTGGTCAGGTACACCGTAGGTGATACTATTTCTCTTTTTACGTTGCAATAAAATAATCAGAAAGGTTTATGCTGACTTTACTGGCCATTTTAGTGGTGAGCTACATCATCGGCTCTGTTCCTACCAGTCTTATGGCGGGAAAAATGCTCAAAGGGATTGATATCAGGAACTTCGGCAGCGGCAATGCCGGTGGCACCAATGCTTTCAGGGTGCTTGGCTGGAAGCCGGGCCTGGTTGTAACGCTTATTGATATTTTCAAGGGCGTTATTGCTGCGGTCTCGGTTGTTGCCTTTTTCAAAAGTCACCCGATCGGTGCATTTCCTGACATGAATGAGGTGGCACTGCGGCTTCTTGCCGGAATGAGCGCCGTCATCGGTCATGTGTTTACTCTTTTTGCCGGATTCAAGGGGGGCAAGGGTGTCAGTACCGCTGCCGGTATGCTGATCGGGATTGCGCCCGTCAGCATGCTTATGGTTGTCGGAATTTTTCTTATGACGGTCTATATTTCCCGTCATGTTTCTGTTGCATCAATGCTTGCGGCAATCGCCTTCCCGCTGATTATTGCTATCCGCAAATATATTTTCGAACTTGGCGGCGGCCTTGATTATTATATCAGGCTTTTCGGCTCCCCTGTCTCTTTTCATGACAGTCTTGATTATCATCTCATGATTTTCGGGCTTATTGTGGCTCTTGCCATTCTTTACACCCATCGGGCCAACATCAGAAGGCTGATTTCCGGTACAGAAAGCCGTGTGACCTTCGGAAAACATTGATGATTTCCTGACATTTGATGAATATTGCTGTTCTGGGTGCCGGCAGCTGGGGAACAACGCTTGCTGTGCTTCTTGCCAATAAAGGGTATCATGTGCGCCTTTGGGCTCATCGGCCAGAATTTGCCGCACTGTTAGAGGCGGAACGCGAAAACACTCGCTATCTCAAGGGTGTCCATTTTCCTGATACCCTGAGAGTTGTTGATCATTTGCGCAATCTTGTCGCATGGTCGGAGATGATTGTCACTGCCGTACCTTCACAGGCACTGCGGGAGACGGTGCTCGGCTTTAATGATCTTCCGCTGGATGGAAAAATCATAGTCAATGTTGCCAAGGGGATTGAGATTGGTACGGGAAAGCGCATGTCGGAAGTGCTGCTTGAAGTGCTGCCCGCTCTGCAGGTTTCACAGGTTGCCGCCTTGTATGGGCCGAGCCATGCCGAAGAGGTTTCCAGACAGCAGCCTACAACGGTGGTTGCCTCCTCTCAATCGCTTCAAACGGCAGAAAAAGTTCAGGAGGTTTTCCATACCCATAAGTTCCGGGTCTACGTCAATACTGATATTATCGGTGTTGAGATAGCCGGTTCGGTCAAGAATATCATTGCCATTGCGGCGGGAATATCCGATGGCATAGGATTTGGCGATAATGCCAAGGCGGCCATTATTACGAGAGGAATGGCCGAAATTTCAAGGCTCTGTTTAAAGCTTGGCGGTGATCCGGTGACTATTTCCGGTCTTGCGGGTATTGGTGATCTTGTTGTCACCTGTTTAAGTCGCCACAGCCGGAACCGTTATGTTGGAGAGGAGGTCGGCCGGGGGCGTTCGCTTGACGAAATTATCAGTCAGATGAATATGGTTGCCGAAGGTGTTCACACGTCAAAAGCAGTTTATGAGCTGAGCAGAGCTGTCGGCGTTGAAATGCCGATTACGCAAGCTGTCTATGAGATGCTTTTTGAAGGTAAGCCTGCAGAGAAGGCGATCTTGGATCTGATGACACGGGATCCGAAACAGGAGCGATACTAACCGGATTAATGCTCTTTTCCAGGGAATTTGTACCAGACTAACTTACCTGTATGACGAGCTGCATCTTTCCACGATTTGACCGCCATATCAATACGAACGACACCACAGGTTACCATATTGTCGATGTGGTTTCCTGTAAGCAAGTTTGAGAAATCTGTCATGGTCGGATTGTGCCCGAAGAGCAGCACTGTTTTGCTGCTGTCGGGGAGCTGTTGAACGATGTTCAGCAGATTGCCGGTGCCTCCCTCATAGATTTCAACTCGCTGCTGGATCAGCTCTTTCGGGTATTCGAGGATGTCGCAAAAGATCTCCGCAGTCGTGAGTGCCCTGTTGGCCGGGCTTGTTATGATCAGCTCGGGGATTACCTTCTTTTCTTTCAGGAGTGCCGCCATCAAGGGGCGGATTGCAGGCCACGCTCGTTCAGTGGCCGGTCGAAATCGCCTGTCTGTGCATTTGCCCAGCTGGATTTTGCGTGACGGACAAGGTAGAGGGTTTTCATCGGGCTCCTGATCGATAACGTTTTTTGAGATCCATGATTCTTTGATATGACTGATCGATGCGCTCAGGGGTAATGATTCCTTTCTGCAGCAGGGATCGGATTATCTCCGTTGCTTTTGAGGCAATGGCCGGGTCATAGCAGGTATTGTTGCCAAAGAGCAGCAGATCGACACCTGCCTCAATGGCAAGTTGGAGAGCTGTTTCCAGCCCGTAACGGTCGGTTATGGCTTTCATCTGCATGTCATCACTGACGATAACTCCCTTAAAGCGGAGTTTCTCACGAAGCAGGCCAGTGAGCGTCTGTTTTGAAAGTGTTGCCGGGTAGAGAGGGTCAAGTTTTCCGTTGAAAACATGTGCGGTCATGACGGCATCATGAAAACCTGAATCAATCAGGGCGCGGTAGGGCTCCAGCTCCTGTTCAGACCAGCTTACCGTTATGTCGGTAAAATCGCGGTGAGTGTCGGTCGTTGAACTGCCGTGTCCGGGGAAATGTTTCAGGGTGGCAATAATACCTTCGTTATGGTAGGCCTTGATGATCAGTTGAAGGTTGCTGATCACAACCGAAGGGTTGGATGAAAAGCTTCTCGCGAGCTTGCCGATGACCGGATTGTCGGGATTGGTATTGAGATCGGCGACTGGGGCAAGATTCATGCTGATATGCATGGCTTTGAGTGTTCGGGCGGTCTGTGCAGCAGCAGCAGTCGTGCTGTCGGGATGGTTCAGCCTTCCGAGATATTCTGCAGAAACGCTTGCGGGAAATCCTCTGATTTGTTTCAGTCGATTGACCTTCCCGCCTTCCTGATCGATGGCTATAAGCAGCGGGATGTCCGACAGTTTCTGCAGCTCAAGCGTCAGGCTGGCAAGCTGCTGCGGGCTGATGATGTTTCTTGATGGGGAGTGCGCCGGGACGTCATAGTCAAAGAGGACAACGCCGCCGATACGGCGTTCGGCGATATCAGCGACAATCTCCGGTGCATTTTCAAGAGCGGTTCCTCTGAAACCGATCATCAGCATCTGACCGATTTTAACAGAGAGGCTGTCGGGTTTCTGTGCGGCAACAGCGGGTTGGGAAAAGATCAAGAAAAAGAGCAGACCCGCTGCTATCAGTGATTTTTTTGTCATGGTTATTGTTATGCAGCACTCTTGACAACAGTGATTTCGCCACCGGAGACATCGATAGTCACGGACTCCCCTTCCCTTACCTCTCCCGAAAGAATAAACGCTGAAATTTTGTTGGTGATTTTGCGCTGCATGACCCGTTTGAGCGGCCTGGCACCGAAGGCTGGATCGAAACCGGCATCGGAGAGCCATGCTACAGCGGCGTCAGAAATGGTGAGGGTGATGCGCTGGCGCATTGCTGTGGCTTTGATATGCTCGAACTGGATCAGGACAATTTTTTTCAGGTCTTCTCTTGTAAGAGGGGTAAAGAGGATGACTTCGTCTATCCGGTTGAGAAACTCAGGCCGAACTTTCTGTTTCAGAAGCAGGAAAAGTTTTTCCTGCAGGCCTGAAAGCACGGTGTCGCGGTTCATACCCTCCATTTTTTCCATTTCAGACTGAATCATCTGGGCACCGATGTTGCTTGTCATGATGATGATGGTGTTCTTGAAATTCACCGTACGGCCTTTGCTGTCGGTGAGTCGTCCATCGTCAAGAATCTGCAGGAGAATATTGAAAACATCGGGGTGAGCTTTTTCTATTTCATCGAGCAAGACAACGGAAAAAGGTTTACGCCTTACTGCTTCAGTCAACTGCCCGCCCTCTTCGTAGCCAACGTAGCCGGGAGGCGCTCCAACCAGACGGCTGACCGTATGTGCTTCCATGTATTCGCTCATGTCGATGCGTATCATGGAGTCTTCGTCATCAAAAAGATAGTCGGCGAGGGTGCGGGCAAGCTCTGTTTTGCCAACGCCGGTCGGTCCAAGAAAAATAAAAGAGCCTATGGGGCGTTTTTCGTCACCCATACCTGCCCGTGAGCGCTTGACGGCTTCACTGACAGCAGTAACCGCTTCATCCTGTCCTATCACCCGCTTGTGAAGCTCATCTTCGATAAGCAGGAGTTTCTGTCGCTCTGACTGAAGCATTTTGCTGAGGGGTATGCCAGTCCATTTCGAGACAATATCAGCAATGTCCTCGGCATCGATCTCTTCTTTCATGATTAAATCGCCCGAAGCTTTTTTTTCTTCAATTTTCAGACGGATTTCTTCCAGTTCGCGTTCTATCGCCACAGTTTTTCCGTAGCGGATCTCAGCAACCTTACCGTAGTCACCCTGGCGCTCAAACTCTTCGGCCTGAACCCGGAGCTGTTCAAGTTGCGATTTCAAGTTTCGTGAAGATTGTATCAGTTCCTTTTCGCTGTCCCACTTGGCCTTGATGACGGTCTGTTCTTCGACAAGATTTGCGAGCTGTTTTTCTATCTCATCCAACCTGTGTTGCGTGTCAGCTGTACTCATACGTTATTGGTGTTTGATTACGGAGTGTGAATAAGAAATTTTGTTGTAAATTTAAGGATTATAAACTTAATATTCATCATCAATACCTTTTTCTCACCATAAAAGAGTAACAGATAACAACGTGCAAAAGTTCTCAATTGGTTCACTGTCAGTTCCTGATGACAGCAGCCCGCTTTTCATTGCCGGCCCATGCGTTATCGAAAGTCGGGCCATGGCTATGGAGACAGCTGAAGAGCTGCAGCGTATAACAGAGACCGAAGGGGTTCATTTTATTTTCAAGGGTTCCTATCGCAAAGCCAATCGCTCTTCATCCTCCTCTTTTACTGGCATCGGAGACATCGAGGCGCTTGAAGTGCTTGACGAGATTCGCCAGACCTATAAGATGCCGGTGATTACCGATGTCCATGAGACAAAGGATGTTACCCTTGCTGCCCGGTATGTTGATGTTCTGCAGATACCGGCATTTCTCTGTCGTCAAACGGAGCTTTTGGTTGCTGCCGGTGAGAGCGGCCTGGCTGTTAACATCAAGAAAGGGCAATTTATGGCTCCTGAAGATATGGTGCTTGCGGCCGCAAAGGTGGCAAAACGGGCAACGGAAGAGTTATGCTGACTGAAAGGGGGTCAAGCTTCGGTTATCACAATCTTGTTGTGGATTTCAGGGGGGTTGCTAAGATGGCTGAATCGGGATATCCCGTACTCTATGACGCCACCCACAGTCTCCAGCTTCCAAGTGCGGGTCAGGGTGTTTCCGGTGGTGAGCGCAACTATGTCATGCCCCTTGCCAAAGCGGCGGTCGCGGTTGGGGTGAATGGTTTGTTTTTTGAAATCCATCCTGATCCCTCAAAAGCCCTCTCGGATGCAGCCACACAGGTCGCCCTTGCTGATTTCAGCATAATGGTCAAACAATTGCTCCATCTTTACCGATGTGTGCACTCTCTTCATTCACTATAAATTTGTACCCTTTTGGCCGGTTTTCAATTTTTTGGTATGCAGCCTTCTCAGGCCGATCCATCTTCAAGGATAGAAGATGCACTTAAAGCTGTCCGCGCGCTTATTTTTCCGGTGGACGGCGTGCTGAACGGCGGGCGGATTACCTTTGACAGCAGCGGCGGTGAACTTTGTTCGCTCTCTGTCAGGGATGCGGTTGCGATAAAGGAGGCTCAGAAACAGGGTCTGCATATCGCCGTTGTTTCGGACAGGGATGTGGAGGGTTACCGTCCATTGCTGGCGGAGCTTGGCGTGCATGATCTCTACCTCAGCGCGGGCAATCTGTTTGATGCTTATGAGGCTTTCAGGAAGCTCCATGATTTTTCGGATGAAGAGTGCGCTTATATTGGCGACGATATCGGTGACATAGCGGTGCTTTCAAGAGCAGGCTTTCCTGTAACTCCTATTGATGGTGCCGATTATCTCAGAAACCGTGTCGGGTATATCGCGGGATATGAAGGTGGAAAAGGGTGTGTGAGAGAGATTGTCGAGATGATTCTTATGCATCAGGGTAAATGGCCATACGTCGAGTCTCCTGAAGAAGAAACTCCGGAGTAAGAGGGTTCATGAGTTCAGCTGTTTCTGCAAGTGAGAGCATGCCGACGATATTGGTGCCGTGGTTTGGTTCGATATGGACATCTCCCCTGTAGTCGATCCCATGTTCAAGAGCGTTCTCAAGCGCTTCTATTTTGCCGCAAAGGCTGTATGCGGCTGATTGCGGTGTTGAGCAGGATACGGGAGGATTTTTCTCCCCGTGCAGAAAATAGCCCTCGGGCAGCAGTTCACTTTGCGGATAGTCATGCCAGTGGGTTATGGATGCTCCGAATCGTGCAAGATGGCCGGGAAAGCTTGTTTCCGGTCTCAGGGTCATGAGGATACTTGCGGCCAGGGCATTGCCCAGCGCATGTGCCAGAATGGTCAGGGTATCGAAGGATGGTTTGGCGGCATTGGCCTGTGAGCATCCTTCAGGGGTTTTCAGGTAGATTCGACTGCGATCATGGCCATGCATCAGTCCGATTTCCACAAGATCTTTTTTCGGATCTAGGTTATGTTTTCTGCATCCTGATCTAGTGGTTATGACACTGACATCCGGCAGGTGAACAAGAAGAGTTTTCTGCTTCATGCTGATCTCTACCAGGCCTGTTGGCTGGTTTATGTTGTGCGTCACTCTATCCGCACTTCCGGACGAGAACGCAGGCTGCACCGTTACCGGAAGCTGGCGGGCAAAGAAGCCGTAGCTCATGCCGCTGCGCTGGTCGAGATAGCGGGCAACAATTCTTTTGTAAAAGTCGCTGCGATATTCAAGCCCTGCTGTCGAGGTATGCGTTAAGAGAGAGGAGTTGCTGCTCCAAAGGGCGCTGCACTGCAGAAAATCATCATCAACCGCTTTAAACTCAGGGGTGTCGGTCTTCAGCTGGCCGTATGCAATGTCAAGCTCTTCCGGTCTTGGAGGAACAACCTGTGCCGTGAGTTTCGGAACCAGTGTGCTGCGGACATCCTCCTTAGAGGGATATGGCGTGTTGAAGGTCACTACCCCTCCGTTCATGGTGCAGATTGTCCATGAGCGGTCGGTAACAAAGATAAGGATATGAACCATGTCGCGGGCGAGGCGTCCGACAATGGCATCAAGACGCTGCTGAGGCAGTGCGTCGGTGGTTATCGGCGCAGGTTCGTCATAAATGCCTACAATGATATTGTTGTAGAGCGTTGCAACCCGGTTGATGGCAAGCAGGTTGTCAGGAAAATAACCCGGCGCGAAGATAACTGTACCTGGTGCAAATCGACCGTCAGTTCCGGATGCCTCCTCTCCTGAAAGAACCGTTATGTCCAGCGATTGCATGGCAGTGACGAGGGCGCGGCAAAACAGCTCCAGGCGACTTGTGAGAACGGGTGCCGGATAGATGAGGGGTTTGAGTCGTCTGCACATTTCGTCGATACTCAGTGGCGTATCAAGAGGAATGCCGAGCAGTTGGTGAAGAGCTCCGGAAGAGATAGTGTTACTCATGAAAATGTTCAGCCTGATTTGTTCGAAAAGATAATCGGCTGGTTAGAGTCCGAAATTATGCTCGCGACCCCAGAGCAGTTTTGTCCGCAGAATTTCGCAATACGTGCGACTTTCGTTGGCGACAAGATTGATAAGCTCGGCGGATTTCTTTACAATGACGACCTCCTGTGGGGCAAGAAATTTTCCGAAATGGCCGTCGCAGTTGAGTGGGAACTCTCCATCAGGGGCATCGACAGAGACCTCGATAACCTTGTCATCGCTGATAACGATGGGTCGGACGGTCAGCATGTGCGGGCATATCGGGGTTATGACGAAAACGTTTGATTTCGGGGCGATGATTGGGCCGCCGGCAGACATGGAGTAGGCGGTGGAGCCTGTTGATGTGGCAATAATAATACCGTCGGCCCTGTAGGAACTGAGCAGTTCACCGTCCAGCTTTATGACAAATGTTGGAATACGCGGATAGGTGCCTTTTTCAATGACTACATCATTCAGAGCTTTGAAGCACTGCAACTCGTTGTTCACAGGGAGGGATGCTTCGAGCTGCCGTCGACTATGAATAGAGTAAGTACCGTTGAGTACCTTTTCGATAGCTCCGAACATTTCAGACTGGGTAAACTCGGTTAAAAAGCCGAGGTAGCCTACATTGATACCGATAACGGGCTTTGCTGCGGAATAATGCGACGTGAAGAGCAGTGTTCCATCGCCTCCAAGCGAGATAAAAACGTCACAGTGTTTGCTGAGTTCCTCAATAGGAAGAGATTGTGTTATCTGCAGTTTTTCGGCGGACTGTGTTTCAAACATATAAGCAATGCCCCGTTCCTTGAACCATGAACCCAGCTTTCGGGCAAGATCAAGCGCTGTCTCCCTAGAAACATTGACAACAATTGCGAATTTCATTGCTGGTTCACCTCTTTAAGGGTTTGATAAAGCCGGTTGGCATCACTGAAGCGCGATTCAAGCTGCTCAAGGTCGCTACGGCGTATTTCCTGCGACAGTTGAACAAGTTCTGTAGAAAAGCGTTCAAGTTCCTCTGCAATGTTATCGCTGTTTGTTGCGATGATGTCGCGCCATATTTGCCATGAACTTCCTGCAAGCCTTGTAAAGGTGGCGAACCCTGGGCCTGATTTACTGATTGAGTCTCCACAGTAGGTCATCAGCAATGTCGAGAGCAACTGAGGCAGATGGCTTATTTTTGCTATGATGCGGTCGTGTTCATCGGGGTTCATACAGAGCGTTGTGCACCCTGCTGAGTGAAGCAGTTCAATGAGAAATGCGCCTTTTTTTCCGGAGAGGAGGCCTTTGCTGTCACAGAGAATAACACGTCGGCCCTGCAGCAGCTCTTCATGGCTTTCATGATAACCTTGCTGCTCTTTTCCTGCCATCGGGTGCATGCCTATAAAGGGTAGGTCAAGCTCGCAGGCTTTTCGGGCGATAAGAGATTTGGTGCTTGATACATCGCTGACCAGAGTAGTCGGTGGTGCACACATTTTGATCTCTTCGAGGAGAGCAATATTGACTTCAACCGGCGCTGACAGGATAATGAGGTCAGCGCTGTAGAGCGTTTTTTTGTCGTCGATAAACTGCTCAAGACCAAGCTCCGTGACGCGCTGTCGGTCGCTGTCGGTAAAGTTGGGGTCGAACCCCTGCAGCAGAATATTGCTTTCTATGGCAAGCGGTGAGCGCTTTATTGCTCTCAACAGTGACATTCCGATCAATCCGAGTCCAATAAACGAAATGCTTCTGATAGGTGGATGCTCAGTCATGCTGTTCAATGTTGCCTGTTTGCCCTGCTTCCGGGGGCATCAATGGTCACTCCCTCTCTGCAGAGAGGGCACTCTTCTGGAGTGTAGCTTATTACTTCCATTGAAAGCACTGAATAGTGGTCGTCAGCAAGTTTGACTCGTCCATTACTGCGGTCAACAACCGAACCAACCCCGACAAGTGAAGCTCCGGAACGGTTGATGAGTTCAATAACCTCGGCTACCGATCCTCCGGTGGTTATGACATCTTCAATGACAAGCACTCGTTCGTTCGGTTCAAGGCTGAATCCTCTGCGGATGGTCATGATCCCGTCCTTGCGTTCGGCAAAAATTGTTTTTACTCCGAGCTGGCGACCTACTTCCGTTCCAACGACAATTCCGCCAATAGCGGGAGAGATGACTGTTTCAACGTTTTTGCCGGCGAAATGCCGGGCGATCCGGCTGCAGACTGCGGTGAGATGTTCCGGATACTGCAGCACTTTTGCGCACTGAAAGTAGGTATTGCTGTGCCGTCCGGATGTCAGCTTGAAATGACCTTCGAGCAGAGCGCCAGTTGTTTTAAAAACGTCAAGCATTGCTGAACTACTCATGAAACATATTAGTTGAAAACGTTGAGCAAGGAGGTTACCAATCCATGAGACTAAAGATAAAGAAGCAGTTCCGAAAAGCCATTGCTTTCTTTTTATCGATGGGTTTCAAGGTAATCGCTCAGGAGGAGGCATGCTGCTGCGCTGTCGAGACGGCCTTTTTTCTGCCGCACTTTTCTGGAGTTGCCCGATGCAATCAGGATGCGTTGTGCATCCCTCGATGAGTGATGTTCATTGATGGTTTCGACGGGTATAAGGGGAAATGCTACAGAAAGCTCATCAATAAAGCGGTCAAGCACTCCGGTCATGGCGTTTTTTTCGCCGGTATTACTCAGTGGATAACCAACAATGATTTTTTCAATATCATTCGTTCCCAGCATTGCCTCAAGGGTCTTGAAAAAACCTGCACGGTCAAAGGTGCCGACTGGCTGGGCAAAGAGACCAAAAGGATCACTGCGGGCCACTCCGATACGCTTTGTTCCGTAATCGATGGCAAGTACTCGTTGTTTCAGCGTTAAAACTATGGCAGCTCTCCAAGTTAGGATATCAAACTCTCGTAACAACAAATTAAAGCTCATTTATGAGAATGTCAATTTTTGAGCTGATCTCAAGCTATCAAAAAACCTTTTCACTGTTATAATTGTTTAGTTTGACAAGAAGGTTCTGTAATCGTGATGATCTTAGGGAGGAAATTATGGGTGCATGGTCGGTGCTGCTGATGACAAGTCTGATGCTTGCAGGCTGTTCGGTTCTGGGAAAGCGTACGGCAAATGAACCACCATACAAGGTTCTTTCTCAGGACGGGGAGATTGAAATCAGGCAATATGGGGAGATGATTGTTGCTGAAACGGTTGTTGAAGGCTCTTACGGGCAAACAAGCGGCGCTGCTTTCAGTCGTCTTGCAGGTTATATTTTCGGCAAGAACCGGGCAAAACAGAAACTTGCCATGACCGCTCCGGTGCTGCAGGAACCTGTCAGTGAAAAAATATCGATGACTGCTCCGGTGATACAGGAAAAAAAAGGCAATGCCTGGGTGATGTCGTTTGTGATGCCCGAAGGGTATAGGCTTGAAACGCTTCCAGTTCCTCTTGACGACGCAGTGAAACTGCGGATGCTTCCGGGAAAGAAGGTTGGTGTTATCCGTTATTCCGGCTTACATTCTGAACATAATCTCCGGAATTTTGCAGAGAAGCTGACCGGATGGCTTGAAAAGAACGGGAACAGGGTACTTTCAGGAGCGCGATCGGCAAGCTATGATCCGCCATGGACTATTCCTTTTCTGCGGCGCAATGAGGTGCATATTGATATTGAGTAAGGGAGCGTTGGCCAGATTAAGTGTTGTTGAACTGGTTTTTTCATGACCTTATTATTACATTTTACTGGTAGGGCTCACTTAATCAAACTCAGGGTATGAAGCCGCATTATTATTTTATCGGAGCATCGTTGTCGATACTGCTATCCATCTACGTATTTATTTTTGGTACAGGGGCAAACCATGAGTTGATTGCCATTTTTATAGGGTTATGGGCGCCCACAATAGTTTGTGTGGGTATTTTCAATACGTTGCTCGGTATTCTCGATGAGATGTGCTGCGCACACAAGCGTATAGAAGAGGGGCAAGGTGGCCATGGTCGGTAAACATGCATGGCCGCTGGTGATGGTCGGTACGGGTGGGTTTCTTGGTTCCGCAGCGCGTTACATGGTGACGCTGCTGTTCTCTCCGTTCGCACCGGGCTTCCCTTTTGCAACCTTTGCTGTTAATATTTTAGGCAGTTTTCTGATTGGTTTTCTGAGTGAGCTGGCGGTTTCCACGACACTTGTTTCCCCTGAAGCAAGACTATTTCTGGTGACGGGCATCTGCGGAGGGTTTACTACTTTTTC
>Ga0073936_10005419_pt1 | contig 17255 bp, 12 predicted proteins | sample AliMusrvi5mmetaG_FD_87041 | JGI IMG/M metagenome (GOLD analysis project Ga0073936, IMG submission 87041) | Freshwater lake bacterial and archeal communities from Alinen Mustajarvi, Finland, to study Microbial Dark Matter (Phase II) - Alinen... | ecosystem: Environmental > Aquatic > Freshwater >... | reverse complement strand
GATCTTTGATCTCCAGCGCGACGACCGGACGATGACTCATCTTTTGCTCAAAGTGCATAAAGGGCAGACTTTTGTGTCCGCCGACGGTCACGGTGTGCGAACGCGTGCCGCCTTCTGCAGCCGTCGCGCCGAGAGTCACTGTGGTGACTGAACCGGACCAGGAATCTTTGGGTATTTCCACTTGGGGGGGCATATCTTGTCATTCCTCATTGGGTAAATGGGTAACGTTGCTTTGCATCCTTTAGGGGTGCTAATCTGTGTTGTTTTTCTTCACACTCTGTCGCGCCGCATCACGTCTTTCAAAGAACGATTCGAGTGGGAGTTTGCGCGGAGCCGCAGAACCGAGGTCGAGCAACTCCGCGTCACTCGACGCGGCCAGGTGGCGCAACAGATGCCGGTAGGAAAGCGACGCGGCCGGGTAACGGATGCCGGCGGCTTCGTGCATCTGAAAGACCACGCGCACATGTTGGTCGCGCATGATCTGGGCAGCCAGAGGCAATGACAGATCCGGTGGAATCTGCGGCACCTTGGCGCACATGATGTCTTCAGCAGTAAGGGCGCGGCAGTTGTCACGAGAATACGCGCTCACCAGTTCGTCCTGGGTTACGACGCCGACGGCTTCACCTTCAATATCCAACACGACGATAGCTTCGAGTTGCTTCTCAAGCAACAGGCGCGCAACATCGACGATGGACGTAGTGGGCGGGCACGTAGCCACGCCCACCGCCATCAAGTCGCGCACCAGCAACCGTTCCCGTGCCCGTTGGACATTCGGTTCAGTCATCTATGCATTCCTCGCCGGACATCGCGCCAATTAAGGCAATCAAGTAAATCATGCGAATCATGGTTAGAAGATTGGATCCATAACCAGGGCCGGGTGGTTGTGCTCTTCCAGCCAGGCCAGCAACTGATCGACCGTGGTCACCGAGCGCTCATCAGCGATTTTGTCGATGAGATCGGGATCGCCTTCACGGATGGCGACGGCTTTCAGTTCGTCCGACATCGACTCTTTGAGCGCGCTGCTCATCCACACGACGCGCTTAAAACCGCCGTCGGAGGAGATGAACTTGGGGCTGATCAGATAGAACTTCCCCACACCCATCACGCCCGGCGTCTGCAGTCCACCGCCGGCCATGCCGGCCATGGTGCTGAAGGTCATGCCCGCCGGGGTCATGCTCGTGTCTTCACGGCTGACCACCATCACGCCGTTCGTCTCGGGGATCAGCATAACGATGCTCTCGAAGCAGCCGCACGCGGTCATGGGGTTTTCCATGATCGAGTACATGGCCACATCCTGCACCGCGCCATGAGACCCGGACTTGGCGTATTCGTTAAGACCAGTCCAGTACCCCTTGGCCGGATCAATGGGCGCGCCCAGCTTGATCGGCCGGTTGGGGCCAGTGGGGTTGATGCTGAAGGAAGCCTTGCAGTCCAGCCAGTTGTATGCGCCGCACAGACCCAATCGCTCCGGGCTGACGATGCAGACGTGGTTGGGCGCAAAGGACTGACACAACGTGCAGGAGTAAAACTCGTCCACCGCGCTATCGACCAGGTCGGCCAGGCGCTTGTTGCGGAAGTCGTAGGCCTCGCGCGCTTTGCCCAGCCATTCGTGAAGTTTGTCCGGATCGGTGTAGATGGTGACCTGCACCTTGTCGACGATGGCGCCGAAATCGGCGTGCAGTCGCGCGTGCAGGATCTTCCCGAAGTGCTCAAGGTTGAAGCCCTTGTCAGCCGCCGCGTTGGAGATGCGAACCCAGGCGATGTCACGCTGACCGATATGCTGGATGCCCGATGCGCCGTTGATGAAATGATGCACCTGGCGCTCAAGCACGGGCTCGAAGTCCTTTTGCATGCCGCGCCCGGCCACTTTAATCACGATGCCCATATCCATGTGACCTTGCGGCGCGATTTTTTCGATGCCAGTGCCGACTACTTCGACCTTGCCGTCGGTCACGTCATCCAACTCAGCCATCTGCAGGTATTCAAAACAGCGCGAGTGCTTGCCGCCGAACTCGATGCGCATGTCGGCCTTACGCACGACTTCGCCTTCGAAAGCGGAACCGTAAGCCACGGGCACAGGCACGTTTGCCAACTTCACTTTGATGCCGCGCACCTCGATGCACTTCTGCACCAGTCGCTCGGCTCGTTCCAGGTCATCCGCGCCTTCGATCTCGTTGAAAGGCATGCTGACGACGTGCTCATAGGTGGTGACGCCGGTGGGCAGGATTTCGGGAATGACCGTATCGGCAATCACGGGGAAGCCGAAATTGATCGCGCCTGCCGCCGCTGCATACTTCAAGTCATCCACTTCGCCCAGCGCCATAACAAACGCAAACACGCGCTCCTTGTTGTAGAGCAGGATATCACGCGCCATGCCGCCCTTCTTTCCGCCGAAAGTCAGGGCGGAACGGGTGGCAAAGCCAAGCGCGTAGATTGCGCTGAGGGTATCGGTGCCAAACGGCACGATGAAGGTATCGTAGCCCATCTCGACCCCTTCCTCGGCCAACTGATCGATGATGCTCCGACCGTTAACGTTGCCTGACAGGAAGGTAAGGATGTTGCGGCGCTGCAGTTCGCGCACGATCTTCACCGCAACCTCGTTGGACTTGGCCGCGCCGACGATGGCCGCGAATCCGGGCATGCGCCCATCCACGAGTTGAATGCCCCATGTGCGCAGCTGGATGTCGTCAATCGGGCCGTTCAGGTGCGCGCCATTCCCTTTGCCATTGCCGCTGCCTTCGGCATTTTCAGGGCTGGTGAAGGCAGCTGTTGTGCCGCCGGCCAGATGGAAGTTCCGCGCAGGCTCGGGCTGCTGCCCATAAGCGAAGCGAATCGCTTCGATGGACTCGGCAGCCAACAGGGTTGCCATTCCGCTGTCCAGGGTCTCGCCCAGGTACGGAGTCCAGTTTTTGATTGATGGGACCGGGTGCAGTAATCCGCGCGCGTGCTGCAGCACTGGCTCCAGTTGACCAATCGTTTCGACCTGCCGCCCGGTCATACCGAAGATCAGCGGCAGGTAGTAGGCTGTGTTGGGAAACGCGACCGGGGTGTCGGGACCTTTCTCAACCAAGGCCCGGTTGAGCATCGATTCCGCCTCGGAAACCAGCGCGTTTGCGCCGCGAATGGCGCGTGTTGCAATATAACGGGACATGAGTGTTTCTCCTTAGCCCTTATCTGGCCGGCACGCCGTACAGGGCCGCCTGGCGATCCGCGACAGACAACTTTTCAAATTCATTCATGCGATCGTCGCCGCTGCGTCCGAAGCGGGTCGGGCTGTACTTGACCAGACCCAGGGCAGCGCGCTTGGCATCGATGTGCTCCAGCGTCCGTCGCACCATTTCGTGCGGGTCTGTCACGAACTCCATCTTGCCGCCATACAGCTTTTCCCAGCCTTCGCCAATGTAGCGCAGGACGACATCGCTGTCGGAAACGCGGTCAGGCATGCCGCCCACGGGCGATGCGCCGCCGAAGATCACATACGCGCCCGACGCCACACAATACGTCCCGATCGCGATGGCCTTCTCGCTCATCCATTCCGGCGCCAGGCCGACGGCAGGAATCTGGTCAATGTCATCGCCCAGACCGCCCTCCGCCACCATTTGCGTCAGCACTGTCAGGATGCGGGTGTTATCCACGCACGAACCCATGTGCAAAACAGGCGGGATGCCGACGGTTTCGCACACTTCGCGCAGACCGGGGCCGACCTGATCCAGACCGGCCTGGCCGAGCAGCAAGCCCAACTTCGCGTTGGCGATTGCGCTGCACCCGGTCTCCACGACCAGCACGTCCTGCTTGAGCAGTTCGCGGGTGGTGACGGTATGCAGGTAGTCCTGCGTGCTGCGCGGGTTGTTGCACCCGACGACGGCAGCCACGCCGCGAATGCGGCCGGAGATGATCGCGTCGTTGAGCGGGCGGAAGGATGCGCGGTACGTGCCGCCCAGCATATAACTGATGTACTCGTTTGAGAAACCTGGAATCAGGTGCTCGCGCACATCGGGAATGCGCGTCTCGCCGCGATTCTTGTAGTTGTCAATTGCCTTGCGCAGGATTTCCTTGGCAGTCGTGAGCGCATGGTGTTCGTCAAACTCGATGTGGGTTGCGCCCGTGATGCGCGCCTTGGGTGAGGTGGTGATCACCAGGGTGTGGAAGTTCTTAGCCAGGCCGACCAGCGCCTGCATGATGCACTGCACGTCCACAACCATCGCCTCGACCGAGCCGGTGAGGATCGCCAGTTCCTGGTGCAGGAAGTTACCCGCAGCCGGGATGCCCTGGCGCATCAGGATTTCATTCGCGGTGCAGCAGATGCCCGACAGGTTGACGCCATTGGCGCCGGCAGCTTTGGCATACGCGATGATCTCAGGGTCCTGTGACGCGGCGACGATCATCTCACTGAGTGTTGGCTCGTGGCCGTGCACCACCACGTTCACCATGTCCTTCTTCAGCACGCCCAGGTTGGCTTGCCCGAGGACGGGGGCCGGTGTGCCAAACAGGATGTCGGAGACATCGGTGGCGATCATGCTGCCGCCCCATCCATCGGCCATCGAGGTGCGGATGGCATGCTGCAGGATGTGCACTGGATCCTGATCGTCGCCGATGTGGGTGCGGTGCAGCGCCTCAACCACTTCGCGGTCGATGCCGCGCGGGATGACGCCCTTTTCCTGCCATAGCTTCTGGCGCTTCGCCGGCGCGCGCTTAATCGAGATGATCTGCCCGCGTTGCTGCCCGAATTGCGCGATGAAGAGATCGGCCAGATCATTGGCGACCTGATCGTTCGTGCGCCCCTCGACGGGGATATCATACAGTGCAGCCACCGTGCGCAGCTTGGCGACGTCGCGGATGATGTAGCCCTCGGACTCGTGGTTCGCCACGGCTTTGAGCGTAAATGCCATGTCGCGCCCATGATCGGAATGTGCCGCGGAACCCGCCGCAACCATGCGGAGGAAATTGCGCGCCTGGATGGTATCAATGGTCGCGCCGCAGACTCCCGTCTGGCCTTCCTTGGTCAGGCGGCACGGGCCCATCCCGCACATCTTGCAGCACATGCCAGTGCTGCCGATATTGCACGGGGCCATATCATCGGCACGGCTGAAGGCTGTGCCGATATGCAATTCGTCGGCGCGGATCAACATCGCCTGCCCGGCAGGATCCATACTGCGTTCTTGTGGACTACGATCTTTCTTCGCCATCTCTTCCTTCCTTAGTCTTCATTGTTTCCATGCCCGGGCACGGCCATAGCGCGCGGCCCGTGTGGACGACGTTTTGAGCGAAACCGACGGTGCGACCGGTCTGCTGATAAGCGACCGTGTGGCGGAAAAATATTGCGCTTGTGTCGGGGGTCAGGGGAGACTCTCCACTTTCAAGCGGCATCGCCATCGTGCCAAGATAACCTGCCCCGTCGAGCCGCGCGGTGATCGCATCGGCCGTAATCAAGGACGGATCGTAGGTCACTTCGGCAACAAGAAAGCAACTGCTGGCATACACTTCCGCGACGCCGGGAAGTTCCAGCAGGATTTTACGGACTTCTGTAACGTGATGATCGCCGTACATTCCTGGGAGATCTATTGTTAGTTTTTTCATAAGACATCGCTCGTCTTTGATGGTTTTGCGAGAAAGCGAATTGTGTCTTTTCGTGCGCTAATAACGATTGCGCCGTACTGAAGAGACACTTGCTACCATTGAAACCTCTATCCAGGGATTATAGGTTCATTAGCGAACAGGGCAAGTGAATAAAATCACATCAATACGGCGCTTTATGTCCTAAAGGATTCAAGGCAATAGGACTTGACAGCGCAAGCTGGCTGGCGCGGGAAACAGTTGCGGCTAGAACAACCCAACCACTTTCCCATCCACCAGATCCACGCTCTCGTAGGCCGGATGGCTGCCCAGACCCGGCATGGTGCGCATGTCTCCGCATAGCGGATACAGGAAACCGGCGCCGATGGAGGCGCGCACATCGCGCACGGGCAGTGCGAAACCAGTCGGCGCACCCAGCAGTTTGGCATCGTGGGACAGGCTGAGGTGAGTCTTCGCCATACAGATCGGCAGATTGCTCCATCCCAGTTTCGTGAACAGCTTGATCTTCGCCTCGGCTTCGGGCTGATATTCCACGTGATCGGCGCCATACAGACCAGTCGCGATCGCTTCGATCTTTTCCTTGATGGAGGCCGTATCGGGATACAGCATCTTGAAGGCCTTGGGCAATTCGCAGGCCGCTGCGACCGCGTCGGCCAGTTCAGCGCCGCCCTCACCGCCCAATGCCCACACCCTGGATGAGTATGCGCCTTGTGCGCCGGCGGCGATGGCTTTCTCTCGGATCAACGCTGTCTCAGCGGGGGTGTCGGCATCGAAGTGGTTGATCGCCACGACGACCGGCACGCCGAACTTGCGCGCGTTCTGAACCTGTTTGATCAGATTCGCGCAACCCTTCTCCAGCGCGGGCAAGTTCTCACGCGTCAGTTCTGGCGGCAACGGCTTGCCAGCGACGACGCTGCCTGCGCCGCCGTGCATCTTCAGCGCGCGGACGGTGCACACCAGCACCACGCAGTCGGGGCTTAGTCCGCTGGCGCGGCACTTGATGTCCATGAACTTTTCCATGCCCAGGTCGGCGCCGAATCCGCTCTCGGTCACGACGTAGTCCGCCAGCTTCAGCGCGATCTGGTCGGCCACAATCGAGTTGTTGCCGTGCGCGATGTTGGCAAACGGCCCGGCATGCACGAACACGGGGGACTGCTCCAGCGTCTGCAGGAGGTTTGGCATGATCGCAGCTTTGATCAGCACCGTCATGGCGCCGGCGACCTTCAGTTGCTCGGCCGTGATTGGTGTGCCGTCTTTTGCAAACGCGACGACCATGCGCCCCAGCCGCGCGCGCAGGTCTTCGATGCCATTTGACAGCGCCAGGATCGCCATGACCTCGGAGGCCACGGTGATGTCATAGCCAGAGGTTCGCGCTACGCCGTCTTCCCGGGTTCCCAGCCCGATGGCGATCTTGCGCAGTGTGCGATCGTTGATGTCGACCACGCGGTTGAGCATGATCGAATACGGATCGATGCCCAGCGGGTTGCCGTGATACAGGCAATTGTCAACTGCCGCCGCCAGCAGGTTGTGCGCCGCGCCGATGGCGTGAATGTCGCCGGTGAGATGCAGGTTGAAGTCCTCCATTGGAATCACCTGAGCATAACCACCGCCCGCCGCCCCACCCTTGATGCCGAATGTCGGCCCCATGCTGGGCTGGCGCAGACAAGTGAACACCTTGCGTCCGGTGTAGTGCAGCGCTTGTGACAGGCCGATGGTCGTCACGGTCTTGCCCTCGCCGAGCGGCGTCGGGGTGATCGCTGTCACGACGATATATCTGCCGTTGGGACGGCTGGCCAGACGGTCGCGCACGTTCAGGTGCACTTTGGCCTTGTGCTTCCCGAAGACCTCGAGGTCGTCCTCGGTCAAGCCGACGCGTCGCGCAACTTCGACGATCGGAAGAATGGGCGCGGCCTGCGCAATAACAAGATCTTTGGGGACGGGGGTTAGCTTGACTGGGCCATTGTACTGACTACCGGGAATTGAATGCTCACTGGTTTTCTGGTCTGACATCGTGAATATCCTTTTGTGATTGTTTTGTGCTTTATGCTTAGCGATACTGTACTTCGGGTTCTACCACCGGCTCAATTCGAACCGTGAGTATTTTATACTCCGGGCAGCGCGTCAAAAGGTCCGAGGACGAGGACAGGAGAGAGTTTATGTGCGTCTCAGGGAAGTGGAAGGTGGTGAACACAGTTCCCTGGTGAACGCGCTCGCTCACGCGCACGGTCATCGTAATGGCGCCGCGACGGCTGCGCACGGTCGCCTTGTCGCCGTCCACCAGGTTGTATATCAAGGCGTCTTCCGGGTGGATTTCCAGGGCATCGTGATCAACCATCTGTGCCAGTCGCGTGCGCCTTGTCATCGTGCCGGCATTGTAATGTTGCAACACTCTGCCGGTGACGAGCACCAACGGGTACTCACTGTCTGGCTCTTCTCCGGGGGGCAAATACTCCACCGCGGCGAATTTCGCGCGCCCTCTGGGGAACTTGTCAGTGTGAAGAATGGATGTGCCGGGATGATCCAGCGTCGGCGCCGGCCACTGCAACTCCTGGGTCTCCAGGCGCGCGTAACTGATTCCAGCCATCGGAGGCGTTAACGCTGTGATCTCGTCCATGATCTCGGACGGATTAGCGTAGACCATGGGGACGCCCATCGCCCCAGCCACTGCACAGATCGCTTCCCAGTCCGAGCGCGCATTTCCAGGCGGCGCCACCACCCGCCGCACGCGTTGCACCCGGCGCTCGCCATTGGTGAAGGTGCCGTCTTTTTCAAGCGCGCCGGCGGCAGGCAATATGACATGCGCCATCTTCGCTGTTTCACTCATGAACAACTCGGAGACCACCAGGAAATCCAGGGAACTCAGTGCGTTGCGAACGAGTGTTGTGTTCGGCTCCGTCTGGGCAGCGTCGTAGCCCATGATCCACATCGCCTTCATTTTGCCAGCCAGCGCCGCATCCCACATATCGGGGATCTTCAGTCCAACCCCCTGCGGCAGCGGATGCCCCCACTCTGTCTCAAACTTGGCGCGCACGACCGGGTCGCTGTACTTCTGATAGGCGGTGAGCACGTTTGGCAGGGCGCCCATATCGCACGAGCCCTGCACGTTGTTCTGACCGCGCAGCGGATTGACGCCAGTCCCAGGCCGCCCGATATTTCCCGTAAGGATCGCCAGGTTCGCGATCGCCATCACCCCGTTGGACCCTGTGCGGTGCTCTGTCATCCCCAGCCCGTGAAATGCCATCGACGCCCCGCTCGTGGCGTAAAGCCGAGCTGCTTTGCGCAGCAGATCAGCTGGCACACCGGAAATCTCCTCGACTCGCTCAGGGGTGTAGAGGGCGATGGTCTCCCAGAATGCGTCAAAGTTCTCAGTGCGCGTTTCGACAAAATCGGTATCGACCAATTCCTCGGTAATGATCACGTTCGCAAGCCCATTGAAGACGGCCACGTTCGTGCCGGGGCGGAGCCGCAGATGCACATCCGCATAGCGGGTCAACTCGATTTTCCGGGGGTCGATCACGATCAGCTTGGCCCCATTGCGGACGGCCTGCTTGATTCTCGCGCCAGCAACAGGATGTCCTTCTGTCGGGTTACAGCCGCTGACGAGGAACAAGTTGGCCTTCTCGATATCTCCCAGCGAGTTTGTCGCCGCGCCTGTGCCAATGACTTCCTGCATGCCTGCCACGGTGGGGCTGTGACATACGCGGGCGCAGTTGTCGATGTTGTTCGTGCCCAGGCACGCGCGCGCGAATTTCTGCAAGAGGTAGTTCTCTTCGTTAGTGCCGCGACTGGACGAGATGCAACCCACCGCGTCCGCGCCTTCTTTCGCGACGACCTCGCCGAACTTTGCGGCGATCAAGGCAATTGCCTCATCCCACGACGCTTCGCGCCACCCGTCAGGCGCGTTTTCGTCGCGGATGAGCGGCTGCGTCAGCCGATCTTCGGCATAAATATAGTCAAAGGCATACCGCCCTTTGACGCAGGCATGCCCGGCGTTCACAGGCGAGCTGTCCACAGGGATCATGCGCACGATCCGGTCATCTGTGACCTGCACATCGAACTGGCAACCGGTGCCACAATAGGCGCATGTCGTGCGGGTAGTCCGCGTGGTGTGCGCCGATGCAGACACTGGATTCGTCAGTGTGATCTTGTCGCTGAGCGCGTCGGTGGGGCATTCGTGAACGCACGCGCCGCAGGTCACGCAGGCAGAGTTGTCGAAAGTGCCCATGCCGGGCAAAACGCCTGTGTGAAACCCGCGCCCTATCAGGTGCAGCACATTCTGTCCCTGAACCTGATCACACGCGCGCACACATCGGGCACACAGGATGCACTTCGAGGGATCGAAGGAGAAATAAGGGCTGGTGATGTCTTCGACGCCGGCGCGATGTTCGTGGCGTCCTCCTTCAAACCTCGCGGGATCAGCGCCGTAGCGTTCGGCAAGCGTGTGCATTTCGGCATGACCGTTGCCGCCGCCGGGTATGTACTCGCGCGAGCCTTCGGACAGATAGAGTTCGAGCAGCGTGCGCCGGATGCGCAATATATCGGGCGTCTCGGTGGCGACAACCATGCCATCCCGCACTGGCGTGGTGCATGCTGCCGTAAGCGCGCGTTGGCCCTGCACCTGCACCATGCACAACCGGCATGAGCCGTACGCTTTCAGATGTTCGGAAGAGCACACCGATGCGATTGGCAACCCCTCGCGTCGCGCCACATCCATCAGGGGCATTCCCGCCGGCGCTTTGCAGGCGCGGCCATCTATCGTGACATTAACCAGATCAGGAATCAGGGTTGACATAGGCTTTTCATCCAATCAGTTCTTGCGGAATGACTCAGGGAACAGTCTGATCGCAGACAACACCGGTGTTGGGGCCATTGCGCCAAGTGCGCATAAGCTGCTTCCGCGCATCGCGAATGCGATGTCGTCAATCAGTTCAAGGTCGCCGGTTTTTCCCGCGCCTTTGCGAATGGAATCCAGAATCTCAGTGGCGCGTTGTGAACCCAGCCGGCACGGGGCGCATTTGCCGCAGCTCTCACGCGCGACGTACGCCATCAACCGGTGAGCCAGTTGCAGCGGCTCGGTGCGGTCGTCGTACACGACAACGCCCCCGTGCCCCAGCATGCTGCCGATTTCGGTAAACGCGTCGAAGTCGATCCGCACATCCAGCTTGTCCTCGGTCATCAGGTCGCCCAGCGGGCCGCCCACCTGCACCGCCAGCAACGTCCGCCCTTCCGGCAGGCCGCCGCCGTAGGCGTTAATCACTTCGCGCAGGGTGACGCCAAATGGAACTTCTACCAGGCCAGGCGCGCGCAGGCTGCCAGCAAGTTGTATGGCAATCGTGCCTTTGCTGCGGCCAACGCCCCGCGCCGCGTACCAGTCGCCGCCCTCGCGCAAGATCGCCGGGATGGTTGCGAGCGTCGTCACATTGTTGATGACCGTAGGCCGGCCGAATAGCCCATTGATAGCAGGATAGGGCGGCTTGGGGCGCACCATGCCGCGCTTGCCCTCCAGGCTTTCGAGCAGCGCAGTTTCTTCGCCGCACACATACGCGCCGGCGCCGCTGCGCACTTCTACGTCAAACGCGAACCCGCTTCCCATGCGTAACAGATCGTCGCCCAGGAAACCGGCGTCGCGCGCGGTTTCGACCGCGTGTTTCATCATCGCTCTGGCGGCCGGGTACTCGGCGCGAATGTAAATAAAGCCTTTGTGCGCGCCTACGGCTTTGGCGCAGATGGCCATACCCTCCAGCAGCGCGAACGGATCCCCTTCCATCAACATGCGGTCGGCGTACGTGCCGGGGTCGCCCTCGTCGCCGTTGGCAACGACGTATTTCTCGTCAGCGGGAGTGTCGGCGACCGTCTGCCACTTCACACCGGTCGGGAAGGCCGCGCCGCCGCGCCCGCGCAGACCTGAGCGCTTTACCTCGGCAATAATGGCCGGGGAGTCGAGTTCAAACAGCGCGCGGCGCAGTGCTATACCGCCGTCGTTTTTCAGGTAGGCATCGAGCGCGCCAGCCTCAATAACGCCACAGTTGCGGAAGGTGATGCGCTCCTGTCCGCGCAGGAATGGTATTTCCGACATCTTACCGATGTAAAAGGGCTGGATGTCTTTACCTTCAAGTAGTCCTTGATCAAGCAGCCCAGCTATGTCCTCGGCGCGCGCGTTGGCATAGCCCAGGCGCGCGCCGTCGATTTCAACTTCAACCAGCGGTTCAAGGAAGAAGGCGCCTCGGCTGCCGGTAAGCACCAATCGGAAGTTGTTTCGACGGGTCTGTTCTGCGCGCAGAGCGGCTTCCACTTCCCGCGCCCCGATCGAGCGGCTGGAGGAGTCCAGCGAGAGAAACACATCACGCATCTGTTGTCCTCTGGAACCGCTCCAATTGCTGCACAACCCCATCGGGGTTACAGCGGCCATAAACTTCCTCGTCTATGGCAATCGAAGGTGACAGAGCGCAGTTCCCCAGGCAGTACACCCGCTCGTAACTAAACTGGCCGTCGAGGGTCGTCTGGCTGGGCGAAACCCCCAGATGCGTCTCTACTGATGCGGCGATGTGATGTGAGCCCGTGGCAACGCACGAGTCGCCGTTACACACACACACCCGGTGCAGACCAGGCGGCGTCGAGCGTAATTCGGAGTAAAAGCTGATAACGCCCTGCAGTTCACCCTCAGGAACTCCCAGGGCGATAGCCAGCGAACTGCGCGACAGCGCGGATATATATCCGGCTGTGCTTTGAATCTCCTGCAACGCCACGAGAGCCATCTCTGGACGACTCTTGTGGCGCGCGATGATATCCGCAACATTCTGCTCAAGAACTTCCATAGTCAATCACACGCGATCTATTGACAATAGCGTGTCGTCACGCCGGTTAGTTATAGGAATGCCGGGCGCCTGTTACGCCGCTACCTGCAGCACAGCCGGGACGCGTTTCAACCCTGCGTCGGTGACGATGCGCGGGACAATGGACTCCCACCCGACCGTCATCAGATGGATGCCGTTCACAGCCTTTTTGGCTCTGATGCGCTCGATGATCTCAAGCGCGATGGTGACTCCCACCTCTTCTGCGCCATCACCTGCCGCTTCCATGCGTTTGATGATTGAGGCCGGCAGAATGATGCCGGGCACCTCATTCAACTTGTGGGCCATCTTCAAGCTCTTGATCGGCATGACGCCGATAAGCAGATACGCCTTGTCGAGAATGTTGCGTTTCGCCAGCTCGTTCAGCCAGATTTCCATTCGATCGGTGTCGTAGACCACGTTAGTCTGCAGGAACTGCGCGCCCGCATTGATCTTCTTGTGTTCGCGTATCGCCTGAAAGTGCGGTTCCGACGCCATTGGCGATCCGGCCGCTCCCAGAAAATACTTGGGAGGCTGTTTGATCTCGCGACCATCCAGATATTTGCCTTCGTCACGCAGTCGTCGCAGCATCCACAGAATCTGGATCGAGTCCACATCCAGGATATCCAACCGCGCCATCGGCTGCGCTCCTTCGCGCGGGCTGTCACCGGACAAGCACAGGATATTTCGAATGCCCAGCGTGCTCGCGCCAAGCACATCCGACTGGACGCTTAATCGCGTGTGATCGCGCGCCGTAATCTGCATGACCGGTTCGGCATGCTTTTGCAGCGCCATGACGCTGGACGCCCAACTGGAGACGCGCGGCATTGCTGAAGCGTTGTCGGTGAAATTCACCGCCGTCACATAGTCGCGCAGCGCTTCCACATTGCTTAAGAATTTCGTTGTGTTCGGGCTGAGTGACGGGGCGACCTCGGCAGTGACCACAAATTCACCGTCGCGCAGGCGCCGTTCCAGATCCGACGCAGGTTCTTTATATTTTGGCGCATGATACTCTGAATCGCCCGACCACCACAGGGGTTGACGAACCGGTCGGAAGACCGAGTCCCAGGTGCGGGCGCGCAAGGCTACATCGCGCGTCGCCAAGCCTTTAAACACTTTCTTGACGCCGACCTGCCTGGCCTGCTTCCACACATCGCCCCAGGTTTCCTCGCCGACCTTATCCCAGTCCAAGGGAGGCAGCACTTCCAGAAGCTTCTCGCTGCGCCCCATCTTCTCTGAACGCTTGTAGATAGCGTACCAGATGCATGGTCGCGTGTTATCCACATAACACATCTCGGTGGAACCACCGCAGGGGCCGTTGCGCGCGCCCTTGGGGCATTCCATCGGGCAGATGAAAGCGGTTTCCTGCAACATGCAGTTACCGCACATGCGACACCCGAACAGCGGCCCTTTGATCATCCGCTCGGTTGCGGCCAGAAGCCGTTTACCCAACGGCTCTTTCTTAAAAGGAGAATACGGCGGTTGCCAACGACGACCCGGTGTAAAAATCGGCATATCTAATTCCTCTCCGTGCTATTACCACTGCCGGCGTCCTGGTTATTCCATCTGGAACGCTGGCAGTGTGCAGACAAACCGGTAAATGATTAAAAGAGATCAGGCCTTCGCCGCATTCAGGTTAGCGCGATAGGCTTTGATAAAGCGCATGGCGTACTCATCGTTTCCCATCAACAAATCGCATGCGAGCAGTGTTGAGCGAATTTCAGGCACCGTCGGATCCGAAATCGCAGCGGTTAATCCGCGCGCAACACCCAGCGCGAGGTAGGTCACGTTGATTAGTTTCCGATCCGGCAAACCAAAGCTGACGTTGCTGGCGCCCAGAGACAGGTTGACGCCAAGTTCACGGCGCACCAGTTGCATTGTGTCGAGAGTCACTATCCCGGCAGTGGAATCCGCGCCCACCGTCAGCGCCAGGCAGTCGATGATGATATCCTCAGCCGGTATGCCGTAATAGGCTGCGCGTTGAATGATCTTCCGCGCTACCTCAAGCCGCGCTTGCGGTGTTGGCGGAATCCCGCTCTCGTCGGTGGCAACGCCCATGACTGCCGCATGGTATTTTGCCGCGAGCGGAAGAACGACGTCGAGATTCTTGTCTTCGCCCGTCGTCGAGTTGATCAGCGCTTTGCCCTGGTAGACCGACAGTGCGGCCTCCAGCGCGAGTGGATTAGCGCTGTCGAAACACAGCGGCACATCCACCACCGACATAATTGCTTTTGTAAGTTCGCTGAGAAGTTTTGGTTCATCGGCGCCGGGCACGCCGGCATTCAAATCAAGCACAGTCGCGCCAGCCGCGACCTGGGAGCGCGCGTCTTCCTTTGCGACGCTGAAATCGCCCGCCGAGAGTGTTTCCATGAGCTTTTTTCGCCGCGTGGGGTTAATGCGCTCACCAATGATGACAAATGGCTCGCCAGGGCCAATAATGACCTGGCGTGTAGATGAAGATAATTGTGTTTCCATGCCTTGCTCCATATTCGAGTGTGTCGCCAATAAGTAGGAACACATGGTACTCTGAGCGCTTTCTTTGTCAACATTGTGAAATTCATCACAAATCATTCGCCCAGATGCGGCAGAATGGCGCCCGCGCTGGACGGGGCGATGCGATCGTGTAGCGGTATCCACGCGCGGTTGAGGGGGCCGGTGTAAATCGATTGCGGTTGCATCAACCGATTGGCAGCCTGCTGTTCGAGGCTGTGCGCCACCCATCCTGCTGTGCGCGCAATCGCAAACGTCGGCGTGAATAGATCCGCCGGCAGCCCGACGCCGTGAAGCAGCAGGCCGGCGTAGTACTCGACGTTGGCGTATAACGCGCGCCCCGGTTTGTATTGGGCCAGCAGCCGCACCGCGATATGTTCGACTTCGATCGCAAGCTGGTAGATATCCAGCCTGCCCTCGGCTTCATAGATCTGCCGGGCGGCGAAAGAGAGCACATACGTTCGCGGGTCGCGCACCTTGTAGTCGCGATGCCCGAAGCCCATCAGGCGCTCACCGCGTTCGAGTTTGCTGCGCAGGTATGGCTCGGCGTTCGCAATAGAGCCGATGTCAAGCACGGTCTGCAATGCCGGGCCGGGAGCGCCCCCATGCAATGGGCCTTTGAGCGCGCCCACTGCGCCAGTCACCGCCGAGATCAGGTCAGACTGCGTAGAGATAATCGTGCGCGCGGTGAAAGTCGAGGCGTTGAGGGCGTGATCGATCAATGCGACCAGGTACGTCTCCAGGGCGCGGACACGCGCGCCGCTCGGTTCCTGGCCGGTCAGCATGTACAGAGTGTTAGCGGCATGGTCAAGATCGGCGCGCGGGGCGATAGGCTCAAGTCCGTTCAACAGCCGCCAGTACGCAGCGACAATGACTGGGAACCGGGCGACGACCGATAGCGCGTCGCGTTGCGCCGTATTTGCGGATGCGGGTTCGTCCTCGTTGCGCAGGATGAGCGTCCCGGCGGCCATGCGCAACGCATCCATCGGCGCGACGGATTGCCGGGCGGCGGCCTGCAGCAACGCCAGCGTCGCGGCGGGTAAACGGCGCTCGCTCACCAGGCTGCGCTTGAAGCCCGCGAGTTGCGCCGCATCGGGCAGACGGTCGTTCCAGAGCAGGTACGCGGCCTCTTCGTAAGACGCCTTGGTTGCCAGTTCCTCAACCGCGAACCCGCGAATCACCAGCTCGCCGGCCTGACCATCGACATGACTCAAACTGGTATATGCTGTTGCGCCCGCCAGTCCGGGTCGTTGCGCGCTTGATGAATCTGTGGACATGTCAATCATGTCAATGCTGGGCTGGTTTCTGGAACGTGATGATGATGACGACCGCCGCGATGATGACAGCGGCAGCAAGCAGGGTCTGGATCGTTACCGGCTCGTTCGCCAACGCCCAGCCGAGAAAAACGGCGACGACCGGATTGACATAGGCATACGTGGCGACGCGCGATGCCGGCGCATGCTTCAGCAGCCACACATACGCGCTGAACGCCATAAATGAGCCGAAGACGATCAGATACCCAAACGCCAGAAGTGACTGACTCGATATCGCATCCACGCGCACGCGCGTCCAGTCACCGCTAATGACCGATGCGATGAGCAAAAGCACGCCGCCGCCAAGCATCTCCATGCCGGTGCTTAGAAATGGCGATTTGGGAAGCTCGGCATGGCGCGCATAGATCGATCCTGCTGCCCACGACAGCGCCGCAAAGATGACGGTGACTGCGCCAAGGAGATCGATTTGATTGCCAGTGACGAGATTGCCCGGCCCGATCAGCAACACGATGCCAGCCAGACCGAACAACAAGCCGATGAGGGTCATTCGAGTGGGACGTGTGCCGTTGGGGCGCAACCAGTCGAGCATGACCATCCAGAAGGGCGTCATCGCAAGCAACAGCGCGACAACGCTTGAGGTTACGCGTTGCTCAGCCCATACAACGGCGCCGTTGCCTGTAAACAGCAACAATGCGCCGACGATGGCTGTATTGCGCCATTGGAGCAGCGTCGGGCGTGGTGCGCCGCGCGCGCGCAGCCACAGGTATAAAACGCCGCCGGCAAAGACAAAACGCACTCCCGCCATCAGAAATGGCGGGAGTGTCTGGATGGCAAATCGAATGGCGAGATACGTGGAACCCCAGATGATGTAGATGGCCGCAAATGCAACAATCGTCTGAGTGCGCTTCGCGCGCAGCGCGCGAGTCGATAACTCACTCGCGTTGGTCGTGGAGGCGCTGTTTTGTGCAGTCATCAGTGTGTTTTTTGGGATGTGCGCGCAGATTGGCGATTATCCGCCAAACAAGCGCTTGCTCAGCGCCTTAAGCGATGTCACGGGAGCGGCAAGGCAGCCCGGGTTTGTGTTGGG
>Ga0073936_10005415_pt1 | contig 17263 bp, 9 predicted proteins | sample AliMusrvi5mmetaG_FD_87041 | JGI IMG/M metagenome (GOLD analysis project Ga0073936, IMG submission 87041) | Freshwater lake bacterial and archeal communities from Alinen Mustajarvi, Finland, to study Microbial Dark Matter (Phase II) - Alinen... | ecosystem: Environmental > Aquatic > Freshwater >... | reverse complement strand
GGTTTCGCGCACACTCTTACGACTATCATACTCCCGTCGAGCCAATACTTTGCAACACATCCCGAATACTACGCATGGGATTCGGAACAGAACGCGAGAACCCCGAATCAGCTGTGCCTTACCAATCCGGAAACGCTAAGCCTTGTTATTCAGCAGGTACGCGATATCCTAAGCGACAACCCAAACGCGCAAATCATTTCCCTTACCCAGAACGATAACGCGGCTTACTGCACCTGCGACAACTGCAAGGCTGTAGATGAATACGAAGGGTCGCACTCCGGCACGATGATACGATTCGTCAACGCCGTTGCGGACAACATCAAAGATGATTACCCGGACGTGGCGATTGACACCTTCGCTTTCGAGTACACCCGCAAACCGCCTGCGCACGTTGTACCCAGGGCGAATGTGATTGTCCGCCTGTGCTCAATCGAATGCTGCTTCGCGGATACGCTGAACGACCCCACCTGTTCGGTGAATGTCTCTTTTAATAAAGACCTTACGGACTGGAAAAAGATATGCAACAGGCTGTACATTTGGGATTACACAACAAATTACAAAAACCTTCTCGGCCCGTTTCCGAATTTCGGAGTTATCCAGCAAAACATGCAGTGCTTTGCCGAAAATTATGTTAAAGGCATTTTCGAAGAGGGCAACCATTTCGCCATTCAAAGCAACGGCGAATTTGCCGAGCTTCGCGCGTATATGCTTTGCAAACTGCTGTGGGATCCATATATCGATTATGATGCGACTATGAACGGCTTCCTCAGGGCGTATTACGGCACAGGTTGGCAGTATGTACGCGAATATATTGACACAACAACAGAACACACCGGCGTGGGCGACACGCATATGAGCCTTCAGTCGGATATGACAGAAAAAGGAGTGCTCAAATTGACAATAAATGAAGTTGAGTATTGCAATCAGCTTTGGGCAAAAGCGGCAGAACTTGCCGAAACCGAAACACAGATTAATAATGTAAAGATGTCCGAGCTTTCCTGGCGCTATTGGAAGGGCTGCAACAAGGTTTCGGAATTTTCAAGAACCCGGCGGATTGCAGTCTGGACGGCGGAAAATAAAAAGCTTTACGACGACTACGCGAAATACGAAATTGTACGCTGCAGCGAGAGCTCCCTGCTCTCAACCCACCCCAATTTCCTGCTTATCCCGAGCAATTGGAGATAGTTTTACAATGAAAAACAGGCTCTTTCGGTTTTTTGTGATCTTACCTCAGTTCCCCGGACACTTAGTTAAGGGACACCCTTATGCGCGGTATAAACAATGAAGTGAAAATGGGCGTTGCCCCTTCAGAGTGATGCATTTTTTTTGCATCCGGGAAACATTGCTGCATGATATTTTGCATACGGATATCATGAGGAGGCATAATGATAAGCGTATCGTTTTGCCTGTTTACACTCGTGCATGTTGAAAGAAACGTATCATGAACTATCCCCTCTCTTCCTTTCTGAAACTCTAATTGATAGTACACGCTTTTTGGCTCCGGTTGCCCCCATGCTCCCCAGCAGCATTCTGTAAGCTTTATATCCACAGTGGGCGGTAGGGTATTGATGTACGCAGCGACAATTTTACCAAAAGGCGTATTCCCGTCCGGTAATGATTTTGGATACTCCACAAAGTATTTCGTAAGGTTGAGCGCGCAAATTATGCCGAGTGTTGAAGCAATACAGAACCACCGGAAGCGCTTATCCTGAATAATGGTACTCGCCCCTTTGACTCCGTATGCGATACTCAAAAATACAAATGGTGTAACCGCTAAGCATCTACTCATACTTGGCACTTCTCGATCAGGAATGCCCGGTAATGTTGAAGGAAGCAATAAGAAAAATACAGGTGCACCGATATACCAGAAACGCCAATCTTTTTTTGCGGCCATGATCCCAAGACCAATGGCAAATAATATCCCGGATACGGGATCAAGGTGCGGCGAGCGTGGGACATTGACGCGAAACGTCACATCCCCAGCATCCCAAAACATGAGTATCGTTCGAAAAAAATGATCAAGCCATTGAGATACGACAGGAAGCAGTGTCTGTGTTTGAGAAAAAAGCTTTGCACCAATGTAGCCGCTGGTAAAAAGATCAGATTGCTTTGATGCAGCAAGGGAAAAAACGGCGTACGATACGAGAATACCCATTCCGGTACTGACTATTGGTGTCAATCGAAGTTGCTTTGTTTTTTTCCACCGCGCAAGCGTTTCACCTGCTACATACAAAAATAGAATGATCGGCAGATGAAATGTCGATGGGTAGGTAAAAAGCCCGAAAAAAGCCATGCATCCGCCGAGCATGAGGTATCGTACATGTTGTTTTTCATGATACTCATACAAGCTATAAAGTAAACCGATTCCCAGCAGAGGCGTCAATATCTGAGGAGAGCTTCCGAGCCGGCAAAAAGATATGTACCAAAACGAAACTGCGGCAAGTGCGGCGGCAATGTTTCCGCCGAAAGGGCCCAAGAGCACTTTGCCATAATTAAAAAGAAGAACAATTCCAATCCCGCCCGTCATAACCGATGCGATTTTGTACGACAAATATGATCCGCCAAGGAGGGCAATAAGGGGCGCTATGAAAAAATGGTAGACCGGGCCAGCTGATTGATTAAATGCAAAAGAACAATTTCCATTTAGGATTCGCGTTACATACTCATGTTCGATACTGATGTCTCCATACCATTCCCCGGGAAGCTCATCAATACGATACAAGCAGACAACTGTGTATATGCAAAGTATAATAAATAAAAGAAGCAGTGGTCGTTTCATACGTACGCCAAAAAATTTACTTAAGGGCGCCTCTAATAATTTCTATTTTGTCACTCCCGCGAAGCTTGTCCTCGACCTGATCGGGGAGCGGGAGTCCAGTAGTTTCGAGAGGTTATGGATTCCCGCCTCCGCGGGAATGACTTATTGAGAGATACCCTTAATAAATGAGTTACTTATTTTAACAACTGGTAATTAGCATTTACCGCAGAGAAAGCCAATCAGAAATGGGCGGCAGACGTCATTGCCCCCTAGTGCTCTCCCGTTGTGGACAGGAAATTGCCTTTGGTTTGCGCCACGTTCCGGACGACTCGCAAAACAGAGAAGCCAAATTTGAACTGTTATTCGAACTTAATGGTGCGGACGTGGATTTGCGATGAGTCGCCGGAAAGGTTGTCCTTGATCTCGATGGTGATCTGCGCCGATTCTTCCGGGCCGTTTGCGAAACTCATGGTCACTTTTGGATCGGCTGGCAGACCCTTGAAGGTCTTGGTGTACACCACCGGTTCGGTTGCGCCGGGTGCATAGAGCGAAACGGTGAGGGTAAAATCGGGCATGGAGCCGGTTTGCACGACGATGCCGCGGGTGAGAATTGGCGCAGGCGGGTAAAGGTCAAAGAAAAAGGGGTTGGCGCGTTTGACCCTGGCAAATGTGGAGGGGTCGTTGTCGAAAATATCCTCCAGTCGCCCCGATCCGATCGGGGAGTGGATGACGCGGATGGTCTGCCCATAGAGATCGAGGATATCTTCCACCGGTTTGCGGTTTTCTTCGAATTCGGCGGCGATGATTTGATCGATGGTTGCTGACGCTTTTAACGAGATAAGGTAAAAGCCGGGCTCCCCGTTTGGGTACGCAATGGTCTTGTGGACCCGGATGCCGGTGAATTTTGGATCTTCAAGCAATTTTTGATATTCGGCTGAGGTTGCCACGAATAATATTTTCGTTCCGCCTGTTTTGAGGGCGTCGATGCAATTGATTGGCTGCCCCATCCTCAGGCGCGGGGACAGTTCTTTGGGGACAAAGAAGGCGGCGAATTGTTGGGTGCCGTTGGCCCAGGAGGGGGAGACGACCATGCGCAGGTCGGGATCCTGTTCCAATGCGGGGGCAACGGTGTCCTGGAATACCTGTTGCGCGCCATATTGCATCCCGTACAGGCCGTAATCCTGCGTCCAGGTTGGGCCGTTGACCAGCGCATCCCTGAGCATGGCTGCGCTGGCCAAGGTCAGGACGATGAACAATCCCGAGGCGCCCCAGAGGGGATTGAGCCGCAGGTGGTATTCCATCCATTGCAGGATGGCCGAAAGGCCAATGGCCGAGAGGATTGCCAGGGGAAAGGCCATCCACAACATGCGCGGCATGCCGATGGCAACGACAGAGGCCGGGACGGGGCAGGCCAGCAGGGCAACCAGAACAATGCGATAGGATGGCAGGCGGATGTTTTTGATCGCCTGGAACAGTCCCGCGAGCATCAGCGGCAGGGTGAGCCGCCAGCCGTTTCCGTAGCTGTTCATGATGTGGCGGGAGATGTCGCGAGTATTGGGGAAATACCAGTACCTTGGGTTCAGCCCGCAGGCATATTGGCTGAGGAATTTCCAAATTTTTCCCGGGGACGTCAGGTTGTCATCCATCCAGTACGAACCGCGCCGCCTGACCTGTGCCGCTGCTTCGCCGGGATGGGCGAGGTAATAACGCGCAAAAGGCAGCAGCAGAATCAACCCCAGGAGCAGGCCATAAAGGACGGTTTTGCGCCGGTCCGGGTGGCTGTGGTAGCGAAAATCCACAATGAACAATCCCAGGCCGGTCACTGCCATCAGGAACTGGCCCAGGCCATGCGTGTAAAAAGCCAGCGCGCCCGCAACAATGGCGGCATACAGGTACTGCAAGTCGCCTTGACGGTAGTGGCTGTAAAAGTAAATGAACATGCTGTAAAAAGAAGCTACTTCCACATACTCGAAGGCCGTGCGGGCGTGCAAAAACCAGGCGGGCGTGGTCAGCAGCAAAAAAATGACGGCCCAGGAATACCTCAGTTTGAATACGTTTTTGAGCAGCAGGCCGGCGCAAAGCGCGCCCAGCAGGGAAATAAATGCCGAAACCAGGCGTGTGACAATCACCGACTTGCCAAAGATCAGGTACGGCAACAACTGGACATACACGCTAACACCGTTGACCCAGCCTTCCAGGGTAAAGAAGGTCGGCAGGAATTCGCCATCGTAATTGCGAAAGCCATCGCGGATAAAGTCCGAAGCCAGGTTCATGTGGATGGCTTCGTCGGTGAAGAAATAAATCGGGTAGCTGTCAATGCCGATGCTGATGATCAGTGCGTACACAATTACTGCGGCGATTAATAACTGCCCCTGCAATCCCCGGGATTTTTTCTCGTTTGGTGCGGCGGGCCTTTCGCGCAGGTTTTGAAAAAACTGATTCAGCGCCACCAGCGGGGCAAGCGCAATCAGCACCCGGGCGGTCTTTTGCTGCCCGGGGGGTTCGCGCGGGACGGATTCCTGTTGCATAATGACCCCCTGCGCACGTGCAGAACTGGAGGGCTCCGTTGCGGAGGCTCCCGTTTTTGCTTTGGCCGGCTCCGGCTGCGGCTTTGGACGGCGCGATCGCACACTGCCGAACCAGTTCCCGGCCTTGTGCAGGGCATTGCGGGCAGCGCTAACGGGCAGCAATACCCGGGCATGTCGCTTTTGCTTAAACCGGAAAAGCATCGCATCCAGGACGATGAGCACAACGATCAGGACAGCGGCGTACAAAAGAAACATTGGCGTCATAAGGGTTTAGGGTTGAAGGTTTCCAGTTGTTCGCTGGTGATCTTATACGTATAAAACAGCGTGTGCTGCGGCTGGTAGCGGCGGGGGGTCTCGCTCCAGGCCCCTCCCGGAATCCGCTGCGCGATCAGGTCCAGGTCGGCTTTGCGCACCGGGGTGGCAATGAACAGCACATCTTTGTCGCGCGGCAGGGCCGCCAGCGCTTCGCGGCTGACATCGTTGCAGTAATCCATCTGCACGCCGGGCGAAAGGAAACTAAAGTTTGCAAAAGAAAGATACGGGACGGCGGGGTCGGCAAGCAGGTACATCCTGCCAGCCTGGCCCAGGGGGGTGATGCAGGTGCGCGTTTCGTACGACAGCTCGTTGGCAGGGTCCTCGAAGAAATGCCCGAGGCGATAATCGTAAAAGTAAAAATGCATATCATTGTATCCAACAAAGAGCACAAAAGCCAGCAGGAGCACAGGCCCAAGCCGGGCCATGCATGCACCACATTTTTGGAAAGCATCGATGGTTAGCGTGACGCCAAGGGCGGTAATCACCGCCAGGGCTGGGGTGCTCATCAACATACGCTGGCTGGTAGGCGGACCGCCGGTGATGGTGCCACCCAGGATGATGGCAGCCCAAAACCAGGTGAAAAGCGCCGCATGGCGCGGGTCTTTGATGCGCCACAGCACAAAGCCCAGCCCGAGCATGAAAAACACTGCCGCCAACGGTAGCAGGTACGGCCTGGGCGAGTTAAAAAAATTCGATGGCGCCGGGGTGGCAATGAATACCAGGCTGGACTTCAGGAACTGCAGCGTGAGGACTTCCGCAGCGCTTATGCTGCCCGCCTGCATTTCATTTTGAAGCACGCCGTTCTGGAAGATGTTTTCCCTGCTCATGCGCAGGAAAAAAACCTCGGGACGGGCGGAAAAATAACCCAGAATGGGCGCGGCGGTCACGATGGCCGCGAAGATAAAGACCAGGATGCGGCGATGGTTTGCGCGCAGGAATCCGGCCCTTCGTGCGGAAAAGATACTCAATGCCGCCAGTCCCAGTAGCGGCGCCAGGCGTGTGCCCGGGTAGGTGTACAGGCACAGGCCGCCGACAATCCCGGCAGCCAGAAAAGCATAGGGCGAAGCCCGTTGTATGCCGCGGAGCAACAGCCACAGCACCAGGGTCGTTGAAAGCGAGTCCATGATGTTGTCCACGCCAATGCGGCTGAAATGGACGTGCACGGGCAGTACTGCCAGCAACAGGGCGGCCACCCGGGCGGTTTTCCTGTCGAAAGCCTCACGAGTGAACAAATAGACAGCCAAGACCGCGAGTGTGCCGGTAATAACGCTGACCAAACGGACAGCTGTGGCGGTGTTTCCAAAGAGCGCAATGCTGATCCCGACCGGTAGGAAGCCCGGAATCGGCTGCCCGGACCAGCCCACGGTAAAAAAGTTTCTGCAATTGCCATCGAGGATGCAAACGCCGGCTTTCCCCTTCATCCCCTCATCGTTGATGAACGAATAGGGATGCAGTTCCACATCCAGAAAACGCACCAGGAACGCTGCGACGAGTATCGTGGCCATGACCAGCAGTTCAGCGCGATGGAGCGAGCACCATGCCCGCATGCGCCGGGCAGAGGGCGCGCGCCAGTCATTATCCAGCAGCACGCTGGCGACAAACAGCATGATGCCGATGAGCCACAGCGCTGCCAGGGCATAGCCGTTTTCGGCCGCAAGCTTGGGCTGCGTGGCGCAAACGGTGATGAACCAGGTCAGCCCCAGACTGGTAATCCAAAATCCAAAGCGGGGCGGCCGCGGCTGGGCGGGATGCAGGGGGATGGCAAAAGGCCGGGATGTGTCCACGTTGAGACGTTTCAGGCCCTGCGTAAATAACACCCCCGCCAGGGTGTACAGCAACAAGCCGGGCAGAGGTGAAGTGCTGGCGCCCGGGCCTGGCAGCCAGTGTTGTATATCCCAAAATGCGGGCTGTTGTGCGGATAAAAGCAATACCGTCTGGGCGGCGGCTCCGGTCGCAATCCCCAAAAGCAGCAGCACAAAACCCGGACGCTTACCATGATCCATAGCGAAAGAGCGAAATCCCGGCTTCATGCTCTTGCCTTGCGCCCCACTCCGAGCAGGGTGCTGCCATAAATGACATGGATTTTAACCTCGTCCAGGCCGAGATTTTCCATAAACAGGGATAATTCCCTGCGCCGGAAGGGATTTTCTTCGCCGAAAGGCCAGTACCGTCCAAAGATTTTTCGCACGACCAGATTATAAACCGAGTTTCGCCAGGGCACGACGATGCCGACCACCCCGCCAGGGCGGGTGACACGGACTTTTTCGATCACCATCTGTTTGGCCTGTTCGCGGGTGAAATGCTCGATCAACCCGATGCTGAAACATATCTCGAACTGGCCGGCTTCCAGCGGCAGGAAAAACGAATCGCCAATAACGGCCTGGAATTTGGGGCTGAATTTACGCACAACCCGGATGGCCTGAGGGGAAAGATCGAGGGCGAAACACTTGCTGGCGTGATACTGCCTGTCCAGATAATGTAGCGTGCGGGCTGAGCCGCAGCCAACTTCAAGTAATTTGGAGGCGGTCAATTTCCCGGTGATTTTGGCGATCCGCCTGGCGTAAGCGCTGGAAAACAGGAGGCGCACCAGCCACAGCAGCCGGTGAAACAAATTATTTTGGGAGGCATGAAGCGCCCAGAATGAATCCCAGAGACCATTGGAATCTAGAGTCGTCATTGCAGTCCCTGTTTGACGCCAATGAATGGCTTGCCGCCATGTGCTCCCCTGTGCCCAACCGGGGGGAATAAATGGTCAGGTAATTTATAATTAATGAATAAGGCAAGATCGTGCGAGGTGCTCACAAAAAAAGCCGTTCCGGTTGACATAACACCTCATATCAGACCGCTTCCCGCGCCGCAAGATTTTTAATCACGACGCATTTTAGAGCATGTAACAAAATGCTGTAGCCATATGGCCACCGGGGAGTTTTGGTGAAGCAGCCCGTGCGGTTCGAGCCATTGGCCTATTTCCACAATTGGCGTATCTTGCGAGAATATAGCACGGGCGAATGAGCCAATAACTCCCCGATGCAAACTGCTACAGAATAAAGTTCAATGCTCTAATCTGAATAAGCGTGCATGCGCCGCCTCCAGCGCATCCCGGCGTACGATCCCGTGAACCTCGCAACCTTTTCCAGCAAAAGTTCCGCGAGATAAGATCCATCCTGGTCCGAAATGCCCGTGATCAACGCACGTTTTTTCATGCAATCACCTCTCGGTTTTCTTCATCCATCTGCGCCGGAAAGCCAGAGCAAAAATCATCTTCAAGGCATGCTGCATTTCGTTCAGGTTCACCTTGGTCTTGCCCCTGGTCCTTTGATGAAAGACGATCGGCACCTCGGCAACGCGGCAGTGATAGGCGGTCATCAAACACAACAATTCGACCAGAAAAATATACCGGCGCGATTCTACCGCCCTCGCCACATCCAGATCATGGAGGACTTTTGTCCGGTAACAGCGGAACCCCGAACTGCAATCCTGCGCCTTGATGCCCAGCAGGGCCTTTGCCAGGAAGTTCCCGCCCTTACTGATGGCCCGCCGCCACGCATCATAATCAGATATCCTTCCTCCCCGGCAATAGCGGGATCCGATGACAAGGTCATAGTCCGGGATCGCCGCAGCCATATCATTGATGACAATAGGGTCATGCGAATGGTCGCAATCCATGGTGATCACGTAAGGGAATCCGGCCTCCATGGCGAAGGCAAACCCGGCCAGATACGCCGAGCCCAACCCCATCTTCCCTGCTCTTTTGAACAAATGCAGGTTCACGGTTTCCCGGCCAAGCGCTTCAATGATGCCCGCGGTCCCGTCGGGGGATCCATCGTCAACGACAAGGATCTCCAGGGGCACCCGGACATCCTTAATGATCCTTTGAATCAGGGATGCGATATTCTCCGCCTCATTATAGGTGGGAAGCACCTGCAAAAAATCCGCCTTCCCAAAAGACCGGCGTTCCTTTAACCGCGCCAAAACCCCGCGTTCATCTTCTGTCAACAAGGGCATAAAAATTCCTGAGATTAGTGGTTATCCGCGCTTTATTCCCCCGGGTAGTTTTGTTGAAAATGACCGCTGTATGCATAAGCGGCGGTAAAGCCCGGCTCAAAGGGCAAAAAAAAGCCAGCCCCCCGCATGGCTTATGCTATAATACCACGACTTCTTAAAGGATCGGTAGCTCTTTTGCAGCTTTCACAGAGCCGCCGCTTATGCTTTACCGGGCTGCCGGTGCGGAGCCATCACCTTGTATGCAAAACCATGAATCGACTTAAAACAGCAGCTCTTCTCTTGCTCATACTGGCTCTAGCGGGAGTTTTCCGATTCACCGGCCTCAACTGGGATGAGGGCACGCACCTGCATCCCGATGAGCGCTTTCTCACCATGGTTGCCACGGACATTAAGCCCGCCGCAAGCCTTGCAGAGTATTTCAGCACAAGCACGTCGCGGCTCAATCCCGCAAATGCCGGCCACTCATTTTTTGTCTACGGCACGCTGCCGCTGTTCATCGTCCGCTATCTCGGCGAAGCCACGGGGCTCACCGGCTATGGCCGCGTGCATCTTCTCGGCAGATTTCTCTCGGGGCTCGCCAATCTGGCTTGCGTGCTGCTCATCTTTTGCATCGGCCGCAGGCTGTACGGAACGGCTGCAGGCCTCTGGGCGGCGCTTTTTGCCGCGTGCAATGTTCTGTTTATCCAGCTCTCGCACTTCTTTCTTGTTGACACCTTTGCCCTGCTGTTTTCGCTGCCCCTCCTGTATCTGGCGGTGCGGATTTCTGTGCCCGGCCATGCCGCGGGCGACAGAGCGCATGACAGGTGCCCGGTTTGGGAATGCCTGCTTTTTTCATTTTTTTTCGGCCTGTGCCTTGCGTCAAAGCTGAACTTCGGGTTTGCGGGGCTGCTGCTGCCGGCAGCCCTTGCAGTGCGCTGCGCAGGAGCACCGCGCGGCAGCCGCCTGCGGCAGCTTTTGCGGATCCTGCCCTGGCTGGTGCCCGCTGCCCTGATAGCCTGCGTGGTGTTCAGGGTGTGCCAACCCTATGCGTTTGCCGGGCCGGAATTTTTTTCATGGTCCCTGAGCCCGGAATGGCTTAAAAACATCAAAGAACAGCTCAACTCGGGCCTGGCGGACTTTCCGCCGGCGCTTCAGTGGGCCCGTCGGCCGCTGTGGTTTTCCTGGGCGAACATGGCCATCTGGGGCATGGGATCGTTTCAGGGCCTTCTGGCGGCAGCAGCGCTTATCGGCCTTGGCCTGCGCATGGCAAAAGGTGAGTGGCGCAGGCATATTCTCCTCTGGGGCTGGACGGTTTTTCACCTTTTCATCACGGCCTGCCTCTGGAACCCCACCATGCGCTATCAGCTCCTTTCCTATCCCGGATGCATTATTGCCGCGGCATGGGCCGCCGCCCGCCTGCAGGCCAGGTGGCGGGCATCACCGGAGCGGCAAAAAACAGCGGGGGGCGCACCGGCTTTCCTGCGGGGCATGAACTGGGGCTGCCTGCGCCGGTATGCCTGCGGAGCCCTCCTGGTGGTGCTGAGCGTGACAGCTGTCGGCTGGGCTGCGGCATTTGTACGAATATACAGACAGCAGCACACGCGCGTTGCAGCCTCCCTCTGGATGTATGAGCATGTTCCGTCCGCCGTCAATATGCGGATCCAGACCGCGGGGGGGGCCGTCACGCAGCCGATCACTGCAGCAAATCAGGTCAGCATCAGTCACGAGGAGCCCGTATCTATCGACTTTGCCGTGAAGCAGGCGGGAGCGCTGGAGGCCGTCACCATAGCCCATGCCGCAGACATGACCGGCCTGCCAGCCGGTAAAACCCTGTACTGCGCCCTGGTCTCCCAGTCAACCCCCGACCGTATCCTTGCAGCAGGCGCAGCTTCGGTTGCGCAGGGGGCTGAAGGCTCCGATGCGCTTTGTATGCGCTTTGACCGGGCAGTGAAGGCCTCAGCCGGCGAGCAGTATACGCTTATGCTCATGCTGCGCGACGCTGTTGATGGCGATCTTGTCCTTGAAGGCAGCCGCCTTGCCAGCGAAACCTCCTGGGACGATGCGCTGCCCGTGCGGCCTGCTGGCTACCCGGAATGCGGCCGGACCTTCGGGAACTTTCTGAACTTCGAGCTTTATTATGATGACAACCCGGAAAAGCTCTTGCGCATGACGGCCGTACTTGACCGGGCCGATGTTATCTGCATCAGCTCAAGCCGGCAGTGGGGCACAATTACGCGGCTAGCCGAGCGCTATCCCCTGACAACGTCCTTTTATCGCCTGCTGCTGGGCTGCCCGCCTGAAAAAAACATTGAGGACTGGTGCCGCAGCGCAAGCCGGGACATGGTGCGCGGCCAGCTTGGCTATGACTGCGTCGCCGTATTTGAATCCCCTCCCGGCATAGGCTCGCTGTCCGTTAATGATCAGTACGCCGAGGAAGCCTTCACCGTCTATGATCATCCGAAGGTATTTATTTTTCAAAAGAGCCCTGCGTACAGTTCGGCCCGCGTCCGAAAGGCCCTGAGCGCAGTCGACCTTTCCCATGTGCATAAGATCCCCCTTGCCTCGGTCCACCGCAATCCAACCGATATCATGCTCCCTTCGGAGCGTTTTGCAGCCATGAAAAGCGCTGCCGCAGGGGAAAGCCTTTTTACAGGAAGCAGCCTGCTGAAAAGCTCCGGAGCAGCCTGCGCCCTTGTGTGGTACCTGTGTATATTCGCCCTGGGACTGGCGGCCTATCCCCTGGTCATGCGAAGCTTCCCCGGCCTGCACGACAAGGGCTATCCCCTTGCCCGGATGGCGGGGCTTCTCGCCTTTGCCTGGACTTCGTGGCTGGCAGGCTCCTGCGGAATCGCGATGGACCGGCTAGCCCTGCTTGCTGCCGTGCTGCTCATAGGGGCCTGCGGACTTTTCTTCGGCAAAAAAAATTTTCATGCCCTGCGCCTTCCCCGGGGCTATCTCGCGAGGATTGAAGCGCTCGCTCTTTGCGCCTTTCTCTTTGGCCTTGCCCTTCGCCTGTATAATCCTGACCTGTGGCACCCGGCCAGGGGCGGTGAAAAGCCCATGGATTTTGCCTATTTTAATGCCGTGCTTCAAAGCCCGTATTTCCCCCCGTATGATCCGTGGTATGCCGGGGGAATTTTGAATTATTACTACTACGGCTTCCTGGTGTTCGGGCTGCCGGCAAAGCTTCTGGGCATAGCGCCGGCGGTGGCATATAACCTGATCGTGCCGACCATTTTCAGCCTTCTGGTACTGGCCGCGTTTTCCCTCGGATGGAACCTGCGGACCGAGGATGCGCGTCCCGAACCTTCAAACGGCCAGCCTGCCCCCGGCTGGCTGCGAAGGCTGCTGCAAAGCCCCTGGGCTGCGGGCATGGTGGCCGCAGCGGCAATAGCCCTTATCGGCAATCTTGGCACCATCCCCCTTCTCGCAGAGGGCCTGCAGTCCCTGCTGAGCGGCCAGGAGTTCCATCTCTCTGCCGGCACATGGTACTGGTTCCCAAGTCGGATTATACCGGGGCTGGGCGATACGCCGCCCATTACCGAATTTCCCTTTTTTACCGTTCTTCAGGCTGATCTTCATGCCCACCTTATCGCGCTGCCGGTTTTTGCGCTTTCTCTTGGCTGGGCACTGTCGCTGGCATTGTGCGCTGCGGGGAAAGCCCGCGCTCAGGCGCCGCTGACGCGCGGAAGCATGGCTTCTGCGCTGCTTGCCGGAGCCCTGATCACCGGCTCCCTGCGGGTCATCAATACGTGGAACTTTCCCGCGGCTTTCGGCCTGATCGGTTGTGCCCTCTGCTGGTATGCCTGGCGGCAGCGCGGGAGCGCGTCCGGCGGCATAGGTCTTCTGACGCGCACAGCTCTCCGGGCCCTTGTTTATCTGGCGGTTTTTGCAGTGCTCTGCTACGGGCTCTACTATCCGTTCTCCTGCTGGTATGCTCAAGGGTATGGCGCAGTCAGCCTGTGGAAGGGATCGCGGACGCCCCTTGGCCCATTTCTCATGCACTGGGGACTTTTTCTTTTTATTTTTGCTTCCTTATATGCGGCTGAAGCTGCGCAAAGCATTCGGAGCTCTTCCCGGCCTGGGCGCAGGCTGCTCTGGGCCTGGCTGCCCCCCGTGCTCTGCGCCGCAGCAGGCTTTGCTCTGAACATGAAGCCAGCGGCCGTCGTGCTGCCCCTGGCGGCCCTGAGCATGCCGCTCTTGGCAGGCCGGGGCCGCCCGCTGTCGCAGCGCATCGAGGCGCTGCTGTTTTTAATTGGCGGGCTTCTCTGCCTGGCTGTCGAATACGCGGTGCTCGCGGGCGACATTGGCAGGATGAATACTGTTTTTAAAACCTATCTTCAGGTATGGATTTTCTGGGGCCTTGCGGCTTCCGCGGCTTTGCTCCGCCTCATGCCGCACATAGCGGCCCTGGCCCGGCCCTGGCGGGAGCTGTGGATAGCCATGCTCGCGTTGCTGCTCGGCACCGCTGCGCTGTATCCGGTCATGGCGATACCCGATAAGCTGACCGACCGTTTTTCAAGGCTTCCCGCCGCAAGCCTTGACGGCATGGCCTATATGCGCCATGCCGTGCGTGTTGAAGACGGAAACGCAATTGAGCTCGCCGATGACTACGGCGCTATCCGGTGGCTGCAGGAGCATGGCAAGGGCTTGCCGGTTATTGTCGAGGCCCATGCGCCCGAGTACCGCTGGGGCAGCCGCTTCTCGATATATACGGGGCTGCCCACAGTTATCGGCTGGGCCTGGCATCAGCGCCAGAAAAGAAATACCGTGCCCGAGCAGTGGATATACGGCAGAATAGACGATGTGCGGCAATTTTACACGACAACCGATGATGCCGCAGCAGCGGCATTTCTCAAGCGCTACGGGATTTCCTATATTATTGTGGGAGAGCTTGAGCGCATTTTTTATCCTGGCCCCGGCCTGGGCAAGTTTGAAGCCCCGGCCGCACGCTACTGGAAGGCTGTCTACCGCAGCGGCTCAACGGTCATATATGAGGCGAGAAATTTAAGCGATGACTGAAATAGTGCGTATGTGCCTGCCCTGGTGGTGCTGCCTCTTCTTTTTGGGCGCCGCTTTTCTTCCCCTCACCCGAAGGCTGCTGCCGGGCTTTTTTGACGGAGGTTATCTTTTTGCAAAAGCCATCGGCACAGCCGCCTGCGCCTATGCCGGATGGCTGCTTTCTTCGCTCGGCCTTGCCGGCTTTTCAGCCGGCCTTGTCTATGCATGCGCCGGCTTCGGGCTCTGCTGCAACCTCCTGCTTGCCAGAGCCTTTCCCAGCCGCTGTGCCGCCCCGGTAAAAAATCAGCTTGCCGTACTTGCCGGCGAAGAGCTGCTCTTTACCGCTCTGCTTGCCCTCTGGTGGTATGTGCGAAGCATGCAGCCGGATATTCACAGCCTTGAAAAATTCATGGACTACGGCTTTGTCGCCTCCCTGCTGCGCACCAGCCATATGCCGCCCGCGGATATGTGGTTTGCCGGCGAGACGATCAATTATTACTACTTTGGCCACTATGTCTGCGCTTTTCTTGCTAAGGCCTCGCGATGCCCCGGGCCGGTGGCCTACAACCTTATGATAGGCACGCTGTTTGCGCTGACGGCATCCCTCGGGTTTTCTCTCACAGCAAATGCGCTCTTTCTGCTGAAAAGGCACTCACTGAAGCAGTGCCTGGCTGCGGGCGTTGTTGCCGGGGCGCTTCTTTCCTGCGGCGGCAGCCTGCATACGGCCATCTACGCCTATCTCATCCCCGGGGCAGCTCAAGCCGGCTTCATCGAAGCGCCGGCAAAGGCCTATTATTACCCGGACGCGACGCGCTATATAGGATATAACCCGCCCACGGAGGACAAAACGATTCACGAATTTCCTCTCTACTCCTTTGTTGTGGCCGACCTGCATGCGCATGTGAGCAATATCCCCTTTGTGCTGACGATGCTCGCCCTTCTTTTGGCCTCTTTTGTTTCAGGTGCGCGGCAGCAGGAGGCAGGCGCGCAGGCCTTCAAGAAAGAATTTTTCTGCTGCCTTCTGCCGCAGGCGTTTTTTCTTTCGATTTTTATCATGACCAATGGCTGGGATGTCCCCATATATCTGACGCTCGCCATGGCGGTCATGGCCATCAGGCAGTATGTCAGCCTGGGGGCGTGCCCCCGTGCCCTGTGGCAGGCCCTTCTATGGCTTTCAGTGATTGTTGTTGTCATGGTCCATTTCGCCCTCCCGTTTCTGCACCACTTTAAAAATTTTTCTTCCGGCCTCGGCCTCGTTCATGCCCGGTCACCGCTGTATCAGCTTGCGGTTCTCTGGGGGTATCAGGCAGCCTTTGCTGCGACCCTTGCCGCTTGTACAGCATGCCGCGCCGCGGGGAAAAAAAGCGCCGCGGTGCAGTCTCCTGCTGAACAGAAAGCTTTGTCAGGGGCTGTTTCATTACCTGATTATTTTATGCTCCTGCTGTGCCTGACCGCCTTCTGCCTGATTGCCGCCCCTGAGTTCATCTACGTGAAGGATATTTATGCCCCCTCGCATCACCGGGCAAACACCATGTTCAAGCTGACCTATCAGGCCTTTATTCTTTTGAGCATTGCGACGGGCTACACGGCGATACGAATGCTGCCGGTACTGTCAGGGCATATGCTGCGGCGGATATGGGGCATGCTTCTGTGGTTTTGCATCGGCCTTGCCCTTTTGTACCCCCTGAAGGCGGTTCCCGGCTACTACGGCAGTCCTGTTCCGTCACGGTGCCGGGGGCTTGACGGCCTGAGGTTTATGGATCGGGACTTGCCTGAAGATTACCTGATGCTTCGGTGGCTTGAGGCCACGGTTCAGGGCCAGCCCGTTATTGTCGAAGCCGACGGCGACAGCTATACTGACAGCGGTATCATGGCAATGGCTACCGGACTGCCTGCGATTCTCGGCTGGAAAGTGCACGAATGGCTCTGGCGCGGATCGCTTGACGCGGTTACTCTCCGCTCGCATGACATTGCAGCAGTCTATGAAGGTGACAATGCAGCATCTGTTATAAAAATTTTGGATAAATACCGGGCTTCCTATATAATCATCAGCAAGCGGGAGCGGCAGAAGTTTAAACGCCTTAATGAGCCGTTGCTGCTGCAACTGGGCGCTATCGTATTTCATATCCGCGACACCCTTATTATCAAGTTGCCGTATGACCGCAGCGATACCGCAACGAAATACTGATTGAATAAAGCAAAATAAAATGCTATTGAGCGTATTGATTGATTATTTAAAAGGGGTACTTTGAAGTATAAAAAACTAAACAGCTATTGTTTTTATATTGCTCTCTTGCTGGTTACAGGCTTGTTAAATGGTGTTACTGTAACTAGTACCCCCTATGAGCTTGCCGCTATACGTGCAACATGTGCTGCTGCGCAGACGGAAACACCAACGCCAACTCCGACGGAAACACCGACGCCGACGGTAACACCAACGCCAACGGAAACACCAACACCAACGCCAACTCCGACGGAAACGCCGACGCCGACGGTAACACCAACGCCAACGGAAACACCAACGCCAACGGAAACACCAACGCCAACGGAAACACCAACACCAACGCCAACTCCGACGGAAACGCCGACGCCGACGGTAACACCGACTCCGACGGTGTTACCGTCGGAGTCGGTGTTACCGTCGGCGTCGGCGTTTCCGTCGGAGTTGGCGTTGGTG
>Ga0073936_10005414_pt1 | contig 17264 bp, 8 predicted proteins | sample AliMusrvi5mmetaG_FD_87041 | JGI IMG/M metagenome (GOLD analysis project Ga0073936, IMG submission 87041) | Freshwater lake bacterial and archeal communities from Alinen Mustajarvi, Finland, to study Microbial Dark Matter (Phase II) - Alinen... | ecosystem: Environmental > Aquatic > Freshwater >... | reverse complement strand
GCGTGGGGCGTTGCGTTATCCCCCCCACCGCACCCGAGCGCCACACTCCCGAGTAGCTCAGTTGGCAGAGCAGCGGACTGTTAATCCGCGTGTCGTAGGTTCGAGTCCTACCTCGGGAGCCAGACCTCGGCCAGACAAAGGCAAATTGCTTCCCCTTTACTGACCGTCAGCGACATCGCTGGCGGTATTTTTGTATCTGCATGTTAAAACGCATAATCTTCCAACGTGCGATTCAGCTGTAACTTACGGTTCTACTGCAGCGATTCGTTACCAGCAGGTTTGTCAACGGGTTCATGATTCAGCAGTACCGCGTTCCCCCGTCCTCATTCGTCAATCTCCTTAATCAACACGAGAAGATTTCCTTAGAAATGCATAATTCGTTCCTGTATTCTATAGCGGGAGATAAGTCTCCACTCCACGCACGACGATGCGTTATGACCGTACCTGCGATGGGATCACGCTAGACAAGATCGAGCGCATTTTGATTTGATCTGGTGTCAGAGGCATTACGGTCCTGGCGAACGAACGATACATCGAAATCCATCGTTGGCACCCCTGTGCGAGGGATATTCTTCACCTCGGTCGGCTGCGCGGAAAAATCCGGCGTAGTTCACGCACCAACTTCCACCGCGTAATACACGCTTTGTGCCCGTATTCGGACCGGTTGGATTATTACTCGGTGAGTGGGTATAGTAATCCCCATCATACCAGTCCATGCACCACTGCTCGACGTTCCCTACCATATCGAGGACCCCATACGGGCTGGCTCCTGAAGGGAAGGTGCCGACCGGAGAGGTCTTTCCGGCATCTCCCCATTGCACCTTCGAACACTGGCATTTACTGGCATCCCAGGCATTCCCCCACGGATACAACCGTCCATCTTGTCCTCGCGCCGCTTTCTCCCACTGCGCCTCTGTCGGCAGCACTGCCCCCGCCCATTGAGCGTAGGCAATGGCATCATCCCAGGTGACACAGATCATCGGATGGTCATCTTTTGCCCAATCTGGTAATCCGGGCATCTTTCGCCGTTTCACCCGGCAAAATACGCGGTATTGTGCCACTGTCACATCATTCTTATAGATGTAGTAAGCGTCGAGATAGACCTTATGTTGAGGTTTCTCATTGGAAACAACCTGACTATCGATATCCAGGCTACCCATCAAGAACTCCCCTGCCGGAATAAGAATCAACTCTGAGCCGTCCTTCGAGTTGATTTTCGTCTCCTGATGTGACGGTGCCGATACATCTGCCGCCCATGCGGCACACCCCAGCGCGCACATCAGAACCAGCAGCAACAGCGTCAACTTGTGCATTGGAATCACCAACTCTCGAATAAGATATAAGTCATTCTACCATAGCGACCTTCTGGCGTCACGACTGATCACCAGCACGGTTATACCGCCGGCGGGAATTAGTGGCAAATATACGCAATCACCGGTCGTGTGGTCGCTGGCTCCAATGCCAACAGCAGGTATTTCAGGAGAAGTCGTGTTTTGGAGCGGATGACGGGACCGAGGAAGTCTTTCCAATCAATCCCGAAATATCATGAGTTCTCACCTGGATTCCTCGACGCTCGGGCGTTGGCATTCTTTGTGCATCGCATTGACATACCGTGGCGCCTTAGGGCAAGGTGATGACGTGTCACGCGTTTTCTGGCAACTCCATGCACCGATATCAAGACGGGTATAATCCACATCGCAGAGGAGGATGCACATGACTCGTGAGCAAATTTATGCGGAAGCGAAGGGGGCGTTCGGGCTGCTGCCTGCATTTATTACTCGTATTCCCGACAGCACGCTTGAATATGATTGGGGAACGATCAAGGCGCTCCTGTTCAGTAACACCGCACTTCCGATCAAGGACAAAAATTTGATGTGTCTGGCGGTCGCCGCCTCGCAGCAGGACCTGTATTGCGTCTATTTCTTCCGCGGCGCGGCCACACTTGCCGGCGCGACCGAGGATGAATTGAACGAAGCCGGTCGCCTGGGGATGCTGATCGCCGGCTTTGGCACGCTCTTCGCCTCTACCGGACTCACCCATGAAGAATTCCGCAAGGAAAACGACAAAGCCTTCGAATACATGCGGCAGCAGGGACAACAAAAAGCCGCGTGAGCAGGTGACTGATGTCGTATACCGGACTGCGGCTTATTTGCAGGCAGTTGCGCCTTGGAAACATAATTGGTTGAGAATAAACGAAACGCGCCCCGGAGGATATCCTCCGGGGCGCGGGCGCGTTTATGGGGCGTCAGGTGCCGAACTGACACCCGACGCCCGACCTTGAAATCCACCCTACGGTTGCGTGCCCAGCCATTGCGGCCAACTCGTTGCTTGCGCCAGCGCCAATTGCGGATAGTAATTGGCCGGCGTGTAACCGAGATAATACGGCGAGGGGTTGAGGTAATCCGCGGCGCCCGGCATATAAATACTCATGCCGTGCGCGCGCGGGTAGGTGCCGTCGTTTGTATGGTAGTTGGCAAGCACTGCCGCGGCGACGGCGCTCTGGAGCGAGGTGGCCGCACTCTGCACCTGACTGTTCGGCACATTGCTGATGAGTTGGGCGGAGTAATCGTAGAGATCGGCAAACGGGGCATACCCGGTTGCGCTGAGTTTACTGTCGGGACTGAAACGGGCGACCTGTTGTTCCACCGTCGTAATTTGACTGGCATACCGGCTCTTATTGGTGATCAGTGCGCTGGACAATTGCCCGAGCGACGCCGCCGCGGTATCCATGTGGGACAGATCCAGCGTCGAAGTTTCCAGACTGGAGTACCCGAGTGTCTGCGTCCAATAGTTGAAGGCATCCTGCGCGAGGAAGCCGGCGTAGGCTGACGGGGTGATCGTCGCATACTCGCTGACGAGTTTCGCGACGACATCGGTATAGTTATAGCCTTCGGAAGGAGTTTCGTCTTCGGAACCGACCAGATAGTTTGCCTGATGGCGGATTTGATAGCCGACTTCGAGCATCGACATCAGGCAGGCGTCGGTGGCGACGATATCAATCGGCGCGTTGACGGTGAGCGCCTGCGTCAGATCGACATCGCGGATCGCCGAATTATGCAGATCGTCGAAGCAGATGGCACGCGGATTCATCGTCACCGGCAACGCGGCGCTCTTCATTTTGGCGGTGCTTCCCGCGGTGCGGGTACCGGGAGGACTGTCGCCCCAGGGATCCCAACCCGATCCATGATCCCACAGCACCAACAGGTAATGCTCGGCCGGTTCATTCTGCTGGCACCAGGTAATGAAGGTGTGCAGGGTGGTAGGATTCCCCATATCCACGGTGCTGCCCAACGTCTGCTTGATGACGGAAGCGCTCTGTCCGCCAGTCGGACGGTGGTGCACTTCATATATATTACAGGTATTCGGCGCGCCGGCTTTGGCGTATTGCACCAGTGTTTCCACATACGGCGACTGTGTCGACGGGTTAAGCGGAGATTCGGGCGCGGCTTCCAACTGGGCGAAGTTGTCGCCATCGGGCAGCACATCCTGACCGGTCAAATTCGCATCGAGATAGACCATCACCGTCCATTTGTGTTGCACGGAAGCCAGCGTTACATTGCCGGCCTCGCTGAGCGAATTGGCCACCACGGTCACCGGCACGGTTAACGCGGCATACCCCGCCAGCGTGACCAGCAAGGTCTGTGAACCGGACGGCACGTTATCGATGCGGAAATAGCCCAACGGATCGGTGGTCGCGGTGAGATTCGCATAGCCACGCACCGTCACCTGGGCGCCGTCAAGCGCCGCGCCGGCACGTGTTTGCATCGCGGAAGCCGTTTTCGTTCCGAGAGAAACCGGCGTGCCAACCGCCAGCACCTTAGGGCTGACCAGTAGGCGTGACTTGGCACGGTCGGCATACAAATGCCCTTCAATGGAACCGGTGGGAACAGGGGTAGTCGCACGTCCTCCGCCACCGCCGCCGCATCCCGTCAAGAGCACAAACAGCAGCAGTAACGCAACCCCGTAGGCCAAACAGCGCATGAACTCCCCCTTGAAACGATGGTATGGGAGTATGGGAGTATGTGAGTGTAGGGCTCACATATTACGAGGGTAGATAGCATCAGCTTTTCGTAGCGCAAAACCTAATCCCCCAAACCCATAACCGCTTATCCCTATATCTGAATCCCAGATTCCTTAGAAGCTATCTTAAAATGCCTCGCCACCATCTCGCGGGTCCTTTTCCTGCCTGATCCGGTGCAATTTCCTGCCAGGTATGTTCTCACACACTTTCGGAAATTGCACCGGAGCAGATAGGAAAAATCCTCCGCGATCTGGCGACGATCCATTTTGAGATAGTTTCTTAATTCTTTTTCCCCAACACAGCGGTGATTAATCCTGGGGGCGTTCGGCAACCAGGTGACGTGGGATACCGGCGTAGTCTACGATCACGCTGATGTGCCGCCAGTGGGCGGCGGCCAGCAGTTGCCGCACCGTCTCGGACTGTCCAATACCGATTTCCAGCGCCAGCAGTCCATCGCGCCGAAGCGCAGCCGGGCTGTCCGCGATCAGCCGGCGGATGAGATCCAGGCCATCAGCTCCGCCGCGCAAGGCCGTTGCCGGCTCGAAATCGCGCACTTCCGGCATCAAACCGGCGTAATCGCCTTCCGGGATATACGGCAGGTTGGCGACGATGGCGTCGAACGGCAACGCACCCGCATTATGCAGCGGTTGCAACAGGTCGCCGTGCAGGAAGGTGATGCGCGCGGTGACTTCATGCCGCGCGGCATTGCGGACGGCCAACGCCAGGGCAGCGGAGGACAGCTCGACCGCGTAAACATGCAGTTCCGGCGATTCCGCGGCAAGGGTGACGGCAATCGCCCCGCTGCCGGCGCCGATATCGGCGATGCGCGCCGCCGAATGCGATCGCGCCCACGCCAGCACCGTTTCCACCAGCAACTCCGTCTCCGGTCGCGGAATGAGCACCGCCGGCGACACGAAAAAGGACCGACCGTAAAATTCCCATTCCCCCAGCAGGTAGGGCAGGGGTTCTCGCTGTGCGCGGCGCGCGCACAAGGCGCGGAAGTGTTCGGTTTCCTCCGTCGAGAGTACCGTATCCGCGTGCGCCCATACCCATCCGCGCGATTTACCGCAGACATGTGCCAGCAGCAGTTCGGCATCCAGGCGCGGGGTATCGATGCCTACCGCGGCCAATAACGGAATCGCCCAGGCCAATAATGCGCCAATCGTCATCATCTGTTGCATTATAGCAGTATTTTCGCATGCGGCACCGCAGTGCTGCTTTTTAATATACCGATTGCGTAACTGTTCCGGCCTCGTTGGCGCGCGAGCGTCCCCGCGAGCACTCAGGTGGTTTCGATATGACCATCCGTGGTCTACTCAACCACCGGAGTGCTCGCGGGGACGCTCGCGCGCCAGGATTACCCGACATGCTCGCGGGGACGCTCGCGCGCCAACGAGGCCGGAACGGTCACAGGCAGTAATATGGAGTAGCCCAACGAGCTTATGCTCGATATCATCTTCATCCCGCAAAAGGGAATGATTCTTTATTGGCGAAACTACAATGTGCTATATTGCCGGCGCTTGCCGGGTGAAACGAGGTCGTAGTATGGAAGAGAAGTCCGCGGAAACGCAGGTTGAAACAGCGGAGACTCCGCAACTGATGGGAGATCCGCTGGCATTGCGGTTTATTCCGTTGGGGGGAATCGGTGAGATCGGGAAGAACATGTTCGCCTATGAATATGGCGGGCAAATTCTGGTGGTCGATTGCGGGCTGCTTTTCCCGGAAGAAGAGATGCTGGGCATCGATCTGGTGATCCCGGATATTCAATATCTGCTCGATAATGCCGACCGCGTGCTGGGCATCGTGCTGACCCACGGGCATGAAGACCACATTGGCGCGTTGCCCTGGGTGCTGAACGAACTGAATGTGCCGGTGTGGGGCACACGGCTGACGTTGGGACTTCTCCGCGCGAAACTGACCGAACATAGCTATCTCCCGCCGGTCTCGCTGAATACCATCGACCCGGACAGCGCGTTGGAGTTGGGACCGTTCACCATTACCTTTTTCCGCGTGACCCACAGTATTCCCGATGGGGTGGGGTTGATTATCGAATGCCCCGCCGGACGTGTCGTGCACACCGGCGATTTTAAATTCGATCAGAGTCCGTTGTCCGGTTCACGCACTGAAGTGCAAAAGTTGGCGCTGGCGGCCGCGGACGGGGTGTTGGCGTTGATGTCCGACGTGACGAATGTCGAACGGCCCGGCTGGGTGCCGTCCGAGCGCGAAGTGGCGGCCACATATGAGGAATTATTCGATAATGCGACCGGCCGCATCATTCTGGCACTCTTTGCCTCCAACATTTCGCGCATGCAGGAAGTGCTGAATGTCTCCGCGCGCAACGGGCGCAAGGTGTGCGTGATCGGGCGCAGCATGCGCGCGAATATGGAAATTGCGCGCGAACTGGGCTTCATCCAGTTGCCCAACCCCGATATGATAGTCGAACCGAGCCAGGTGGCGACAATACCGCCGGCGCAGTTGACGGTGCTCACCACCGGCAGTCAGGGGGAACCGCTGTCGGCATTGCGGCTGATGTCCTCCGGCGAGCATAAATATATCAAACTTGCGCCGGGCGACCTGGTGGTGATCTCCGCGCACCCCATTCCCGGCAATGAAGATCTGGTCTATCGCACGATCAACCAGTTATTCAGGCAAGGCGCGGAAGTCGTTTATCACGGGCAGGAGCAGGTGCATGTCTCCGGGCACGGCAACGAGGAAGAGCTAAAGATGATGCTTACCCTCACCGCGCCGAAATATTTAGTGCCCATGCACGGGGAATATCGTCACCTGATACGTTATCGCAAAGTCGCCGGCACGATCGGGTATCCGCCGGAGCGTGTTTATCTGCTACATTCCGGTGATGTATTGGAACTGACGCAGGACCACACCGCGGTGATCGGGCAGGTGCAGGCCGGGCGCGTGATGATCGACGGGCTGGGGGTGGGGGATATCGGCAGCGCGGTGCTGCGTGACCGCAAGCATCTGTCCGAAGACGGCATTCTCATCGCGGTGGTCGGCATCGACTCACAGACCGGCGCGATCGTCACCGGTCCGGAGATCGTCTCCCGTGGCTTCGTCCACGCCCAGGAGGCGGAAGAATTAATCGAAGACGCGCGCGACGTGGTGCGCAAGACTGTCGGCGCATTGGCGATCGCCAGCAGCACCGAATGGGATTCTGCCCGCGCCGCCATCCGCACCGCCCTTAACCGCTTCGTCTACGAGCGCACCAAACGTCGCCCGATGGTGATACCGGTGATCGTGGAACTGTAGAGTGGGTTTTTTTGGGGGGGGGCGCTGTTTGGAAGGGTGTGAGCGCAGCGAGCCCCGCCGGCCCCGGTGGTTTCGATACGGCCATCCATGGTCTACTCAACCACCGGGGCCGGCGGGGCTCGCTGCGCTCACACCCTTCCAAACACTGACTGACACCTGACATCCGAACCGCGACACCTGACCCCCCTATTTCACCCCTTCAATTACCAGCGTATGCTTCACCGGCACGATCTGGGCAACGACTTCCTGATGGAGTTTTTCGTATAGTTCGTCATAGTGTTGACGGATCGGCATGGCGGCGATGGGGGCTATCACCGGGTCGTGGTTGCTGGCGTTGACGACGTTCCAGAGGGGATTGATGATGCCTTTGATCATCGTGGTCTCGAAAGCTTCTTTCTTGATTACCGCCCCTTCGACTTTGCGAAAGGCCGGGACAAACGGATTATCGAGGAATTCGGCGGCCAGGTTGATGCCTTTTTCCAATTCAGCGCGCGGGAAGACCTTCGAGGTGGTGTCCCAGGTGACTTTCCCCTGTTCGGTGTCCAACCCTTTCACCACCAGCGTCAAGCGATTCAAGTCCTGGTTGAAGGGGACGTATGGCAACATACTGCGAGTGCCGCTGGCATCCTTTTCACCGCCGAAGAAGCAGAACGGATAACGACTGCTCTCCAATTCGACTTTGCCGGCGTTGGCGGATAGGATGGTATGGCCTTCGCTGGCGGTCGCTTCACCATTCATATTCACGGTAATCAACCCTAAATTGCCGTCAAAGCCCATCGCTTTCAGGAAGGCATAGGCCATCACCAGGTGCCCGTCCGCCGGGGGATGCACGCCATCGTATCCGCAGACGGCATAGTCGTCGCCGTAGGCGGCCTTGGCCTTCGCCATCGCGTCGATCAGGGCGTCGTGCACGTTGGCGAACGGCATGCCGTTTTCGTCGGCAACCGTCTTCGCCAGATCACGCAGATGCGCCAGACTGTCGTTATACACTTTGGCTGCCTGCTCCACGTTGCCCCGGACGAAATATTTGCTGTCGACCGCTCCCGGAGAACCGACAATCACGAGGGCACCGGTCTTTTTCAAACCGGTCACGATATTGCGCATATTACTTTGATAACCCTTGCCGATGCCGGGCTCGTAGGCTCGATAACCGCCATCGTTCATGCCATAACACGTGGTGACGACATCCGGCTTATAGGGGAGGAGATCATTATTCATCCGGTAGGCAAATCCACCGGCCGCCTCGCCGCCCCAGCCATATTGCATCACATGCAGATGCAGATCAGGCCGGCAAGCCAGCAGATACATCTCGATAAAGCGGCTGTAAAGCTTTTGCTCGGTGATCGAATCGCCCACCACCGCCACCCGCGCGCCCGGCTTTATCACCAGCGCCTGTTGCGCGCCCGCCATCACGGTGCACCCGGCCAGCATGAGCACCAAGCACAGCACATATCCTGACTTCTTTTGCAGATTGAACAATCGAGGCTCCTTTCGCGGGAAGTGAGTTTAAGTATCCGCTATATTCTTCCGGTAGCGCGCGCATCCTTCTGCAGACCAAACAAAAATGCCGCGGTGGGAAACCGCGGCAAAAAATATCTGGTGGCACCGGCTGGATTCGGACCAGCGACCTAACGATTATGAGCCGTTTGCTCTACCACTGAGCTACGGTGCCATCACGCATTGACGGAGGAAGTATAGCGGCGGAACGGGACGGTGTCAATATCCATTTCAACAGAAACACATTCGCCCCGACAGGTTATCCTGCCGGGGCGAATGCTGGGCTTGCCAGTTGGGTTATTGTTTGGTCGTCACCGCTTTGACGACATCCTTCATGGTCGAATCGCTGGCCGACGCGGCGGTGATGGCGAGGGTGAGCGGTTTGCCGGTGCCGGCTTGCGCGGTTGGGATCACCTGGATCCAGAAGCCGGCGGTGGCGCCGGGGGCCAGGGGAGCGGTGAGCCAACCGGCGCCGGTGATCGCGCCGGTGATGTCGGCATCGGTCAGGTCGTGCGCCGTCACCTTCCAGTCGCTGTCCGGCGCGGACGCTTTCAGCGTGAATTGCGCCGTGACGCTGCCGGTGTTTGTCACCTGGCAGTAATAAGTCGCCGGGACATTGGCTGCCACCGAAGTCGATTTCGTCTGCCCCGCGCCGTTGTCGTTGATGATGCCGACGCCGGTATACGTGGATTCGGTGGCCAGGCGAAGCGAAAGATCGGGCTGGACGCCGGGTTTCGCCGCACTGGTTTTAACGGTGCCCGGTCCGACGGCATAAACGTTGCCATCATAGGAGCCAACGTAGATGGTGCCGTCCGTGCCGATGGCCGGCGAGGAATAGACCCAGCCGCGCGTACCGAGTGTCCACTTCAGGGTACCGCTCGAACTGACGGCATACAGCAGGCCATCCAGCGAGCCGACATAGACGTTGCCGGCGACATCGATGGCCGGCGAGGAGATCACCCAGTTATTGGTGGTATAGCTCCACTTGCGACCGCCGGCGGCGGTGAACGCATACACTTTCGCATCATTCGAACCGACGACGATGGTGCCATCCGCACCGATTGCCGGTGTGCTGTTCACAGCTCCCTGGGTATATGCGGTCCATTGCACCGAGCCGTCCGCATTGAAGGCATACAACCGCTGATCGCTCGAACCGATATAAATAGAGCCGTCCGCCCCGATGGCTGGTGACGAGTAAATGGGTCCGCGCGTCGCGTATGACCAGCTCAGGGTGCCGTTCGGCTTAATCGCATAGACGTTATTGTCACGCGAACCGATGTAGACGGTTCCGTCCGTGCCGACTGCCGGCGACGAGTAGGCCGCAGAGGAGACAGTCGGTGTTCCCAGTGGGTAGCTCCAGCGCAGTGTGCCGTCGCCGTTCAGGGCGTAGAGCTTATTATCGTCGGAGGCAACATAGACCGTTCCGTCACTGGCGATGGTGGCCGATGCGTGGATCGGGCCGCCGGTGCTGAACGTCCGCTTCAAGGTACCATCCGCGTTGACGACATAGAGATTATTATCGAGCGCACCCGCGTAGATGGTGCCGTCCGCACAGATGGCCGGGGTCGCCTGGATCGCTCCGCCGGCGGTAAAGGCCCATTTCTGTACGCCGGTGGACTGAATGGCGACGAGTTGGTTGTTGAGCGTGCCGACATAGCAGGTGCCATCGGAACCCAGTACCGGCGAGGAATAGATCGCGCCATTGGACAGGAAGGACCACTTCTTCGTATTCGTGGTGGGTCCGGTCGCCGTGCCGAGTCCGGTATGCTGCTGGTTGCGATGCAGCATCGCCCAGGGTGAGGCGGCCAGCGCGCCGATGCGCGTCGTGGTCGCCTGCACCGCATCGGCATCCAATTTATTTCCCGTGGAGACCGCGGAGATGAGCAGCGTGCTGGAAGCGGTGTAACTGACGTTGACTCCCGGCGTGACTTCCGCGCGCAACACGAGCGATGTGCCTGCCGCCAGCGTCCCGGTCGTCCAGGTTCCCCCGACGATCTGCGAAGTGATATCCGTACCGCCGGTCGGGGCATTGAAATACTGCACCGTCCAACCGGTGGATGCCGCGGAGCCTTTAAGGGTGAAATTATCCGCCGTCGTACCGGCGTTTTGCACTTTCACCAGATACGGCGCGATGTTACCGGCGACGACGTTTTGGGTTTTCGCTTGTCCGGTGCCGGTAGTGTTGTAGATTCCACCGCCGACGTAGAGCCCATCCGCGGCGTTGGCTATCGTCAGATCAGGTTCATGCACCAGCGTGAAATTGGTGACGGCATCGACAACATCTTTTGCCGCGGTATTTTTTACCGATGCCGCGGTAATCAACTGCATGTTGACGGCGGTCGACTGCACTGTCGCGCCCGGCCAGACGTGAATTGTGTAGGCCAATGTGGCGCCGGGGACGAGTGCCTTGGTCAGGTAACCGCTGCCGGTCACAGATGTGGTCACATCGGCGCCGGTGGACTGATCGACGTATTGCGCGCGCCACCCCGCGATGATCGTGGGTGAGGTGAGCTTATAGGTATCCGTGGTATTGCCGGTATTTTGCACGCGGAAGAAATAGCTGGCTTCGCCGCCGGTTTCCAGCGTTTGCGTGCTGGCCTGTCCGATGCCGGTCAGGTTAAAGATGCTGACGCCGGTATAGCCCGCATCGGCCGGATTCTTAATCGCCAGGTCGGGCTTATAGTTTGCAGTGACCGTGGTGGTCGCTTTCACTACGTCCTGCTTGCTGGCATCCGCGGAAGAAACCGTTGAGAGCGTCAACGTCCGCGAGGCGCCGGCCACCAGGGTGGTATCCGGCGTGATGTGGATGGTATACCGGAGCCAGGAACCCGGCGCCAGCGGGATGGTCTTCCATCCGGCGCCGGTGATGGTCGCGGTGATGTCGGCGCCGGATAAGATATCCACATATTGGACTTTCCAGCCGGTGATCGAGCCACCGGACGGCGCGGTAATCGTGAAGGTATCCGTGGTATTGCCGGTATTCTGCACGCGAAGGATATAGGTGGCCATGACACTGTTGAGCACCGACTGCGACTTGGTTTGCGAGGCGCCGGTCAGGTTGTAGATGCCGACGCCGGCAAAGCTGGAATCGCCATAGTTCTGAATTCCCGCATCCACCCCGTAGGTCGGCAGCGAGGTGATTGATTGCACAGTGTCCTGCTGGGTGGTCAGCGTGTTGGATTGGGCATTCAGCAGCAGGTTGAAACTCGCCGGAGTTGCGAGTGACGACGAAGGCGTCACCAGCGCCTGCATATCCTGTGTCGCGCCCGGCGCCAGCAGCGCGGTGTTATAGCCGGTGCCGGTGACATTGGCAGTGATATCGGTCGCATTGAGATCGAGGTATTGCACCGACCATCCGGTCGACGCCGCCGGACCGGTCAACAGGAAGCTATCTGTGGTGTTGCCGGAATTCTGTACGCGGAACGTATAGGTGACCGTCTGGTTTGCCGGCGTGACTACTGATTTGGATTGCCCAACGCCGGTCAGATTGAAAATACCCGCGCCAGTGAAGGTGGATTCGGCGGAGGTATGGAGCATCATATCCGGTTGATAGGCCGGCAGCACGGTCGTGACGGCTTGCACGGCATCGGTTTGTGTCCCATCGTTGGTGGAAGTGCCGTTGATCCCGACCGTCAGTCCGTCACCGCCGACGATGGTGTTGTCGGGGGTCACCTCGACGCGGAATTCCGCGGTGGCACCCGGCGCCAGTGATCCGGTGGTCCCCCCCCCGCCGATCACCTGCGTCGTGATGGCGCTACCGCCGGTAGTGGCATTGTAGTATTGGATCGTCCAGCCGTTACCGCTGGCCGGTCCGGTGATCAGGAAACTGTCGGTGGTGTTGCCGTTATTTTGCACGCAGAGGGGGAAAACCGCCGTGGCATTGTTATTCACCGACTGGGTTTTGGTCTGGTCGATGAGATCGGGCAGATAGATATTCACCCCGGTGTAACTCGCATCGGCGACATTGCGGATTTGCATATCCGGCAGGAAATGCGTTTTCACGGTCACACCGGGCTTCGCGACATCGACTTTCGTTGAATCCAGGGTGGAGGTGGCTTTTACCGGTACCCAATTGTATGCGCCACCGTAATTATTCATCCCCGGGGTGATCGTCACCCAGCAATCGGCGGTCGCGCCCGGCGCCAACATCGCGGTCGTCCATCCGGTGCCGGTTACGTTGGCGGTGATATCTTGCAGGCCTTGCAGCGTCAAATAGCTTACTGACCAGTTGGCAGAACTCCCCGGTCCGGTGAGGACAAAGGAATCCGAGGTATTGCCGGCATTCTGCACGAGCATGTAGTAGGTGACCGGCACGCCGTTATCCACATTTCTCATCATGGATTGGCCAGCACCGGTGGTGTTAAAGATATTCGTCCCGATGTAGGCCTTGCCATTTTGGCTGAGTTGCATATCCGGTTGATGGTTGGTGATCAGCAGCACTTCTTTCACCACGTCAACATTGGCGGGATTCGCCGTGGACGTCGCCATGAGCGAGTAAGTTGCGGTCGCGCCGGCCAGCGTGTTGTGTAGATTGATCTGATACACATGCGAATGATCCTGATTCAGTGCCAACGACACGGCGGTTCCGATGGAGTTCGTCACGTCCAGTGCGAGCGTCGTATCGATCACCTGTATCGACCACCCGGTGCTGGTACTGGTATTAGTGCCCAGCAGTGTGTAGGTATCCGGTACATTTCCGGTATTCTTTATCGTGACATAACAGGTCGCAGTCGTACCGGGGTTGGTCCATTGGGTAACCGTCTGGTTGGTGCCGTCGTTATTGTAAATGCCCTGCCCAAGGTAATTGGACGTTGTCGGGCTGATTGACAGGTCAGGCAGGTAGCTATTGACCGTCACGTTATCTTTTACCACGTCTACCTTCGTATAATCGGTATTTGAAGTGGCTTGCACGGTAATCGTCTCAACAGCGGCAGGGACGGTGCCGCTGACGACATAATGATAGGTGACCGAGGCACCGGCGTTCAGGGAGGTGGAAAAGCCGTTGGTCGCCTGGGTGGTAATATCTGTCCCCAGCGCGTTAAAGAAGGTGATCGTAAATCCGGTGCCTCCGGCAGCGGTGCATTGCACGGTGAAGGTATCCGGATCGATATTTCCGACGTTTTGCAAGGTGACATACCTGACCGCCAGATTACCCGCATCGAAGTTGGTGGTGAGGGTTTGCCCCACGCCTGTTGCGTTGATGGTGCCCACCCCGATCATCGAACTCAACGTTGAGCCGATGGAGAGATCCGGCAGTGGATTGTTGATGGCGACATTCTCGACGACGGTATCGATGATTTTGTTACTCGTCGATAATTTTGCGGTTACCGTGAGCGTATCAGTCGAGGCCGGCGTGGTGCCGGTGAGCGACATTTTGTAGATGTGCGTGGCATTGGGCGCCAGTGTGACAAGCACTCCCCCGCCTTCCATGTTGGTGGTCACATCAGTGCCGCCATCAGTATATGACGGGGTCCAAGTATTATCACCACCCAACCAATATGCGCTATCGACGGCGGTCACTCTGAACGTGCTCGCGGTGTTGCCGGCATTCTTTACAGTGACATAACAAACGCAGGCGACATTGGCGTTGACCTTTTGTGAAATCGTCTGATTGAGTCCGGTACTATTAAAAATTCCCGCGCCGGTCGAAGTGGGGGTCGTCGGATCGATTGTGCAGTCCGGTTGGTAATAATTGACCGTCACGAGATCGTTGACGGTGTCCTTATTGGCATTTGTCACCGAGGTCGCAGTCACGGTGACTTTATCCTGCCAGGTTGGGGTTTGTCCGGTGATCACCACCTTGAAGATTTTTGTCGCACTCGGCTGTAGCGATACGCCTAACGTGCCGTTTTTCATATTGGGGGTGACTTCCGCCTGCGTATCGTTATCCCAATAGGTCACCGTCCAGGCGGTACTGCTGCCATTATCGCTGCCCAGCAAGGTATAGCTATCACCGGTGTTGCCGTAATTGGATACGGTGACATAACAGATGGCGGTTTTGCCGGCATCGATATATTGATTGTAGGTTTGCACCGTCGGCGGATCAAAGACGTTCTTACTGGTGGCGCTATCCACGCCGGGACCGGAACCGATAATCATATCGGGTTGGTAGCTGGCGATGGAGACAATATCCGTCACCAGGTCATATCGCGTCGCATCGTTTTGCGATTTTGCCTGTATCGAGATGGTATCCGTCGAGCCGGCCTTAGTACCGGTGATCAATATCTTATATTGATTCGACTGATTGGGTAGCAAAGTCACCGAGCCCGGCATCGCATTGTTCAGCATATCTTTATATTGTATCGACCAGCCAGCTCCCCCCGTATCGGTGCCGGTGAGGGTATAGGTATCGGTGATATTGCCGGTATTGGTAATGGCAAAGTAGGCCGTTTGCGTGGTCGCCGGCGGCACGATCCACTGTTGAATGGATTCCGCAGTGTTGCTGGAGTTGTTCACGACGCCTGTGTAATAAAATGTCACGCCATCGGTGCCGATAGCCAGATCGGGTTGATAGCGCTTGACCGTTACATTGTCTTTCACCACATCGACCGGCTTGGAGGGATCGCTCGAAGTTGCCGTGACGGTAATGGCATCGGTAGCCCCTTGCTGGGTGCCGAGGACCACCATGGTCAGTTTTGTGTAGGTCGCGCCGGCAGCCACCGAGATCGGGTAGGTTCCGGCATTCATCATCGCCGTCGAGATGGGGGTTCCATTGTCATAATACGTCACCGAATACCCATTGCCGCCGGTATCCACGGCTTTCATATTGTAGACATCGGCGGTATTGCCGCTATTGGTGACTTTGAGATAATGCGTAGCTGAAACACCGGCGGTCACCCAGGTGGCGATCGTCTCATTCGTGCCATCCGTGCTGATGATGCCGGCGCCGGTATAGGTGTTATTATCAGGGCTGATAGAGAGGTCGGGTTTATAGCTATTGAGGGTGACGATGTCTTTCACCACGTCAATTTTTGAGCCATCGGCCACCGAAGTGCCGGTGACGGTTATGGTGTCTATCGCACCGGGAGTCGTGCCGGTGATCAGCACGGTATAAACATGTGACTGACCGAGATTCAAGGGGGGAGTAGTCAGGTTACCCGCCACCGCGGAGGCGGTGACATCGATGCCACCGTCCAGATATTGCAACGTCCAGCCATTGCCACCTGCGCTATCCTGACCTTGAATCGTGAAGGTATCGTTCAGTGCTCCGTAAGTTTGCACTTTGAGGTAGCCGGCGATCGTGGTAGTGGCATTTCCATATTCGTTCACCGTTTGCCCGGCCCCCGTGGTATTGAAGGTTCCTATCCCGGTGTAGCTAGCGGCGTCCAGGCTGAAGGCCAGGTCGGGTTGATTGGGGGGATTTGCTCCATAGCGAATACCGGTGACTTGCTGTTGCAAGGATTCAATACCGGCAAGCAGAGTCGATACACTCGGCACACGCGGCGGCACGGTTGCGACCCGTTGCGCGCGCAGCGGTGCGATTCCAACGAGCAAGTATAGACCGGCCATGAGAGCCAGGCAGACGAGCGCGTGGGAGAGGGACAAGGTAAATCGACGCATGTGTGGCATAACCGGGCCTCCGTTGAGAAGGAATAGAATGAGCCGGCGACACTAGGAGAAGCCAGCCATGTTATTATAACATAAAGAAGTGGTTGTTAAATACCTGGTTGGCGATCCGTCGGATACAACACGAACCCGGCCGGGCAGGAACTATGCGCCGGGCCGGGTTTATATTATTTACAGATTGCTAACCAGTGATGATCTTGCGTTAACCACGCTTCATTCTCACGGTAGTTCGTGGATTGGCCGGCGGTGCGCTGGGCCGTTGACGGCGTTGCAGGAAGTTGCGCCAGGAATACAGCAGGCCGAAGGCGCCGGCGATGGCTAATTGGAAGAAGTACCCGGCGGAACCCAAATCGATATACGAAGCGTGCGCACAGGTAAGCGTGCCGATCCCCAGGCCCAACATGGCCAATCCCGTGGTAACAATTGTTGCCTGTCCCATCTTCATGGTCATTCCTCCCCAGTGTCTAACCAGCGCACAATGCGGTGCATTTCGCATGAGTGTCACTGCTGCTATTTGCCTGCGTCATCCACGCGGTACCGGCATGACTGCTTCACCTCGTTCAACAATATAACGGTACCCTAATAAGATCACTGTTATATGACAAAGCGATTGATTTTTCATCACAGTTTGGCGACTGCCTATAAAGCGGTGGGGCAGGGGGAATGGGAAGGAGCGAAGGGTAACGACTATTGGTCGTCCACATCGCCGTGGCGCGGAGTCTAGTATTACTACCGCACATGATCGCAGACGATGAATTCACAGGATGCACAGGATATTTTTAGGATAGGCAGGATAGGCAGGATAGGCGACCCCCGGCATAAATGCCGGGGCTATTGAGATACGCCCCATAAATGGGGCTTGTTAGATTCTGTGTACAAGGTGCCCCGTTTCGAGGATATATCTCTATCGCCT
>Ga0073936_10005413_pt1 | contig 17264 bp, 14 predicted proteins | sample AliMusrvi5mmetaG_FD_87041 | JGI IMG/M metagenome (GOLD analysis project Ga0073936, IMG submission 87041) | Freshwater lake bacterial and archeal communities from Alinen Mustajarvi, Finland, to study Microbial Dark Matter (Phase II) - Alinen... | ecosystem: Environmental > Aquatic > Freshwater >... | reverse complement strand
TGGCGATGGCGGGGGAAAGCCCCTCGATGTGGTCCACGGCCGGCTTCTGCATCTGGTCGAGGAACTGGCGCGCGTAAGCCGAGAGGCTCTCGACATAGCGGCGCTGCCCTTCGGCGTAGAGCGTGTCGAACGCCAGCGAAGATTTGCCGGAGCCGCTGAGGCCGGTGATGACGGTCAGGCGGTTGCGCGGAATGCGCACGTTCACATTCTTCAGGTTGTGCTCGCGCGCGCCAGTGATGATGATGTCGTCGGACATGGGAAAGAATCATATCACAGACGCGGCGCCGGCCGAAAGACAGCGGGGCATGGCCCAAATCTACGGCTAAGGACGACCAGCCTTTTTGCGGCCTGCCTTGATCACAACGCCCGCCTGGCGTCGCAGAGCTCCGCCCTCCAAAATGCGTGATCGAGAAACACGCGATGATACAAAATGGAGACAAGCGGAGCTCTGCGACGCCAGGCGAGCAAGGGGTGAAAGGTTCGTTCACAGATGGACTGGTCGTTCCTTAGCCGTAGATTTGGGGCATGACGCCGCGGTTTGACTCGTTTGCCGAAGGCCTCTACAGTTATGCCTCTTGCCGGGAATGGCGAGGAACCCGATCGGCAAACCGAAAGAGGAAGAGGAATGTCTCCAACAACCGCTTTTTCAATGCGCGGCGTGATGCTTGACTTGGGGCGAGTCACCGAGCGCCGGAGTTATTACGAGGAATTGCTGCCATGGCTGGCCAAATGGGGGTACAACACGATCCACCTCCACCTGATCGACGATCAGCGCTGCGGCCTGCGTTTCCCGCGCCGGCCGGAACTGGCCACAATCGGCGCCTTCACCGCGGACGAGATGCGCGCCTTCGTCGAACAAGCCGGGCGGCTGGGCATCGCGGTTCTGCCGGAGATCGAAACCCTTGGTCATGCGGCGCGGATCACGTCCCATCCGAAGTACCGCCATTTGTGCGAGAAGACCGACCACCCCTGGGGCTTCAATGCCATTTGCCCGGCGCATCCGGAGACGCGCGCCATCATTACGGATTTGCTGGCCGACACAGCGGAAATCTTCCCGCATGGCGTTATTCATGTCGGCCTGGACGAAGTGCAGTTCGGCAACTGCCCGCGTTGCCGCCGGCGCTTCGGCAAAGATGCGGTCGCGTGGGGACGCTTTGCCGCACACGCCGCCTGGGTGCAGGAAGAGGTGCGCAAACTGGGACGCCGTCCCGCGATGTGGGCAGATCATATCGTGGCGGAACCGCGGTTGCGAAAGCTCTTCCAACGCGACGTGCTGATGTTCAACTGGGACTATGCGGCGGAGTACAGTTCCCGGAATGCGGAGCTTCTGCTCGACGCGGGATACGAGGTGGTGGCGTGCCCGGCATTGGTCCGCGCGAGCACGCGCGTGGTCCCGAACGCAGGCAACATCGCCAACCTGCGCAACACCACGGCGCGCAGCCTGCTCCAGTGTACGCGCGGCAAGGGCGTCGCCGGCATGGTCAACACGGTCTGGGCCCCCTGGCGCTACCTGCCCGGCGTCATCGATTATGGACTGGCTTTCGCTGCGCACCTGATGTCCGCCAAAGAAGAAAACGCCGATCTGGCCGCGGAATTCGCACAGGATTTCTACGGCATGCGGAACGGCCGGCGTGTGGGCGCGGCACTGGTCGCGCTGTACGCGGCGGCCCCGGAGCACCGGATCTACGAACGGATCGTGTGCGGCGAATACGACCACGAGCCGTTCACCCGCGAGGACCGGAGGCAAAGCGCGCGGCTGGCCGCGCGCATGACCGTAGTGCTCGCCGCGCTGCAAGCGGAACGGCCGCGCATCCGCAGCCACCGCGAGCGTTACGACGACGTGATCGTCAGCGCCGAAGCGATCCAAGCTGTGGCGCGATTCGGTGCTGCCGGTCGACGCAAGTCCGCCGTGCGCGACGCCCGCGCCGTCTACCGCCGCGCAGTCAAACAGTGGGCGTGCGACCGTTGGCCAAAGGATACCATGCGCTTCGGCGACCCACGGTTCCCGACAAGCGCTGAATCGCTTTTGTCCACCCTGCGGCGGCTGGCGTAAAGTCAGCGCGAGCAAGAACGCGAAACCAGAGTCGTGACGCAGGCGGTATAGCCGCGGTGTATCACACACGGTTTTGTCGGGGCAGCGACCAGGATCGCGATTATTTTACAGTGGGGCTTGGCGCCGGCTGATCTTTCGCGGTCGAGATCGGCGAAAGGCCTTGGGTGTGGATGGCCTCGTAGACGGTCCCGGCGATCACGTCATGTCCTTTGCTGCCGAGATGAACGTCGTCCCGCGCCCAGAACCCCTGCGCCTTGGCAGCCTCGGCGTCGCCAGCCTTGTGGAAAGCGGCCGCTACGTCCGCCAGTCCCGTCTTCTTTTCGACTGCCACGGAACGGACGGCGTCGGCCATCTCGTCCATCGTGTGCCACCGGCCAAAGGCCGGGCATGTGGTCAGGAGAAGGATTTCCGTCTTTCCCTGGGTCTCGCGGCGTATCTTGTCAACGGCCCACCGCAAGTACTCCTTGAACTGCGTTCCTCGCACCTGAGTGTCCCAGTCGTTGAATCCGAAGCAGATCGTCACGAGGTCGGGGGCGGGAGCGTCCTTGAGCCAGCGCGGAAGCAGGACGCAATTCTGGCTAAGGGTCGTGCCGCCGATGGCGGGGTTGACGAGTTTCACGGTCGAGCCGTCCTTGTCTTGAATCATTTTTGACAGCACTTCCGACCACAGCTTGTCCTTGTTGGCCCAGTGGCGCTTGTCGCTCAGGGAGTCCCCCATGGTGACGATCATGACGGGCTTCTTCTCCTTCAGCTTGGCGAGAAGCCGCGGGGTGCCGCTAGCAACCGGAGTGTAATCGGTTTTGTCGATCTGGATCTCTTTTTCGAGTTGCACCTGATCGATCACATAAGAATGGGCTGGATAGACGGACCAGTACCACCATTTGCCGAACGAAAGGCTGCCGAAATGGGACGGCGCATAGCCGTTTTTCGCATCCACCAGCGGGCTGGCAAGTTCGGGAATGACGTCCTTCCACGGCACGAAGATCTGACGCCATTCGGTCGAGTCGATCGGGAAACAGACGGCGTACCGGAGCGCGAAATCGCTTCGGTCGATCAGTTCGATGCCGCCCCAGTTCGACGAACCATCGCCCTTGACCCAGAAGCTGAAACCTGCCGCCGCGTCCCATTCCGGTGTGGCCCTGACCGATCCGGTCATGAACCCTTTCGCCCCCTCCACGAACGAGAGTTTGTACGCCTTCCCGAACTTGCCATCGGCCGGCGCGATCGTTCCGACAGGCGCCTTCTGCTTGTCGGGTTTGGCATACTCTCCGGGCTTGAGACGAACGTCGTCCATGTCGAATATCGTCTGCCCCTGCAGACCGCCCGACGCAAAAATCCCGGCCGAAACCAGCCCCATATACACGATCCGTCTTGCAATCACGACAGCCTCCTTTACCAATCAGAACTCGCCTTGTGGATACCGCGACACGGACTCTCATGAACCGGCTGATTCATGGCGGAAAGTGTGTCAAGCGCGGCGGAGAATGTCCAGAACAGAGACCGATGCAGGACGTCTTGTCCGCAAAACGCGCCGATTTGTGCAGCCTCTCGCAAGCCCGGCAGACATTTTAATTGCTACAGCGAAATCATACCGTCTATTTTAGTCGGATGAAGTTCGAGCTAACAGCCATTGGAACGGTGCATTGTGATCAGCAATGGCATTTCGATGCGCCGCGTCAATCCGGCTTGGCGGAAAATCGGGCCACCATTGAAATCGATCCGGCGTACATCCAAGCGCTCACCGGCCTGCAGGATTTCAGCCGGATCTGGGTGGTGTTCCTCTTTCACACGGCTTCCGAAAAACTGATGATCCGGCCACCCCGCCTAGCCAAGGGATCCGTGGGCGCGTTTGCCTCCCGCTCTCCCCACCGGCCGAACAGGATCGGTCTTTCCAGCGTGCTCTTGAAAGAAATCAAGGGTTCTTCGCTGGTGGTCGAAAACCACGATTTCATCGACGGCACGCCGGTGGTGGATATCAAACCCTATGTGAGTAGGTACGACAGTTTCGATCTCCCAGCCGAGGGCTGGCTGAAAGAAGCCGCGCCCGAATTCCGCGTTGCCTTTTCAGAAACCGCCGCGCAACAACTCGCCTTTCTGGCGGAACGCAAATTGCCCGGGTTCCGGGGGTTTTTGGAGCAACAGCTCTCCTTCCTGCCGGACGATTCGGAACGGAAGCGGGTTCAGCCGGTATCGAAAAACGAACTGACGATCGGCTACCGGACCTGGCGCGCCAAATTCCACCTGAATCGCGAAGAACGCATCTGCACCGTATTCGATATTTTCAGCGGATGGAAGCCGGAGGAATTGGCGGAAGGCGCCCGCGATCCGTGGAACGACAAATCGGTGCATCGGGAGTTTGCGGGGCATTTTTCTCTGGGCCGACGCGTCTAAAATTCCGTATGCTTGCAGTCAGGCCCCATGATTGGGTAGTGTCGTTGCTATGACAACCCCTGCGCTTGTCACCATGCTTCCGGCCCATCATCCGTTGCGTTCGGCACGCTGGATCTGGCCCGAAGCCTACATGTACTTGCACAACCATTACGCCCAGTTCCGGCGCGATTTCGATTTGGATGTGCCGCCGCGCAAGGCGCCGCTCTTCATCACCGCCGACAAGGCCTACAAACTTTTCATCAACGGCCGCTTCGTGTGTCGCGGACCGGCGCGCGGATACCAGTCGCACTGGCCGTACGACGAGGTGGATGTCGCGTCATTCCTTCGCGCCGGGCACAACTGGATCAGCGTGGAAGCTTACAACCCCGGCATCAGCACCTTTCAGTACATCCACCAGACGCAGGCCGGCTTCTTGTGCGCCGCGCGCTGGGGCCGGTTTGAAATCAAGACCGGCGAGGCGGGATGGATGTACCGTCGGTCGCCCGCGCACAATTCCTTCACGGCGCGTTATTCGATGCAGATGGATTTTCAGGAAGACTTCGATGCGACGCGGGCGAATCGCGAATGGATCGTTTCGCCCAAGCCACCCGAAGGCTGGGACGGGCGCTATGCGCCGCGCGCACAGTTCATGACCGACATTGCCACCGCCCGTCCGCCGTGGGAAGGGCTGGAGCCGCGCGTCATTCCGTTGCTGCGCGAGGAATTGCTGGTGCCTGCCGGCATCACGGCCCATGGCGAAGGCGCAAGCGCGGCCGATTACCGGACACGAACCAATTTTTCCTGGGGCTGGAACGACGAGGCGCAAAAAATCGCGTGGGGCAATGGAAAATCGGTTCCCTGCAAACACACGGACGATGCCTTGTCGTTTTCGCTGCCGCCAACCGGCGCGGGACGTTTTCGCGCCGTCACCCTCGATCTCGGAAAAATGGCCGTGGCGAATCTGATCGTCGAAGTTGATGGCGCGCAAGGCGGCGAGATTCTCGACTTCCAGTTCGACCAGTGTTTGCGCAAGGGCTTTCCGGAATTCATTCCCACCGGCGCAGGCTGCTCCATCGCGCTCGCCAACCGTCTGCGCCTCGCAAATGGCAGCATTTCCCACGAATTCTTCCATTTGCTGGGGTTCCGCCATGTGACGGTCATCGCGCGCGATCTCCAGCAGCCGCTGAAGCTGCGCATGCAGGCGCGCGCCGCCGGCTATCCGTTTTCCATGAAGGGAACCTTCGATTCTTCCGACGCGACGCTCAATCGGATTTACGCCGCGTGCCGCCACACCCAGCAACTTTGCGCGCTCGACGCCTATGTGGACACGCCGTGGCGTGAGCAGGCCCAATGGTGGGGTGATGCCCGCGTGCAGGCCCGTAACACGTTCCACCTCGACGGCGATGCGCGGCTCGTGGCACGCGGCATCCGTTCGATCGCGGCGCAGACCACGGCGCAGGGTCTCACCTACGGCCACGCGCCCACGGTCGCCTACAACTGCATCCTGCCGGATTTTTCGCTGACGTGGATCCTCACGGTCCGCGATCATTGGTGGCAGACGGGCTCGACCGAGCTGATGCAAGAGCAGTGGCCGCGCATCCGGCAAGTTCTCGCCTATTTCGACACACCCGATGCGCGCGGTCGGCACGGATTGCTGCGCTACGACCGGCGCTTCTGGTATTTCGGCGACTGGGCCGACATTTGTCATGAGGAGATTCCCACCTTCCTGAACCTCTGGTATCTCTACACGCTCCGGCAACTGGAAGACCTTCTCGGCGCCGCCAGCCTTCGCGCCGACGCACGCGCCATCGCCCGCAAGGCGGCTTTGCTGGAAAGGGAAATCGTGAAGCGCCTGTTCGATCCCAAGGCGCAGCTTTTCCGCGACGGCTTGAATGCCAAGGGCAAGCCGGTCCTGCGCTTCTCCGTGCATGAACAGGTGCTGGCCATGATGCTCGACCTGCTGCCGCAGTCGCACGAAACCATGATTGCGCAACGCCTGCTGCCCTATCTCCGCGGCGAACAGGTGGACGGCGCGATGCCGTCCGCGTTCTGGAGCACGTATCTGTTCGAGCAGATGGCGCTGCGCGGACATGCCGCGGAAACGCTCGCCTTCATCCGGCGCAAGTGGGAGCCGATGCTCTCCACCGGCACGACCTGGGAAGGTTTTGACTGGAACGAAACCGCCGGCGAATCTTGTTCGCACGCCTGGACCGCGCATCCGTGCTACCATTTCGTGAACATCCTCGCCGGTGTCTGGCAGACGGCGCCGGGGTGGCGAACCATTCGTTTTGCGCCGCATTTTGCGAAAGATATCGATCATGCGCGCGCCGTCGTGCCGTCTCCGCCGGGCAGGATCGAGGCCGGCTGGATCCGTGAAAACGGCCTCATTCGCGCCAGCCTGAAACTTCCGGCGGGCGTCACCTCCGTCGTGGAACTCCCTGGCCTCCGCAAAACCCTTCACGGAAAAACCAGCGCGAACTTTCTGGTGCCGGAAGACGGTTGATCCTGGAAAGGCGCACCTGACTACTCCCGCGTCATCGCGTCTTCGATTACGTTGAGCAACGCGCCGCGCCCAAACCGCGCCGTGACTGAACACGTGAGGATTTCCGGCAGCGTCTCGCAGCTCTCGCGAATCCGCTCCTTGAACGCCGCGATGTTCGACTGCACCGTAACGGCCGAGCCCTTGTCGGACTTGGTAAACACGAGGACGAACGGAATGGCGTGGTCCACCAGCCAGGCGATGAACTCCACGTCAATCTCCTGCGGCGGCAAGCCGGAGTCGATGAGCGCGAAGACGCAGAGCAGGTTCGGGCGGTTTTGAAGGTAATCATTCACCGCCCCGTTGAACCGGGCCTTGTCCTGCCGCGCCACCTGGGCGAACCCGTAACCCGGCAAATCCACCAGCCGCCAGCGCTGGTTCATCGTGAAAAAGTTGATCAACTGGGTAAACCCCGGCGTGCTCGAGACGCGGGCCAGTTCACGCTTGCCCGCCAGAAAATTCAGCAACGAAGACTTGCCGACATTCGATCGGCCGATGAACGCGAATTCCGGCAGCGACTCGTCCGGGCACGAAGCCAGATCCGGCGCGCTGCGATCAAAGATGGCGGATGAAATATTCATTAGAAAAAGGTGTTTAGGCTGTAGACTGTTAGGCTCATAATCAAAAGATTTCTACAGTATCGCAGCATTTCAGGCCCAGAGATACTGGCGAATTCAAATGCTGACCAAAAAAGGGCGCAGTTGCGATTCGGTGCAAGCGCTTCGAATCTTAGGGCCGGGGATGTCGGACCTGCCGCAAAGTGGCATTGGGCGTCCCGCCGCTGCAAACCAGAGAGCAGAGCCGGGACGGCTCTGCCACCATCTGGCGGCGCATCCGGCGGCGGCGCCCCTGTGCAGGCCAGTCACAGGTCTTGGGTTGCACCGAATCGCAGGTGCGCCAAGAAAAGGTGCGCTTGCAGTTAACTAGAATCGCACCCAACCCCAAAGGACTAAATTTCTCGGAACGAGAAATTTAGAGTTTCTTGATGTACTCGACCAGCCGGCCGCTGTTCCGGTAGCGCTTCCGGCGAATGATCCGGTGCATGTCGCGGTTCCAGTCGTACACGAGGGCCAGGATCGTGGAGACGCCCCGCTGGCGGCAGAGCTGTTCGTAGCGCGCCATCAGTTGCGCGCCGACCCCTTGGCCGCGGTGCCTCCGGGCCACAACGATGTTGGCAAAGTAGCTGAAGCTCGACTCGGCGTAAATCTCGGCGTCGAGCGCGCCGATCACGCGGCCGCCCAACTCGGCCACGAGGAGAATGGCGGACCGCGACCGCGCGAGGTGCCGGAACCGCTCGGGCGTGTGCAGCCCGTCAAAGTCGCTGACTGCCGGCTCCCGGATGTAGAGCGCGACGAGCGCCTTCGCATCGTCCACGCGCCCCTTCCGAATCGTGATTGCCGGTCCGTCACATTGGTCTGTCGCATGCATGGCGGAAACGGTAGCAGAGGCCGAAAGCTGCGTCGAGAAGCAGCTGCCGAATCATCCGGGACTCAAATCGTCGTTGAGGGGGTACCTGTACTACCCGGTTGTGCGTTTCCGGGAGCGCGGATGGCGGCCCCCGGCGGGCTTGCCCCGCCGGAGCCGAAGTTCTGGAGAAGAAGAACGGAGAGATAAGGAATCTCTTGCGCGAGGTGATTGCGCAGCGGCACACCCTCGCGCAACGCAACCGACTTGAGGTTGTTCCCGACCGGCAAGGCTCTTGCATGAACTTTCGCTCCGGCGGGGCAAGCCCGCCGGGGGCGGATGCTCCGTCTTCGTGTCCGATTGCGCCACCTTCCGGCTGTTCGAACGTCGCGGAGCCAAGAAGCCCGGGCGCCGTCCTCTGCCACGGCGCGGAGCGCATTCCCATTGACCTTACGGCAGAAACGCTGCCGATCGGGGTGGCTGTGCTTCCCGAAAGCTTACTCTTTTGCCCCGCCCTTTCTGCGACCTGCAAGTATCCGTGGCGAAGAAAGTTCCTGGTCAATGCACCATGTGAACTTGAACTGCCGCACATCTGGAACCGCGTTTGTCGTCTTGAAGAAGCGCATAGACTGCCAGAGGTAAACCGTGTTGTTACTTTCAACCAACAAGGCCGAACGGGTACTGTGCGAGCCTCGCTGCCGTTCCACGACCAAAAAATCATTCTCCCGTCGAATAATCTTTGCCCGCCAATCGACGGCATACTGCGTATCGTCATTGCTCAAGGCAAGATAGACCATGTTTGAAACAAGCACGAGGCGCGGGTTTGCGCTTTCGATTAGTTCCCGCTGGTCTGGCGTCATTTTGGCCGTGAAGACAAATGGCTGTACCAGCCCATGGTCATAGTTCGACATGAAGTGCTGAAGGTCAAAAGCATACACGCCATCCATAGAAGTCTGCGCTTGCGCACAGGCCCCAAGCGATGTGACCAACAGGGTTATGAGGATGTATTTCATCGGATTCAACCTTGCCATGAACCACAACCGCGGCCAGCGGCCGCGACTACAGAAATTCTCCGCGGCCCTCTGCGTCCTCCGCGGTAAAGAAGGAAGAACCCTTCGCGAGCCTTCGCGGTGGAAACTCTCTCATCCCGGCGGGCGAGGCGTCCGCCGCCACGACTTTCCTCTGTGCCCTCAATCCCGCTCTGCGACCTCTGTGTCCACATTTATCCGGCGATCTTCACGAGGCAGAAGTTCTTCTTGCCGGCGCGGAGCACGGCGACGCGACCTTCGATGAGATCGCCGGAGGCGACGACCTGGGCGATGTCGGACACGCGCCGGTTGTTGAGGTAGAGGCCGCCCTGCTGCACCAGGCGGCGCGCCTCGCCCTTGCTGGCGAAGAGGCCGGCGGCAGCCGCGACATCGAGAACCGGCTTGCCGACGATGGCATCGTGCGGGAGTTCCTTGGACGGCACATTGGCAAAGATCGCCAGCAGATCGGTCAGCGAAAGACCATCCAGCGCACCGCCGAAGAGCACGTCGCTGGCGCGGCGCGCCACGGTCAGGCCGCTCTCGCCATGCACGCAACGTGTGACCTCCTCGGCCAGCAGGCGCTGCGCCTCGCGTTTTTCCGGCGCGGCCTTCATCTGCTCCTCGATCTGGGCGATCTGCTCCAGCGGCAGGAAGGTGAAGATGCGCAAATAGCGCGCGGCATCGGCGTCGGCCGTGCGCAGGAAGAACTGGTAAAAATCGTAATAGGACGTTTTCTTCGGGTCGAGATAGACGGCGTTGCCTTCGCTCTTGCCGAACTTGCGTCCCTAGCTGTCGCACACCAGCGGGTTGGTGAGGCCGAAGGTCTCGGCGCCGCGCAGGCGGCGGATCAGCTCGGTGCCGGCCGTGATGTTCCCCCACTGGTCCGAGCCGCCGAGTTGCAGGCGGCAACCCTCGTGGTCGTGCAACCACAAGAAGTCGTAGGCTTGCAGCAGTTGGTAGCAGAACTCGGTGAAGCTCATGCCGTCATCGGCCGCTTCCATGCGCTTCTTGACGCTCTCCTTGCCAAGCATCTGGGTCATGCGGAAGTGCTTGCCGATCTCGCGCAGGAACGAGATGAAGGTGATGTCTTTGAACCAGTCGTAGTTGTTGACCAGCTTGGCGGGCACGGTGGGATGGTTGAAATCGAGGAAGCGGGAGAGGTTCTCCTGGATCCCTTCCAGGTTGTGCCGCACCTCCTCTTCGGTGAGGAGCTGGCGCTCGGCCGTTTTGCCGGAAGGATCGCCAATCAGTCCGGTGGCGCCGCCCGCCAGCGCAATCACGCGATGACCGGCGCGCTGAAAGTGGGCCATGGCCATGATGGCCACGAAGTTGCCGGCCTGGAGGCTCGAACTGCTGGGATCGTAGCCGATGTACATGGTCGTCGGCTGCTGCAGCACGGCGTCCAGTTCGGGACTGGTCTGGTCTTCGTACAGACCGCGGGCTTTCAGGATGTCGAGGATCGTGGGCATGGTAAGGATGGAAACTGGCGGAGGGGGAGGGATTCGAACCCCCGGTGCCCTTGCGAGCACGCATGATTTCGAGTCATGTGCATTCAACCAGGCTCTGCCACCCCTCCGGCAAAGACAAGACGGTCAGACTGTAGCCCACGCAAGCGGGGTGAGTCAAGTTGCGTTGCGAGCCGCTATTGCATCAGGCGCATAAACGACCTACTATACGTTATTTAACCAACCGTAGGGGTCGCTGCTGTGCCGCATTGCTGTCAGGCGGTTTGCAGACCAAGGTATGAGTAACGCGTTGCTTATTTTTCTGGTGCTGGTTTACCTGATCCCGAGCATCGGGTTGATGGCATACGGGCTGAATTGCTATGTAATGCTTTTCCTCTTCTGCCGCCGCCGGCGGGAGGCGGAAATGGCGCGTCGGCAAATTCGGGAAGAGCTGGGCGATATTCTTGCGCGCGCCGATCTGCCCGTCGTCACCACGCAAATCGCCATCTACAACGAGATAAACGTGGCCGAACGCGTGATCCGCGCCGTCTGCGCCATGCGCTACCCGCAGGCGAAGCATGAGATTCAGGTGCTCGATGACTCCACGGACGACACGCGCGCCGTGGTGGACCGTCTGGCGGCGGAGTACCGGGCGAAGGGATACGAGGTTCAGGTGCTGCGTCGCATCGTGCGCACCGGCTACAAGGGCGGCGCGCTGGCCGCAGGCCTGGCCGCCGCGCGCGGCGAACTGCTGGCCGTGTTCGACGCCGATTTCGTGCCGCCCGCGGATTACCTGGTTTCGATCGTGCCGTTTTTCCTGCGGGATTCGAAGATCGGATTCGCGCAGGCGCGCTGGGGGCATCTGAACCACCGCCATTCGCTCCTGACACGGGCGCAATCGATCGGCATCGACGGGCATTTCATCGTGGAGCAGATCGCGCGCGGCTGGAACAGTCTCTTCATGAACTTCAACGGCACGGCCGGCGTGTGGCGGCGGGAAGCCATCGTGTCCGGTGGCGGCTGGCAGTGGGACACCCTGACAGAGGATCTGGATCTTTCCTACCGCGTGCAGTTTGCGGGATGGACCGCGCTGTATCTACCCGACCTTGTGGTGCCGGCCGAATTGCCGGAAACGGCCGCGGCCTTCCGCAGCCAGCAGTTCCGCTGGGCCAAGGGGTCGTTCCAAACGCTGCTCAAGCTCTTCCCGCGCCTGCGCCGCGAAAAGTGTTCCTGGTTCAAGAAGTTCGAGGCCGTGATGCACATCAGCGGCTACGGCGTGCATCCGCTGATGCTGGCGCTCTCCGTGATGGCGCTGCCCTTGCTGCTGCTGACGCGCCATCAGACCTTGCCGCCCGGATTCTTCGTTGTCATTGCGCTGCCGCTGGCGCTCTCGATTCTCGGGCCCAGCATCCTCTATGTCTCCGCCCAGTGTGTGGTCGACCGCCGGGAAGGATGGAAGAGCATCTTCTGGATGCCGGTGCTGATGTTCGTCGGCATCGGGCTGGCGCTCTCCAATACCCGCGCCATCGTCGAAGCCGTGCGCGGCCGCGAAAGCGAGTTTGTACGCACGCCAAAACGCGGCGATCAGGAGGTCCGGCGCTACCGCGGCCGTTTTGCAACCATCGCGCTGGCCGAAATGGCGTTGGGTATCTACAGCCTCTACACGGTGCATGCCTACCTGCGCAGCAACCGGCTGGGGGTGGTGCCCTTCCTCATGCTCTACGCAGCCGGCTACCTGTACATGGGCATGCTGTCGATCTGTCAGTCGGTGCGGGGGAAGGCTCTTAGGCTGTAGGGGTTAAGGCTGAAGGTCGATGTGTGCCGCGCAATCAGCCTACAGCCTTAACCCCTTCCGCCTTCCTCTTAACTTCCAAACCTTGGAAAAGAAGCCATGCCCGCTGACCGTCATGACACACACGCCGCCGGCCGCTGGGGGGAAGAGGTGGCGGCCGACTTCCTGATGCGCGCGGGCTACCGCATCCTCGGCCGCCGCGTGCGCCCCGACCGGCGCGACGAACTCGACATCGTGGCCCGTAAGGACGAATCGCTGGTGTTCGTCGAGGTGAAGACCCGCGCGACCGAGGATTTCGGGCGGCCGCTCTCGGCCGTGGACTGCGCCAAGCGCAAGGCGCTCAACCGCGCCGCCGTACGCTATCTTCGGCAACTCGACTTCCCGAAACTCTACTACCGCTTCGACACCATCGAAGTCATCGGCACGGAAGGCGCGGAACCGGTGGTGCGCCACATCGAGAATGCCTTCCCCTTCGACCGCCGTTACATGCTGGGCGTGTGACCGTATGGTTTTCCCCGCCGCGTCAATCCCGCCACAGCCGCGCCGATGATCGGCGCCTCGTCGACGAAGATCAACTCGTAGTGAATGCCGCGCCGCGCCAGCAGATCGCGCAGATGACCCTGCACACGCGAGGCGAACGAAGCCGCGGCGGTGCGGTAATAGGTGGAGCCGTCAATATTGACCGCCACCGGGTGGAGCGGGTCGGCTCCTGCGCCGGAACGGATCACGGCGGCGGCAATGTTGACGGCGGCGAACAGCGCGGCACGGGTGTAGATCGGCGTGCAGAGTTCCAATGCCATGCGGCGGTCTTCTTCCGTCATGGATAGCACACCAAAGGATTCGGGCGGGAGCCAGGGATTGTGGCAGAAGAGCGCGAGGTCCTTGCTGCCGGGCGGCGGCAGGGCGAGCACAGCCTGCGCCGTGGCAGGTGTGAACAAACCGGCCTTGGCCGCTTCCTTCAGGATCGTGCCGCCGAGCCCGCCGAGATAGGCGCCGGCGATCATCTTTTCAAAGGTGTATGCGCCGCAATCGGCGGTTGTGGCATCGAATAACTTGTCGAACCGGCTTTGCGGAGCCTTGGCAAAACTGCCGGACTCGACGTTGATGGCCATGGCGCCATGCGGGTCGAGATCGTTGCGCTTGCGGATGTTGGCATTGCGTTCCACGTAGGCCGTATTCGTGCCGGTGCCGAGGATGAAGCCGACATAGCTGGCGTAACGGCGCGCCACGCCGGCGCTCTTGCCCGCGAGGAGCGTGGCGACCGTGTCGTTGAGCACGGTGATGGGGCGGTCGCAGCCGCGCCGGGCGAGGCGGGCGCGCACGCCGGAGCCGACCATGGTGCCGACCACGGCCGGCGCCTGGACCTGCTTGGTCCAGCAGCGCAGGCGCGCGTCGCAGTCGGGCGTGACCTCGGCCTGGTAGGAGAAGCAGAAACCGATGGAAGCCGCCTTGGCGGCAAGGGGTGCGAGCGGTTCGGCCAGTGCCTCGTAGAACGCATCGGCGGACAGTTCGCCCTGCGTGCCCGGCATGCGGTAGCGGGCGTAGTCCTCGATGTGCGGCTTGCCATGGACGTCGAATCCGACCATGGCGACGCGCAGATTGGTGCCGCCGGCATCCATGACTGCCACGCGCGTGTCGGCCGGCACGGGGCGGTCGATGGTCACGAACGCCGGAATCATGGGGAGCGCGTCCGCCGCGCCGTCGAGACCGCGCGTCATCTCGTCATCGAACAGTCGCAGCAGCGCCTCGGGATCGAGGTCCGCCATGCGCAGGCCGTTGTCCACTAAAAATTGTTCCGCATGCCGCAGCATAAGTGACATCAATTGATCATCCGGTCATATTCAGCGTGTGAACCGATCCAGAACCATACAAGACCGTGGGGAGATTCCACGCTCGGCGCGCGATGGTTCAAGCCTACTCGGACGGACCAGTATCGCCCCGTTTTCTTGAGATGGAGCGACGGGTGACGCGGATCCTTTTTGAGGAGATCGAAAGACCTGTCCGCAAGATCTCTGACGGCCGGGAGCAGCCCATCGTAGCACGCCCAGAACTTCGGACTGGTGTGGTGATTCACAGTTTCTTGCACCGTCCGCCTTCGAGATCCTGAAGCGCCTCGTCGGCTAATGCGTCCAGTTTCCCGGCGCGCACATCCTGCTCGAATTGGCGATCCCATTCCTCCGCATTGAACCGCTGGAACCACGACCGGAAGTCCACCAATTCGCGCCGGGGCAAAAGCTCCACGGCCTTTTCGATTTCCTGAACCGTTGTCATGAGGTAATCCTATCGCGATCAACCTAGGCTGACAATGCGGATTTCGAACCGCAACCCTACGCTTCTTTCTTCCGCCCCACGCGATCTGCGCGCACGATCTGATCGCGCCCAAGCTTTTCGCGCAGCCGGTCCACCGTGTGGCAGAGCTGCTCGTCGCGGTCGCGGCGATCGGCGGGATCGGCGAACAGGCTGAGCTGTTCGTGGCGTTCGACGGCAAACCCGCTGACGCCGAAGCCGATCAGGCGCACCGGCTGGACCAGCGGTTCGGCCTCGAACAGTTCGAGCGCCAGGCGGCGCAGGGTGAAGTCGTCGCAGACCGGCGCGGGGAAGGTGCGCTGGCGCGTGAGGGTCTGGAAGTCGGCCCAGCGCAGCTTGAGGCGGCCCACGCCGGCGAACTTGCCGGCTTCGCGCAGACGCCGGCCGACATCGTCGGCCAGGTCCCGCAGGACCGCGCGCAACGCTTCGGGATTGCGGCAGTCCACGAGGAAGGTATGCTCGCGCGAGATGCTTTTCTCTTCAAAGTCGGTTTCGATCTCGCGCTCGTCCTCGCCGAAGGCGAGGCGGAGCAGGTGTCCGGCGGCGTGGGGGCCAATGATGGGGGCCAGCGACGCTTCCGACGCGCGCTGGAGGTCGCCGATGGTGCGGTAGCCGTGCTGTTCGAGCAAATCGTGCATCATCTTGCCGACGCCCCAGAGGCGGCCGACCGGCAGGGGCGCCAGGAAGACCAGCACGTCTGGACGGCTGCGCGGCACCACGGTGAGGCCGTCCGGCTTGTGAGATTCGCTGGCGAGCTTGGCGAGGAACTTGTTGCCCGCCACGCCGACCGAGGCCGTCAGCCCGGTTTCCGAGCGGATGGCCGCGCGGATGCTGGCGGCGATGGCCTCCGGTTCGCCGAACAGGCGTTTGGAGCCGGTGACATCGAGGAACGCCTCGTCGATCGAGACCGGCTCCACCAGCGGCGAGAAGCGCTCGAAAATGGCGAACACCTGCCGCGACACGGCGGCGTAGCGGGGCATGTCCGGCGGCAGAAAAACCGCCTGGGGGCAGCGCTGAAACGCTTCGCGGGAAGGCATGGCGGAGTGCACGCCGAACGCGCGCGCCTCGTACGAACAGGTCGAGACCACGCCGCGCTGCTCCGGCGGCGCACCGACGACCACCGGTTTGCCGCGCAGTTCCGGCCGGTCGCGCTGCTCCACGGCGGCGAAGAACGCGTCCATGTCGGCGTGCAGGATGTCGCGGGTGGTAGTCATGGGTCAGTAAGCAGTAAGCAGTAATCGGCAATCGGTGGTCACTGCCCACTGATCACTGATTACTGGTTGCTGACTATCTCTCCATCCGCCGGCGCATCTGCCGGGTCATCTGCTCCGGAGTTGCGGCGGTTACGGTTGCAACCTCGGCCTTCGGGGTGCGTTGCTGCCACCAGAGCTGCCCGATGGCAAGCACCGTGCTGACGGTCCAGTAGAGCGACAAGGCGGCCGGCATGCTGTAGAAGAAGAAGAGCATCATCAGCGGCATCATCCAGGTCATCATCTTCTGCTGCGCGGGATCGCCCATGGCGGGCGTGAGCTTGCTCTGGACGATGGTGACGGCCGCCATCACCAGCGGCAGGATGTTGAGCGAGAAGTTGGGCGCGAAAGGAAGGACACCGACGAACAAATTCTCCGGCTCGCTCAGATCCGCCACCCAGAGGAACGGCGCGAAGCGCAGTTCGACCGCGCTGCGCAGCACCGTGTAGAGCGCGATGAAGACCGGGAGCTGCACCAGCATCGGCAGGCAGCTCGAGAACGGGTTGACCTTGTTTTCGCGGTAGACCTTCCAGATCTCCTGCTGCAGCTTGTGCGGCTCCTCCTTGAACTGCTCCTGGATCGCCTTGATCTTGGGCTGCACGTCGCGCATGCGCTTGGCGCTCTCCGTGCTCTTGTGCGTCAGCGGCCAGAAGATCAGGCGCACCAGCAGCGTCAGCAGGATGATCGCCACGCCGTAATTCGGGATCAGGTGGTCATAGAAGAAGTTCAGCAGCGGCACCAGCGGCTTGCAGAACCAGGAGAAGAAACCGAACTCCATGATCTCGTTCAACCGCTGGTCCAGCGCGGTGAGATAGGCGAGCTTTTTGGGGCCGATGTAGAGCTGGTAGCTGCGCTCGATGCTCTGCCCCCGATCCAGCAGCGCGCCGGGGAACGCCACCGCGCCGCTGATATGCGACAGGGCGAAGGCGGGCTTGTTGGCGTCACGTACGGCCTCGACACGAAAAGAGGTGTTGGCAACCGACGGCGCAAACGCCTGCACGAAAAACCGCGACTTGAGAGCCACCCAGTGCTGTGCGCCGGTCACGGTCTGTTCGGCCTTGTCCTGCAAGGGGCGG
>Ga0073936_10005411_pt1 | contig 17265 bp, 16 predicted proteins | sample AliMusrvi5mmetaG_FD_87041 | JGI IMG/M metagenome (GOLD analysis project Ga0073936, IMG submission 87041) | Freshwater lake bacterial and archeal communities from Alinen Mustajarvi, Finland, to study Microbial Dark Matter (Phase II) - Alinen... | ecosystem: Environmental > Aquatic > Freshwater >... | reverse complement strand
GGTCATCGGAGTCGCCGGTGCGGGGACGGGTAGATTACCCTTCCACAGCTCCTGGCCGGTTGCTGCGTCATAGGCTCGCAGTAATGGCTCTCGCGTTCCCGCGGAGAAGACCAGCCCACCCGCGGTGACGATGATTCCGCCCAGACTCTGCGATCCGGTCACCTTGCCTGCGATCTGCGTTCCATGCGGCTGCTCCCAGGCCGTCTTTCCTGTCTGTAGGTTCAGCGCAGAAAGCGTACCCCATGGCTGGGGCGCACAGGAGAGCCCGTGATGATCGACGATTGGATGCCGGAACAGCGAGTAGGGCGCGAGTTCCTGGGCAGAGCGGTCTTCTCCGAATGCCGCCGGCAGCGATATAGCAATCGACTCTGCCTTCTCGAGGGGTGCATTGCGCCGTTCCAGTTCTGCTTCTATTCGAATCTCGCGGCGCTGATATAGCCCGAACGCCAGACCCGCTGCGCTGACCACAATCAGCAGGACTGCCGTCCAACTGAGATTCCTGCGCCTCGCATACAACAACACCACGCCAAGCAGTAACAGCACAGCCAGTGGAAGTAGAATCTTCTTTCTCACGAAGGCTTGTTCGATCGCAATCACGGTTGGGTTCGTTCTTGGCACCAACTGAACAAAGTAGGGCAACCGATTGGTATTCGCGTAGAGGATTCCAGTCGCGGGGTCGTAGGCGGCAGATCCCCAGTTCACTCCGCCAATGGCTCCAGGAAACACCAGCGACCCCTTCAGCGAAGGCGGGGTGTATATGCCGTCGTAGCGCAGGTTCTTCAATTGTTCGCCGCAAAAATCCTGATCGTCCTGGTCCCTGTCGGCGGACACACCATCGGTTGGCATGGTCAGCGGAGAGAGTGGAGGCAGAGCGGGAAACGGTTGCGTCGCCCAACTGCGTTCCCCGCGCACGTCGCTCTGCGGCACCGGCTTTTCCTCGACTGGGAAGAGCGGTGTTCCCGTTCTGCGGTCCAGCACAAAGACCATGCCCATCTTGGTTGTGACGGTGATGGCCGGCACATTTCCATGCCAGGTAAACAGAAGCGGTTCGCTGGCCACGTCGTAGTCCCACAGGTTGTGATGGACAACCTGGAATGCCCAGACCTTACGACCGGTTGCGGCATCGAGGGCGACCACGGAATCGGCGTCACGATCATCGCCGCGACGCATTCCACCGTAGTAGTCCGGGGATGCGCTGCCGGTGGGCAGATAGAGTAGGCCAAGTGCTGGGTCCGCGGCAATCGTGCTCCATGTGTTTCCCGCACCGGTAGGCGGATCTTGTGATGCGCCCCATGGGATCGGCTCCCACGTCCACACCTGTCGTCCACTTCGGACGTCATAGGCGCGTACCGTTCCACGAGCCATGTTGACGGCGATGTTATCCGGGATCGACGACCCAACCACAACCACATCTCCTAGAACGGTTGGCGCTGAGGTGATGTGAAATGCGCGTGCCAGACCGGTCAAGCCGGTTCTGAGGTCGATGCTGCCATGGTCCGCGAAGTCTTCGCAGGGCTTTCCGTTCGCTGCGTCTACGGCTATCAACTGCGCGTCGTCGGTTCCCACGAAGATGCGAGCTGCACAGGGACCCGTACCTACTCCATCCCAGGTTGCAACTCCGCGCGAGGTGGTGATATCGCCGTCTTCGAGCTTCGCCAGGCGTGGCTGGTATCTCCATCGCTCGGTGCCGGTCGCTGGATCGAGTGCGATGATCTCGTCGAATGGCGTGGTCAGGTAAAGCAAGCCATGGAAGAGGATCGGGGTGGTTTCAAAGGCGGCCGCATGGGTGCCGGCGATGTGCGCATCCAGGGCATGGGTGTGATAGGTCCACACCGGATGCAGGCGTGCCACAGTATTGCGGTTGATCTCTGATGCAGTGGAATAACGCTGGCCGCCTGGATCGCCGCCATAGGTTGGCCATCCGGCATTGCCAGACTGCGCGCACGCTGTGCATGCGACCGCAGTCATCAACAAGGCAACCGCTGTGTTGCGCATACTATCTCCCGGTCCGTCCGTGCGTTTGGAAAGCCCAGTGTATCCCAGCCGCGCGAGGGCCAAGGATGTATGTTGCGCTACTCGAACGCATCCAGGTTTGTCGAACAAACACAATTTGGAGTAGGACTGTATAAGGTCGTCGGGAGAGGTTGATATGAAGACAGTGATATTTCTTGCAGCGGCACTAGTTTTTAGTGCCCACTCTGGTGGCGCACAGGTCGTAGCCAAGACCGCGAAACGATGCGTGGTGACGGACTCCGGCGCGGTGGCGGACGGCAAGACAGTGAACACGCATGCGATCCAGGCGGCGATCGACAAGTGCGCGGGCACGGGCGGCGGCGTGCTCGTGATCCCCAAGGGGACCTTCCTAACCGGGTCGATCTTTTTGAAGCAGGGCGTCAACTTGTTAGTGGAGAAAGACGGCGTGCTGAAGGGGACGACCAACCCGGACGACTATCCGACCGTGAACATTCGCATGGGCGGGACCGACGATATGGCGATTGCGGCGCTGGTGAATGCCAATGGCTTGACCGATCTGGACATCTCCGGAGACGGCACCATCGATGGATCGGGCGAGCAGTGGGAGCAGAATAATCCTCGCCGTCCTCCAGGGTCTGCGCAGGGTGGCCCCACACCGGCTGCGACCGGGCGGGGACGCCCCAAGCTCATCGAGATTCAGAACTCCAAGCGCGTGCGGGTCGCCAACCTGAACCTGCACAACCAGGCCAACTGGTGCCTGTTCTTCTTCTCCAGCGAGAACGTGCTGGCAGACGGGCTGCACATCACGGCGGAGCACAACATCCCCAGCTCGGACGGGATCGATATTGATTCGTCGAAGACAGTGCGCGTGAACAATGTCTATATCGACGTGGACGACGATTGCATCTCCATCAAGTCGGGCAAGGACCCGGAGGCCCCGCGCAGGAAGCCGTCGGAGGATATCGTCATCGAGAACTCGCACTTCGCATACGGACAGGGCGGAGTTGCCATGGGAAGCGAGACCGCGGGCGGGATTCGCAACGTCGAGGTGCGTAACTGCGTCTTCGACCTGGGCAACTGGGCTCCCATCCGCTTCAAGTCGCAGCCCAGCCACGGCGGCGTGGTGGAGAACATCACCTATCGCGATCTCACTGTGCACGGCACCAGGCAGGCCTTCGAGTTCAACCTGGAGTGGAGAATGGTGCCGCCCATCCTGCCGCCTGCCAAGGTGCTGCCGGTGGTGCGCAACGTCAAGATCATCAATGTATCGGGCGATGTACAGTCGGTTGGGGTCATGCATGGGATGGCCGACAGCCCGATCCAGGGAGTCACCTTCCAGAACTGTCACATCACGGCGCAGAGGGGTTTCCGGCTGGAGCATGCGCGAGGAGTGGACCTCACAGGGCTGACCCTGGATGTGAAGGACGGCGAGGCGATTACGAAGACGGACGTGCAGTAAACCGGCAAGTGGATCAGACTCCGGCACTCTGCTCTTCCAGATTGGAGGCGAGGGAGTCCCACTCGGCCAGCAGGGAAGTGCGTCGCTCGCGGAGTTCGCCCAGCAAGACGGCGGTTTGCTGCGACACTTCCGCCGAAACGTATTGGCCGAGGCTCTGTTCGGCGGCGTCGACGCGGGAGTCAAGCGTGACGAGTTCCTGCTCGATTGTAGTGAGGCGGTCTTCCAACTGCTTCATCTTAATGGGATTGAGGCGCTTGGCGTGTGCGGCGGCTTGCACCGGCTCGGGCGCTGGCACGGGTTCCGGTGGTGCTGGCGCTGGAGCGTGTGGCTTCAAGGAATCTGTCAGCGAGACGGCGACTTTTTCCGGACCGCCGGATTTGCGCCACAGGTAGTCCTCGTAATTGCCGGGGTAGATATGCACGCGGTGATCTTCCACCTCGAAGACGCGCGTTGCCAGTCCGTCGATGAAGTAGCGGTCGTGGGAGACGAACAGCACCGTGCCAGTGAAGTTGGCGATGGCCTCCAGCAATACATCCTTCGCTCGCAGGTCGAGGTGGTTGGTTGGCTCGTCCAGAAGCAGCATGTTGGCGGGCGACACCAGCATCTTAGCCATGGCGTAGCGGTTGCGTTCGCCGCCGGAGAGAACACCCAGCGGCTTGAAGACGTCGTCGCCGGAGAACATGAAGCAGCCCAGCAAGGAGCGCAGCTCGACGACCGGGACCTTGGGCGCAATGCCGCTGATGTCGTCCAGCATCACTGCGGCAGGGTCCAGCACCTTGTACTGGTCCTGCGCGAAGTAGTCGGCGAGTACGTTGTGTCCCAGTCTCACGTTGCCGCTGGTGGGCGGTTCCAGGCCGCTGAGCAGACGGATCAAGGTGGATTTACCCGCGCCGTTGGCGCCCACCAGCGCAATGCGATCACCGCGATCGATCTGGAAGCTCACATCCCGCAGAACGTGATTAATTCCGGCCGGGCCCCCATCGACGGGCGGCAGCGGATAGTCCTTCGACAGATGTGCTACCTCGATCACCGTGCGTCCCGACGCGGGCGGCTGCGGAATGGTGAAGTGGATGGTGGCTTCCTCTTCCGGCACCTCGATGCGCTCAATCTTGTCCAGCTCCTTGATGCGCGACTGCACCTGCTTGGCCTTGGTGGCCTGGTAGCGGAAGCGGTTGATGAAGGACTCCAGCGCATCGATGCGGTCGCGCTGGTTCTTGTAGGCGGACATCAACTGGGTGCGGCGCTCTTCCTTCTGCAGCAGATACTTCTCGTAGTTGCCATGGTAGGTGTGCAGCCGTTTGTTCCATATTTCGATGGTCTTGTTCACCGTGACGTCGAGGAAGTAGCGGTCGTGCGAGATGAGGATGTAGGCGTTGGGGTAGTCGTGCAGATAGTTCTCCAGCCAGTTGCGACTCTCCAGATCGAGGTGGTTGGTTGGCTCGTCGAGTAGCAGCAGCGAAGGCTTTTGCAGCAGCAGCTTGGCCAGCGCGATGCGCATCTGCCATCCGCCGGAGAACTCCTCGGTCTTGCGCTCCCAATCTTCCTTGTTGAAGCCCAGACCGCCGAGCACGGCGCCAACCTGCGAGTCCAGGGTGTAGATGTCGTGGACATGCAGGTGGTCGGCGATGTCGGAGTAGCGGTCGGCGGCGGCGCGATACTCGCGGGATTCTGGGTCGGCGGTGGAGAGCGTATGGGTGATCTCCTCGGCCTCGTGCTCCAGTGCATGGAGGTGGTCGAAGACGGAGAGGCACTCCGCAAAGACGGTCTTGCCGCTGATGGCCAGGCCGTCCTGTGGCAGATAGCCGATGGTCATGCCCTTGACGCGCGTCAGCTCGCCGTAGTCCAGCGTCTCCATGCCGGCCAGTATCTTGAGCAGGGTGGATTTGCCGGTGCCGTTGCCGCCGACCAGACCGGTGCGCTCGTCCGGCGTGATCAGCCAGTTGGCGTCTTCAAAGAGGAGTTTTGGGCCGAATCGTTTGCCGGCAGCGGAGAGTTGAAGCATCAGTTTCTATTTTCTCATCTCAGGCGCGCGAAGGTGTACGGGCTGCACGATGCACAGCGCTCTAGAATCCAGCAACCGGCTCTGCTAAGGTCAACTGGAGAGTCCGATGGCATTCGACGCACAAGTTTCTTCCGATAGTATGGTTGCGCCACCCAGTGCGACACCTCCTTCTCCGGATGCGGAATCCGCGCCACCACAGGCCGCGCCGCAACCTGAGAAAGGCGCGGTTGCCCCCATCTGGCTGCAGCGGATCTCGCTGTTTGTGCTGGTGCTGTTCTGCGTCTACCTGGGCGTGTTGGTGACGATTCTTCCCTGGTGGACCAAGATATGGGACCATAATCTCTTCATCCAGTCGCGCCCGCAATTGGCCGCGGTACTGCGCATGGGGGCGGTGCGCGGGCTGATCTCCGGCATCGGGTTGCTGGATATTTGGATTGGCGTCTCGGAGGCAATCCACTACCGTGATCATCGCTGATAAATTTATGGGATGATTCCCAATGGTAAAGAAAGACGAAGACACGATGGCCCGAAAAGATCCTGAACCGCTTGCCGCCGCGCCGCTGGCGTATGAGAACCACGATTTTCTGAACTCACCCGACGCCCGCATGTTGCGCATCATGGCCGAGTACTACGAGCCGATGACGCGCTTCCGGCGCGAACGCATTCAGGACACTGTGGTCTTCTTCGGATCGGCGCGCTTCCGTGCGCTGGACGTGGCCAGCCACGAGTTGGAGCTGCTGGAGAATACCGGCTCCGCAACGCCCGCTCCCGCCGACGAGCAGCCCGCCAGTCCCGACGAGATGAAGCGTGGCGAAGCCTCCGAGCAGAGGCAGCGCCTGGCCGAGGCCGCCGTCGAGATGTCGCGCTACTATGAGGACGCGCGCACCCTGGCTGGTCTGGTTTCGCGCTGGGCCATGACGCTGCCCGGCCGCAGGCGGCGCTATGTGATTACATCGGGTGGCGGCCCGGGAATCATGGAGGCGGCCAATCGCGGGGCCTACGAGGTGGGCGCAAGGAGCATCGGCCTCAACATCAAGCTGCCCTTTGAGCAGCTGCCCAACCCCTACATCACGCCCGACCTGAACTTCGAGTTCCACTACTTCTTCATGCGCAAGTTCTGGTTCGCCTACCTGGCCAAGGCGCTGGTGGTCTTTCCCGGCGGATTCGGCACCATGGACGAGATGTTCGAGTTGCTTACCCTGGCGCAGACCCAGAAGCTGGCCAAACAGATCACCGTCGTCGTATACGGATCGAGCTACTGGAAGAGCGTGATCAATCTGGATGTCTTCGCGGAGAAGGGTGCCATTGCGAGGAAGGACCTCGACCTCTTCCAGTTCGCGGACACTCCGCAGCAGGCATTCGAGATCCTGAAGGCAGGACTGACCGTCGACCTGGAACATGAGGCTGCCTTCGAGCGCGAACACGCGCTGCCGGGCGTTGGCGTGCCGGAGACTCCCGCGCCCAATGCGCAGGAACTCCTTGGGCCGGACATTGCGAAGACGCGTTAGGAGTTCGATCCCACCCTTCGCAATAAATCGCGAAGTATGCGGCACCCGAAATTTGGCGAGACGTTATGGATGCCGCTCAATTCAAGAGATCGTTTGCAGATGCCACGCCGCCGGCTGGTCTATCGGCTGCGACGGAGGCACTGTGGTGGGACGCCAAAGGCGATTGGACACAGGCGCACGATCTGGTGAACGAGCTCGAGTCCCCGGACGCGATGGCAGTGCACGCGTACCTGCATCGCAAGGAAGGCGAGCAATGGAACGCGGAGTACTGGTACCGGCGCTCGGGTGTCGATTTTCGCCGACCCGCGCTGGACGCTGAGTGGACGGCCCTGGTGGATGGATTGTTGAAGCAGGACTAAGTCATTCGCCGGAAACAACTTCAATAAATTCCGATCCGACCCTGAGCATTTTTTGGCAGAAAGGAAAAATATACTTGACATATTCCTATATGGGAATGTAATGTTTCGACATGGCCAGAGCAAGCACCACTTCGGATGCCTTCAACGCAGTCGCTGAACCACGCCGGCGAGAGATTTTGATCTATCTTGCCGGAGCAGAGCGGCCCGTCGGAGCGATTGTGGCGGCACTTGGCCTGGAGCAGCCTTCTGTATCCAAGCACCTGCGCGTACTACGCGACGTGGGACTGGTTCGGATGCGCTGCCAGGGCCGGCAAAAGCTATATCGCACGAATTCCGAAGCAATACGTCCGCTGCACGAGTGGGCCGGAATGTTTGAGCGCTACTGGCAGCATCAGTTGAATCGCGTGAAAGAACTGGCGGAAGCGACAGTCCGCCAAGGCCCCGCAGATTTGAATTTCCCAAACCAAAATCTCAAGGAGAAGAACACATGATTGCCACCGAACAGTCCCTCGAAGACCTCACTCTAACCATTAACCAGGAGATCCATGTCCAGGCGCCTCTGGACGTAACCTTTGCCGCGCTGCTGGAGCAACTGGGCCCCGGCAACCAGAACTGTGATGGCAAATCGCTCAGCATGAAGATTGAAGCATGGCCGGGTGGACGTTGGTACCGCGACCTGGGCAATGGCAACGGGCATTTCTGGGCCAACGTGCAGGCTATTAATCGACCCACGCTGCTGGAGTTTGCCGGCCCGTTGTTCGCCTCGTTTCCCATGGTTTCCAACGTGCAGTATCGGCTCAGCGAAGAGAAGGGCGGAACTCTGATTACCTTCCGGCACACGGCCCTCGGCTTCATCCCCGAAGATCAAAAAGCCGGGATGAACAAAGGCTGGGCTGCCATGCACGAACGAGTCCGCACGCACGCTGAGGGCGGCCGGTAGCAGTGGATTGGCTGCAATGGCGTTAAGGATAGTTCTGCCGAACGGGCTGCTGGCGTAAGTCGCGGCCCGTGCCCACTTTGGTTCAACTTCTCGCACAATTCTTGGTGCAGTCATACTCCCGTCACATGACTTCGGAAGACTGGAGGTGCAAGCAGTTGTTCCAGAGCAGGAGGCATGACCATGAGCCAGAGCGTTTCCTATCTATGGCGAGAGCCGAAGGCCACCGATGGATTTAACGCTGGGGTGTCGTTGCACAGCCACACCAACCAGTCCAAAGAGACGCTGGACTTTATCGCCGAGCTCTCCACGGACTGGGGCGTGCTGCAACCGCTGATGCGCTGGGCCGAGCGACGCTGTATGAGAAAAACGGGCATCCGGCCGGACTATGCGCGCAGCTACTGGACTCCTCCGCTGACCGCGCGGCTTGCCTTCGACCTGGAGCGCACGCAGATTGAAGAGAAGCTACAGCTTTCGGCAATGGTCTCGCTCACTGACCATGACGATATTCAGGCGCCCATGCTGCTGCGTTCCCTGGCTTCTGCGCGGCAGATTCCCGTATCCCTGGAATGGACGGTGCCGTACGCCGCGACTACCTTCCACCTAGGCATCCACAATCTGCCCAGCGCCAGCGGTGCGGAGTGGATGCGGCGGATGGTGGCGTTCACGGCGATCCCTGTGGCGGAACGACCGGCAAAGCTGCTGACAGAGATGCTGGCGGAGCTGGATGAACTGCCCGGCGTTCTCATCGTCTTCAACCATCCGCTGTGGGACCTGTACCGCATCGGCGAAGAGAAGCACCGCGTTCTGGTGAATGATTTTCTGGCTGTCCATGGACAGTACTGCCATGCCGTCGAACTGAATGGCCTGCGTCACTGGGACGAAAACCGCGAGGTCGCCGAACTCGCCGCGCAGTGGAACCAGTTGCTGATCAGCGGAGGCGACCGTCACGGCATCGAACCCAACGCCAATCTGAACCTGACGCGCGCAGCCAGCTTCACTGAGTTTGTCCACGAGGTGCGCAGCGAGCGGCAGAGCCATGTGCTCTTCATGCCACAGTATGCCGAGCCCTGGAAGCAGCGGATTCTCAACTCGACGCTGGCAGCCATACGCAACTACCCCGACTTTCCTGAGGGGTCGCAGCGTTGGGACGAGCGGGTCTACCATCCCGACGCCGACGGCAATATGCGGGTGCTCTCCGAACTTTGGCGTGCTGGTCATGCTCCGGTCTACTTGAACGCGGTGCTGGCCTTTGTTCGCCTGCTGGGCGCTGCACCGGTCTCCAGCGGCCTACGCCTGGCCTGGAACGACACCAACGCCATGCGCACTGCCATGGTCGAGCGCAAGGCATAACTGCATGCTGCGTAAGCAATGGAACTCGCACGCAGAGATTTGAACTCACCTGCCAGTTGAACCCGTCCTCGCCTTTCACTACTCTTGGGAGACGATGACGCCACGCCCGCTCATGCGTACCTTCGCGCTTCTACTGGTTACGCTGGTTGTTGGTCTACTTGTGCGGATGGTACCGCTGGGGTTGCCGCCGTTCGTTGTCAAATACGGCGGATCGATGCTGTGGGCCTTGATGATTTACTGGATTGTCTCGGCCGTGTTAGCCCGCTGGAGTCTACTGCCGGTCGCGCTGATCTCAGGCGCTATAGCCGCCACCGTTGAATTCTTCAAGCTCTACCATGCGCCCTGGCTGGACGCCTTCCGCCTTACTCTGCCCGGCATTCTTGTGCTCGGTCGCCACTTCTCTCTGTGGGACATCCTCGCGTACTGGATTGCAATTTGCCTGGGAGCATTTGTAGATGGCATCCTTCGTCCCGTAGAGCGCTAGTTGGTAGGTGGAGTTGCGATGTCCGCCCAGTAGCCATTACGCGCGGATACCTGGAGTCCCGCATAGCCCGGCACGCGCAGCTCGATTGCATGAAATCCCGCGTGCGGCGACTGGGCCTGGAAGCTGAGGACATAGCGGTTGGGGATGTGATTGGAGATAGTCATCAGGCTGCGCTCCAGGCTCTTCTGATTACCCAGCTTGAATTGCTCGCCTCCGGTCAGATGGGCAACGGTCTCTGGAATGTTTTTCTGTAGCCCTTCGAAGAGGGCGATGATAGCTACCTTGGCGAGTGCCAGCGGAGGTGCCAGCAGTTCCAGGCATCCAAACGCCTGCTCGGCGGGATTCTCCTTCAGGTTGACGTTCGGATCGTTGGGATCGCGGCTCATGCAGCCATGCGCCGGGCCGGGCGTCGAGTCGCTGAGCGCCTTGGCGGATCCGGTCTTCAACTCGTCCCTGGCCGTTGAGAAGGAGATGCTGTAGATCACGGTGTTGGTGTCGCTGATCGCGCGCAGCGCTTCGTCCAGCCGCAGCTTGCTGCCGTGGTCGTTGCTCTCGCTCACCAGCAAAATGGCTCTGCGATACCCCGCGGGTTGCTTGCGCAGCAGGTCGACGGAGAAGCCGAGCGAGTCCAGGATGGCCGCCCCATCGTCTCCATTGTCGTCGTCGATGAGAGCGTGAATGGCGTGCGCGGCGGCGTCCAGGTCGGGTGTGAAGTCCTGCACCAGGACGGGCGAGCTGTCGAAGCCGACCACCGCGACCTTGTGGGGGACATTGCCCACCACAGAGCTGAGCATGGGAGCCAGCGTACCGTACTTCTCCAGTTCGTGCGCGCCGGTGCCTCCGCCTTCCAGATCGACCACCAACGCCAGCGGTTCGCCGCCGGTGTCCTGTTCCAGCGTCAGTTTCTGCGGGACGCCGTCATCGGTCAGCACAAAGTCATTGGCCTTTAGGGTCTAGACCAGTTGTCCAGCCTTATTGCGCACCAAGGCTGGAACCAGAACCAGGGTGGAGCGGGCCGTGAGGGTCGACGCTTGCGCGGGAGGCGAATCAGGCGTTGCCGCGTCGATGGTCGGCGTCTGCGCCAGGGCAGAGATTGCCGCAATAGACCAAAGGATGCATGTCAGCGCGAGTGCGGGTCCCCTCATGTTTCAGTCCCTCAAAGACAGTGTATCCGGGACGGAGGGCTGCTTCACGGTGCCCCGTTGTCTATGGCAGCGGCAGCCAGAAGTATGCGATGGGAGCGAGTGCCACACTCTGAGAGTCATCGCTGGGTCGCTGCAGGCTGGAGCGCTTCTTGCTGTCGGGGGTCAGGCTGAGGGTCTGCTCCTTCTTGTCGCGCAGTATCACAACGGTCAGCGGTTTGCCGTGACTGTCCTTGATGGCCTTGTTCCAGTCGGCGGTGCTGGCAACGGTCTTCTCGTTGGCCCGCACCACCACGTCGCCCGCTAGCATTCCCGCGAGTGCTGCGGGAGAGTTGGCCTCGATGCTGCGCACCAGCAGGCCCGTGCCGCTGGGCACTCCGAAGAAGTCGGCAAGCTGTGAGCTTAACGTCTCCAGCATTGCGCCTGTGTAGGAGGGATTCATCAGCGTGGGGCCCAGGAAGCTGTTACCGCCGCGCACGGCTGGGACAGTAGTAGATAGGGCGGGAAATAAGTCGCCTCCCATGTTATCCGAGGGCAGCGGCTCCGGGACGGTGAGATGCTGTTCCCATGCCTGCCGCTCGACCTCTTCGCGATTGGCGGTCTGCGTGTTCACGCTCATCTGCTGTCCGTCGCGACTGACGATGAGCGTGAGCTGCAAGCCCGGAGAAGATTCGCGCAGCATCCGGCGCAGCTGGTCTCCTCCCTCGATGGCTTGGCCATTCACGCGCAGGATGACGTCGTGTTCGCGCAGACCCACCTTGCCGGCCGGAGCATCGTGATCCACCAGGATGATCTCCGCACCGCGCGCCTCCTTCAGCTTCAGCGCAGGCACTTGGTCCTCGGTCACGTCGCGCACATCCACGCCCAGGTAGCCCTGTCCTGCACGCGCGGCAGGCGCTCCGCTCAGAAAGTAGAACGTAATCCGGACGGCATCGGGGCCGCTGGCACGCGCGCACTGGGTTGCCGCAGCCGAAGCCGCCAGCAGAACCAGTCCGTATTGCAATGCCTTCTTCATCCCCTCATCGCCTCGAACCTAGTACCTAGCACCTGGTCCCTTGTACCTATTGAATTCCCGCCGTGCCCGCCAGTGCGTTCGTGCTGACGGTGCGAATATATGGATTCACATCCGTTGTGGAAACCGTGCGCATTACCTTACGCACGCTTGAATCCGACTGCACCGGCTGCAGCAGGCTGATGGCGCGTGTCCGCACATCCGGGCTGGAGTCGTGCATCAGCGCTTCCAGCACTGCGTCGCGTACCCGCTGGTCCTGGGCAACGTACGACTGCAAACCCTCCAATGCGTTCATTCGCACGGCGGCGCTCTTGTCGTAGCGCAGGCTCACCAGCAGCGCGCTGCGAATTCCTCCGCCGTCCGGATCGCCGACGCATTGGTGTCCCGCTCGGCACTCGTTGGCCAGCAGTGCCACCGAGTCCATCCGCACCCCGTTGGTCGCCGGGGCCTTGGTTGCGATCATCAGAAGCTGGCGAATCTGCGGATCGTCCAACGATCCCTGCACCGTCTCTGGAACCACGCGGTTGTACGTCACCTGCACAATCTGCGAGTTAGGTGTCGGAACAATTCCGCTGACATTGGCAATCGTCCCGTTGGTTGTGTTGCTCAGTACCACTGCCGAGGGCAGCCTGGGCTGGTGCGCCACCTGATAGCGGTAGGTGAAGTTGCCCGCCAGAAACCCCACGCCCAGCAGCAGCGTCATCAGTGCCGGAGCGCCCTGCATGTGTCCCAGCCAGCCGAAGAGATTGCTGCGCAGACGGGTCAGCAAGCCATGCGGCGGAATCATATCCAACGCCTCATCCAGTTGCATGCGTGCGCTCGCCAGCAAGTTTGGCGATGGATCAACCAGGGGATTGCACGCCAGCGCCTCATGCATCGCAAGCTGCGCCTTCAACTCGCCGCTGCATGCCCCGCAGCCGGCCAAGTGCTCCTCCAGCGAGGCCATCTGCTCATCCGGCAGCTCGCCGTACGTCACAAGAACGATATTTTGCTGCGCTTTTTCGCACTTCATTGTTCTACCTCAACCGGCCTCAAGGAACTGCCTCTTCAAAATGCCTTCTTCGGGTCTATGCCATCGCCCGTCTGGTGTGTCCTTCACTCACAACTCACAACTCACAACTCACAACTCAGCACTCACAACTAACTTCTCAACTCCGCCAGCTCGGCGCGCAGCTTGCGCGTGGCGCGGAACAACGTATTCTTTGCCGTCTCCTCGGTGGTGCTCAGCATCTCGCCGATAGTACGCAGCTTCAATCCCTGGTAGTGCTTCAGCTCGAAGACCGCCCGTTCGCGCGGCGTCAGCTTATCCAGCGCCTGGTGGATGCTCTCGCCCATGCGCTTGCGGTCGAGCTCACGCGCCGGATTCGCCATGGCGCGTGTGTCGGAGATGTTTGACAGCAGGTCCAACTCTTCGCCGCGCGCGTCCAGCACCGTCGCCGGGTCCTCGCGGCGGCTCTTGCGGCGGCGCAGGTGGTCCAGGCACAGATTCGTCACAATCCGATACAGCCAGGTGTAGAACGAGCACTCGAAGCGAAAATTGCCAATGTGGCGATATGCCTTCAGGAAAGCCTCCTGATGCACATCCTGCGCATCCTGTTCGTTGCTCAGCATGTGCAGCGCAAGGCGCAGCACGGGCTGGTCATAGCGGCGCACCAGCGAGTCGAAGGCGCTTCGGTCGCCGCGTTGCGCTTCACGGATAAGGTCGTCGTCCTCGGTGCGCTGCAGGGCGCGCGCGTCCAGTTGCGCCTGCGTCAGCTTGCCGCCATTCCGGTCGGTGCTGGTTCCGTATTGAGCCGCGGGCTTGGCCATCGCTGGGGACGATTCTATCGCCCCACAGCGACTTGCGCCCACACGGGTTGCAGCATCCAGCAGCGCGGAGAGGCGCAGCGCAGGGGTGAACGCACTCGCGCCTCGTGCGCGGCCGTTGCCAACCATTGCGGAAAGCGCGGTAGAAAGCTCTCCCTCGGGCTCCAAACCTAAAGCATCTGCATTCATCGTCTCTGACTCCGGAGTCAGCAAATATCTCTGCTTCAATAGACCGCTGCGCCACCAAAAGGTGAGCGTTGCCAAAGTCGTCATTCTGGCGTAGCCTGAATCTCCGTAGTGGTTCTTGTCGTTGTGTGTTTTACCTCTTTGCTGTTCTACCCCGCCGCATGCGAACTTCAGACGACAAACCGGGTAAACTCTACCCATGCCCCCAGGTTCGACCCAGCCAAGCCTGTTTCCTGCCCCAGCCACTAAATCCGCCCCAAATCCAACTAAGGGCAAATGGATCTTCGCCCACTGCGACGGCGGAGCGCGCGGCAACCCTGGTCCGGCGGGCTTCGGCGTTTTGATCCAGGACGCGGACGGTGCGGTGCTGGCCGAGCTTTCTGAATTCCTCGGAATCCAGACCAACAACTTTGCGGAGTACTCTGGCCTTCTGGCCTCGCTGGACTACGTACTGCAGAACGGCCACCGCCGCCTGCGCGTAGTCTCCGACTCGGAGTTGATGGTGAAGCAGATTCAGGGGAAGTACCAGGTCAAGAGCCCCATTCTGCGCCCGCTGTTTGACCAAGCGAAGAAGAAGATCGCGCAGATGGAGGGCTTCGAGATCACCCATGCCCTCCGCCACAAGAACAAGGACGCCGACCGCCTCGCCAACCAGGCCATGGACCGCGGTATGAGGCGCGGGTGATGCCGTACGGAATTTAGTTGTAGCTTACCCGCCGGTCGCCGCGCGTGATCCGCCCGATGATGTGGAAGCGCTCGTTGGCGCGGTTGAGCACGGCCTTGGCCTTCTTTACGTCCTCGGCGCGGACCACCACAATCATGCCGATTCCCATGTTGAAGGTGCGCATCATCTCGTCCTGCTCCACGTTGCCCAGGTGCTGCAGATGCTCGAAGAGCGGTGGCACGGGCCAGCTTGCCACATCGACCACTGCCGCCGTTCCACGCGGAAGAATGCGCGGCAGGTTCTCTGTGATGCCGCCGCCGGTGATGTGCGCCATGCCATGCACAATGCCTGCGGCGATCAGCTTCCTGAGGATGGCCAGGTAGCTACGGTGGGTACGCATCAACGACGCGCCGGTCTTGTCCTTTAGCTCATTGACGTAGTGGTCCGGGCCGTATCCCGCCACCTCGAACAGCAGCTTGCGCGCCAGCGAGTAGCCGTTGGTGTGCAGCCCATTCGAGGGCAGCCCGATCAGCACGTCGCCCGCCTCAATCGTCTCGCCTGTAATCACGTCAGGCCGGTTGACGCAGCCCACGATGGTGCCTGCCAGGTCGTACTCGCCGTCGGCGTAAAAGCCCGGCATCTGCGCCGTCTCGCCACCGATCAGTGCGCATCCGTTGGCGCGGCAGGCTTCCGATAGGCCGCGTACGACCGTCTCCACCGTGGCACTGTCTTTCTCGCGCATGTGGCCGGTGGCCAGGTAGTCGAGGAAGAAGAGAGGCGTGGCGCCCTGCACCGCAATGTCGTTGACGCAGTGGTTCACAAGGTCCGCGCCGATGGTGTGGTGGATGCCCAGCTCAAACGCGACCTTCAGTTTTGTGCCTACGCCGTCGGTGCTGGAGACCAGAACGGGCTGCGGAAATTTCTCCAGATCCAGCGCAAATAGCCCGCCAAATCCGCCAATCTCCGACAGCACATGCTTGTTGAATGTCTTGCGCGCCAGCATTTTGATGCGCTGTTTGGAGCGATCGCCCGCCGTGATGTCCACCCCGGCATCGGAGTAGGTCGCGTGTGCCTTCGCCGCTTTGGGCGCGGCAGGAACTGCCTCTGCATGTGCTTTTTGGACTCTGGCGGGGGCTGGCGGACCTGCGATTGGCGTGTCGGTGTGGGCTGGTGCGGGCGAATTGGAAAGCTCTTCAGGCACTCGGATTCTCTTGGACTCTTCGCGCGAAACCAACGCTGCTACATCTCATGCAAACAAAGGAAGCCGCTAATCTCTACGGGACCGTACATCGACAGGCCCGGTGGCGAAGCTCCAGTCTATCAGCCGCGCATGAGGATAAATGCGCAGACCATTTCCTCCGCAACGTAAACTCCGGTCAGATGTCGAGGAAGCGGGCGCGTTCGTCGGCGGTGCGGAGGGTACAGAGTTCGTCCTGCGCAAAGAGCCTGTGCCGGTTGCGCGCCAGCCAGTTGTATACGCCATTGCGCAGCGCGCGAGGAACCAGCCGGGCGATGGCAGCCAGCCATGCCCATCCGCCGCCCAGCACGCGGAGGCATCCCAGAATGGCGTCCGAGCGGACAGCCACGCACTCTGTAGGCTGGCCGAAGTGCAACACCAGCACAGCGGAGTTGGTCTGCCGCGCATCCAGTGCGTGTCCCGCGAAGACCTCGGAGGCCAGCGGCTGTTGCAGGGGCGCATACAGCAGCCGCCCCTCAGGATCGTGGCGCAGCATCCATCGCACGGCGCTCTGGCACAGGCCGCATTCGCCGTCATACAACAGGACGCAGCAGCCATTCCCAGGCTGCGCTGTCTCTTCCACTCGGCTGGATTGGCTGTTGGGCACACTGCACTCCTATACTGATTCGATGCACTCTGAATCCAATAAGTTCATCCCGCATCTGCAATCGCTCGACCTGCAGCGCCGCGCGGAGGAGTTTTTCCCCGGCGGCGTCAACTCGCCGGTGCGTGCTTTTCGCGCCGTGGGAGGCCATCCGCCGTTTGTGGAGCACGCCGAAGGGGCCTATCTCTTCGATGCCGACGGCAACCGCTACGTTGACCTCTTCGGCTCATGGGGCCCGATGCTGCTGGGTCACTCCTTTCCGCCGGCGGTCGAAGCCATCTGCCAGGCCGCCAGCCATAGCGCCAGCTTTGGCGCCTCCCACGCCGGCGAGGCCAACCTCGCGGAACTAGTCCGCCGCTGCTTTCCCTCAGTCCAGAAGATGCGCTTCGTCAGCTCCGGCACCGAGGCCTGCATGTCGGCCATCCGTCTGGCGCGCGGTTTCACCGGGCGTAACTTCATCATCAAATTCGAGGGTTGCTATCACGGCCACGCAGACGCGCTGCTGGTCAAGGCAGGCTCAGGAGTGGCCACCTTCGGC
>Ga0073936_10005408_pt1 | contig 17271 bp, 9 predicted proteins | sample AliMusrvi5mmetaG_FD_87041 | JGI IMG/M metagenome (GOLD analysis project Ga0073936, IMG submission 87041) | Freshwater lake bacterial and archeal communities from Alinen Mustajarvi, Finland, to study Microbial Dark Matter (Phase II) - Alinen... | ecosystem: Environmental > Aquatic > Freshwater >... | reverse complement strand
GTGGCAGGTGGCGGCGGTGGCGCCGGGTCGAATGGCGCCAGTGCCTATTCCGGTCAGACGGCAGGCGCCGCCGGCGGCAGCGGGCTGACCAATTCCATCTCGGGTTCCAACCAGTGGTATGCCGGCGGCGGCGGTGGAGGCGTCTACTACGTTTCGGGCAACAACGGCGGTGGCGCCGGCGGTTCCAGCATCGGCGGTAACGGCGCAGCCGGACCTGCCTCTCCAACGACACCGACGAATGGTAAGGCCAACACGGGTAGCGGCGGCGGCGGACAGGGCGGGAACTTCACAAGCCAGGCCGGTAATGGCGGTTCCGGCATCGTGATCGTGCGTTATGCCTATAACCCCACAACCCTCACAATTCAGAATGGATCGGCGCCTTCCGGTGAAACCCTGGGTTCCACGCAGGCGATGGTGACGGTGAGCGTGGTCAATGACGGCGGATCGGCCGCGAGCGGTTTCCTGTTCTACGGGACGAACAACGCAGGCTTGAACCTGACGTGGAGTTTTACGAACTCGCTGGGCACATTGAGCACGGGCGCCACGGTGACGAATACCATCGGCGGCCTTTCCAGCAACACAACCTACTACTTTATGGCCTATGCCACCAATACAGCCGGGGCTACCACGTGGGGCGGGGCCAGTGGCGTGCCGTTCAAGACCATGGGCGTGCCGGGCGTGAATAACGACGGCGGCGCAACCAGCATCGGCCCGAATGCCGCCACGTTGCGCGGAACGCTGAACAATGGTGTCAGCGCGAACGCAATCATCTACTGCGGCACGGACACGAACAACTGGACGTACACGAACGCACTTGGAACGGTCACGGAGGCCCAAGGCGTCTTCTCGACGAACCAGACGGGACTGGCGCGGAACACCACGTATTACTACAGCGTCCTGGTGTCGAACCAATACGGGACGGCGCAGTCGCCGGCGACCAACTTCACCACCTTGCCCTACGTCTGGATCACGGTCAGCACGAATCTGATCGAAAGCCAGGCCAACCTGTGGAACGGCGTACCGGTGGTCGTGGATGGCGCCGGCGTTGTGCTGACGCTCGGCAATTCCGCCACGTACGGAAGCCTGCCGGTGTATCAGTTCGGCAGCCTGATCGTGACCAACGGCGCGTCGGTGGCCTGCCTGTCGCAGGGGGCGATCTCGCCGTACACCGTCACCAACGCAGGTGTGGCCATCCAGTGTGCCGGCGACGTAGCGATTGCAGGCAACGGCAGCAGTATCAACGCGGATGGCGCCGGGTTTCCAGCGAATACAGGGCCGGGCCGCGCGTATGCGAGTTCGATGGGCGGCACGCACGGCGGTCGCGGCGATGCCAACACCAATGCGACGTACGGGTCCTACAAGACCCCCACCTCGCTCGGGAGCGGCGGATCGGCGACTGGCGGCGGGGCCATCAAACTCATCGTGGCCGGCAACCTAGTGGTAAACGGCCGATTGAGCGCCAACGGGAACAGTTATGTGGGCTATAACGGTGGTGGTAGTTCGGGCGGCAGCATCTGGATCACGGGTAGTGGATCGCTGGGGGGGACCGGCGAAGTGCAGGTTTCAGGCGGCGTGGGGGATTATGGAGGCATGGGTGGCGGCGGCGGGCGGTTCGCCGTGGACGATTCGGTGACCTACAACTTCCACGGCAACATTCGCGGTGCGGCCGGCAATCAAAACAGTTTGTATGGCAGCGCCGGCACAATCTACTTCTCTTCCATCGCCACGCCGAGTTTCACCGTGTTCTCCAACCAGACGATCGTGGTCGGCAACGATACCGAGAACGTGTTCGGCAATCTGACCGTGTATGGCACGCTGATCCCCGGCGGCATGGCGGCGGGCCTCGGCACAGGGGCTGTCATCCGCGCCGCAAACATCACGGTGGCCACCGGCGGCGCCATCTCGGCGGACGGTTGGGGCTTCGGCGCAGGTCAGGGACCGGCGCCAGCCACCAGTGTATGGAATGGCACCAACGGGGCGAGTCATGGCGGGATAGGCCTGTACCCTCTTGGCGCCCCGTACGGTTCGGCCACGCAACCAACCAGCATGGGCAGCGGTGGAGAAAACCTCGGCGGCGGCGGCGCCGTGAAACTGGTCGTGGCACAGACTCTGACCGTGAATGGAACCGTGAGCGCGAACGCCTTGGGCGGCAATGACCGTCCCGGCAGCGCCGGCGGCAGTGTCTGGATTGACTGCGGCACGCTGGCAGGCAACGGCAGCATCCGGGCGGATGGCGCGTTTACAACCACAGGCGCCGGCGGCGGCGGCGGGCGGATTGCGATCAAGTATGTGACCAAGGGGTTTGCCGGTCTGCCGGCGCCGGGATTCTATACCAACAAGCAGTCGATCAGTTCGACCGTCACGGTCAAGGGCGGCTACAACACCTCCGCCGACGGCCCAGAGGACGGCTCGATCTACATCCAGACCGTGCCGCACGGAGCGGTGATCTTCTTCCGCTGACCGCCGGCTCCGGGCGCATGGAAAATGGCACCTGAATGCGACGCGCAACCATCGCGCCGGGGATGGCGGTCCATAAACTGGGGGAGTTGGGCGCGAGGAGAAAATACGCGCGCAACTCCCGCAGAACACGGGAGATTCCGAGAACTGGTGAGTATTTTGGACTGGAAACCAGATTGGCAAGAAGCACGGCAGCATCACATCCGCTGGTGGCGCCGCGAATCGCTGGCGTTGCACCTGACCTGCCCGCGTGCCACGCCCCTTGCGACCGGCCCTGCGCCTCCGCCACCCGCCGATCTGCTCCGGCGCTGGACCGACCCGGTCTACCGGGTGGATGCAGCCGAACACCGGATGGCCAACACCCTTTACCTGGCAGAGGCGTTCCCCTATTTCGACGGCAACCTCGGACCGGGCAGCACCAACATCTTACTCGGCAGCGCGCCGCGCTTCGCCGAGGAGACCGTCTGGTACGACCCGTGCATCCTCGATCCGGACACGTACGGCCCCATCCGCTTCGATGCCACGCCCGCCAACCGTTGGTGGCAGGTGCAGATGGACTTGTTGCGCGAAGCGCGCCGGCGCTGCAGGGGACGCTACCTGCTCAGCGTGCCCGATCTGATCGAGAACCTCGATGTGCTGGCGGCGTTGCGCGACACGCAAGCAATGCTCATGGACCTTGTCGAACGGCCGGAGTGGGTGAAGGCGCGGCTGGCCGAGATCAACCGGGCTTACTTCGCGATCTTCGACCGCGTGTTCGATCTGATCCGCGACGAGCAAGGCGGCAACGTCTATTGCGCGTTTCATATCTACGGTCCCGGCAAAACCGCCAAGGTGCAGTGCGATCTTGCCTGCATGCTCTCGCCGGCGATGTTCCGGGAATTCGTGGTCGGACCATTAACCGAACAGTGCCGCTATCTCGACTACTCCATGTTTCACCTCGACGGCGAGGATGCCCTGCCGCATCTCGATGCGCTGTTGGCCATCAAACCGCTGAAGGCCATCGAGTGGACGCCGATCGGCGCCTCGGGCAGGATCGCCGGCAGGCCCACGGGCGGCGACCCGTGCTGGTACGACCTCTACCGGCGCATCCTGGCCGCAGGTAAAGCCGTCCAGGCGATTCAACTCAAGGTAGATGAAGTGGTGCCGCTGATCGACGCGGTCGGTCCCGACGGTCTCTTCATCGAAGTGTCGGCGCCGGACGAAGCCAGCGCCTGGAAATTGTACGAACGAACACGTTCATATTACCGGCACGAGCTTTGCCGGAAAAACGAGGGAGTAAGTGAAACATGAGAAGGAAGGCAACACGGGCGCTGATCCTGATCGCGGCGGCGCTGACCGTCTGGCAGCACCCGGCCCGGGCCGGGGAGGCGAACCCGGTCGCGCCGACGAACGCCGTCAAACCGGCGGTGGGCGAGACCGTGTCTGCGGCGGAAGGTGAAATCGACCTTCGCGGGAATATCGCCGGCCCCAAACACCGGCATTCGTACATCAACCCGGCGCAGGTCTCTCAAGACCCGGATGGTAACGACCTGGTCATTTATGCCACGGATGGCAACCCGGAGATTCAGGCCGAGTTCTGCAAGGTGATCACCAACTATTTTCCGGATAGGGGCTTGGACGCCAAGGCCGCGATTGAATTGCAGAAGCAGATCGACGCCCACTGCAAGTACTACATCGATGCGCCGGATGCTGTGCGCAAACTGATACCGGATTCGCCCTACGGGATCGGGTCGTGCGAACTGAAGGGGACTGTGTCGGTGAAGGACGGGAAGAAGGGGATCAGCGTGCCGGATGCGAGTCATGTGAACAAATATCCCAAGTGGAACAAGGCCCCGGCGGAGGTCTCGGCGAAGCTGGGTTTGCACAATAAGCCGGACGAGCCATTTCTCCCGACCGGCGATCCGCTGACGCTGAAGATCAGCGATACGCTCGAAATCAAGTGCATCCTTGTCCCGGCCGGTAAGTTCCTGATGGGGAAGCCCTATTGGATGTCCGGGCAATATGCGGAGGAGCCGCCGCATGTGGTGACCCTGACCAAGTCCTACTACATGTCGGAGACGGTCGTGGACCAGGAGATCTATGAGGCGATCATGGGGGAGCCCGCCGCGCCACCCAAGCCCTCCATCTCCATTGAAAAGAACCCCAAACTGCCCGTATTGGGTGTCGACAACCCTCACCGGGACGAATTCTTCAAGCGCCTTTCCGAAAAGACCGGGCGGAAATGCCGCCTGCCCACGGCCGCCGAGTGGGAATACGCCGCCCGCTGCGGCACCTCCAACCCGCCTTGGGGATGGCGGTACAAAGATCAGGACAGTCAGGATCCAAGCCGCAAAGGGTACTGGCATATGTCGCTGCCGGTAAAATCCAAGAAGCCGAACGCATGGGGGTTTTACGATATGATGTGCAGTTTGTGGGAGATTGTCGGCGACACGGCGCTCGCCGGCACGCTCGACATCGTAGAGACGGTCGATCCCTTCCATCCGATCCCGGCCGGCATACCGCCGGCAAAGGTGGCCCATAACGCCTACGGCAAGGAGTTCGACATCACGGAGACCTCCGCCGGCGAAGTGCCTGGAGACGAACGGGGCGGGAGCTATATGGAAAGATTCCGGATCGTCGTGGAGAAATAGGGCGAAAGGAGAACCGATGAACGTCTACGTGTGCAATAACAGCAGGACCCTTGCACGCCTGGATGTGCGTGGGAGATAAAAGGATGACGATTATGCATAGACTTATACGACTGACCTTGTTTCTGTCCGTTGGCTATGCGGCGCATGCCATTTCCGGACCGGTTCCACCTGCGACGCCGCTCGTGACAGACATCCCCATCCTGCAACTGGACACCAGGCTTCCGGTGGATCGTCGTAGTCCTGTCCCGGAGGCGGTCCACACCATGTGGCGGTATTGGGAGACCCGGCAGCCGGAAATCTTCAAACTCGATTCAGGGGAGAGTTTCCGCGCCGATCCGCTCATTCCGGTTGCTGTTGTCCGGGACAAGGGCGGCCAGCCGGTCAAGGGTTCCGACGGCAAGGTAACTTTTGAACTGCGGAAGGCCAGGGAAGAAGACAAAGGATCGCCGCTACCCGCCGCGGGGTGGCGGGAGCCGGACTATGACGACAGTTCGTGGGCACGCCGCGAAGACTCCATGGCCGAGGGGTGGCGCGGCATCTCGCTCGTCTGTGTCCGCGGCAAGTTCGCTGTTCAGGACCTTTCCAAGATTCAGAAACTTTTCCTTTCGGTCGGTTTCCGCGGCGGCATCGTCGCCTACCTGAACGGCAGGGAGGTTGGCCGGGCTTTCCTGCCGGAAGGGAAGGTCACTCCGGATACGCTGGCCGAAATGTATCCCAAGGAGGCGTATGTCTATCCCAACACATCCGGGACGCTCATCAACGAGCGTAGTGGCTGTGGCGCCGATTATTATAACTACGTCCTCACCAGCAAACAGGCTGAAATTGGATTCTGGGGGAGTCAATTTTTAAACAAGGAAAACCTGGCCGCTTATCAGAAACGCTGCCGCCGTCTGGAAATCCAGATTCCGGCATCGGCACTGCGCAAAGGCGTCAATGTGCTGGCGCTGGAAGTCCATCGTGCTCCGGCCAATGAGATCATGTGGAAGGCTCTTGCCAGCACCAAGGACGCGAACATTCTCGCCGCCAACTGGCAAGTACATCTGCGATACCTTGGAAAGGTTGCGAATTCTCTCTGGTGGAACCATGCCTCGATCGAAGACATTTGTCTCGCTGTGCCGGCCGGGACAACCGGCATCACGCCGAATGTGGGACGGCCGCAGGGTTTTCAGGTCTGGAACGAATCCATATTTCAACGGATCCTGCCGGTTCAGTACGGGGACCCGAACGAACAACTCCGCCCCATCCGGATGCAGGGCGTGAGGAACGGAACCTGTTCGGCCCAGATCGTGGCCGGTTCGTCTGGAAACATCCGCGGTTTGCGGGCGGCGGTCGGCGATCTCAAGAGCGCCGCGGGCGTAATTCCCGCGTCAGCCGTCCAGGTCGGCTACATGGGTTGGTGGAACGAGAACCTGGGTTGGCGCAACGACGCTCTGGATCCCGACCCGCCGGCGGAACTGCGGCCATTGACCAAATCCATCTTCAACCCGAGCCAGTCGATGGGGCACGTGGCCGGGGCGGTCGAAGCGATCTGGTTCACGGCCCAAGTGCCCAAGACCGCAAAAGCGGGGATCTATTCCGGCAAGGTCACGATCGGCGCCGAGGGCGAGAAAAGCGTCGAGACAACGATCGAACTCAAGGTGGTTGGCGACTGGGTCTGCCCGGATCCCGATCGGTTTACCACCTACATGGGGATCATTGAGTCGCCCGATTCGGTGGCTGCGCTGTACCATGTGCCCCTCTGGTCCGAGGAACACTGGCAACTCCTGGACAGGGTCTTTGAACTCCTGGGCCAACTGGGCAATCGCGAACTCTATATTCCACTGATTACCAAAACCATGCTCGGCAACGAGCAATCCATGGTCCGATGGATCAAGCAGGCGGATGGCACTTACAAACCGGACTTCAGCATCGCCGAGCGCTACATGGATCTTGCGGTCAAGCACCATTGGAATGTCGCATCAGCCTGCCTGGCGGTTTCTGATGGCGGTCTCGGCCAGGCCATCTGGTACTCCGGCAAACCGCGGAACCCGCCCTCGGTCTCCACGCTGGATCCGATAACAAAGACCGTCGGCGAAATGGCGACGCCCGCCTGGGGCACTCCCGAGGCCCGGACGTTCTGGAAGCCTGCTATCGAGGGGATGCAGGATCGGCTCAAAAAGCGCGGCATGGAAAAATCCATGATGTACGGCTTTGTCGTGCAAAACCAGGTGCTGGTCGAGACCATCGGCGACATCAAGTCCATCACTCCCGATGTCAAGTGGTGGGAATACACGCACTGGTCCCCGAAACGGAAAGGATCCAAGGAAGTGTGGCAGGATGTGGGGCGCACGGCGTTTGCCTTCGGGGCGCCGCTGGCGGTTTTCTGGAGTCCCGATGAAGAGAAGCAACCGCATTACGCGTGGCGACACCTTGCCAAAGACGTCTTCTTCGTGGCCGCGCCCCGCGGCAAGGCGCAGATCAACGTCGGGGAGCTCGGGGAGCTTTCGATCTTCCGCCTGACGTGCGAGAGTACGCTTCTGGCCAACAACGACGGCTTGATTCCGGAATTGGGACCCTTTTGCGGCATAGGAGAGATTGGCGCGGACTTCTGGCCCGTTCCCATTGGAGCCGGGACCGTGACCACGGGTTCACTGGGGAACCAGTCGGCTCCGGCCAAGGCTGGCGAGGTCAAGCGGCTGGACGGTCGCTATCTGGGATGGGGCTCGTTGAGCCTCGACAACACGATGGAAAGCATTCTCGGATCTGGACAAAAAGCTCCGGCGCACAGTTGCCGGTCGCAACAATTGCGCGAGTCACAGCAGGAGGCCGAGGCCCGCGTCTTTGTCCAGAATGCGATCCTTGACCAGAAAGCCAAACTCGGCCCCGAACTGGCCGAACGATGCCGGAAGATCTGCGATGACCGGACGCGCGTCATGAACTTTTGCTCCGTCTATTTTGGCGAGAACGGCGACGAGTACGGCCGCGTCTTCAGTCCGGAGCAGTGGGACGCGCAGACCGAACTGCTCTACCTGGCCGCCAGCGAGGTGGCCAAAGTGCTGACCAATTGAAGGAGGACAAATATTGATGCACAAACGCCTTAGATTTCCAAAGGGTTTTCTGTGGGGGGTCGCCGCCTCGGCCTACCAGATCGAGGGTGGGAAGGGCGAGGACGGGAAGGGCCTCTCCAACTGGGATGTGTTCACGCATACCCCGGGGAAGATCAAGTACGGGCACAACGCGGACGTCTCGACGGACCACTATCACCGCTGGAAGGAGGATGTCGACCTGCTGGCAGAGATCGGCGTCAAGGCGTATCGCTTGTCGACGTCGTGGTCTCGGATCATCCCCGCCGGTCAGGGCAAGGTCAATCGGAAGGGTCTCGATTTCTACAGTCGGCTCGTGGACCGATTGCTGGAGAAGGGCATAACCCCCTACGTGAACCTCTTCCACTGGGACCTGCCCGACGCGCTGGAGAAGAAACGGGGCTGGCGGTCCAAGGAGACGTCCTACGCGTTCGCGGATTACGGGACGGTGGTGTTCCAGGCGCTCTCCGACCGCGTCAAGGACTGGATGATGTTCAACGAGATGAAGTGCATCTATGAACTGTCCTACGGCACGGGCGAACTCGCGCCAGGCCTGCGACTGCCGAAGCGGGCGCAATACCAGGCACTGCACAACCTGATGCTGGCCCATGGGCTTGCCGTGCAGGCCCTGCGCGCCAACGGCAAAGGCCGCAACCGGGCCGGGCTGATCAATGCCCTGGCCGGCGTCATCCCGGAGACCGATTCCGCAAAGGATGTCCGGGCGGCGGAGAAGTGCTGGCTGGAACGGAACGCGCTTTTCTTCGAGCCGTTCTTCTATGGGAAGTACCCCGAGGGATCCTTTGGAGAAGGCGAGGAACCGGACGCCACGGCGGACGAGATGAAGATCATCGCCGCGCCGATCGATTTTGTCGGGATCAATCTCTATGGCGCGAACAGGGTCGCGCATGACAGCGGGGCCAGGAACGGGTATCGGGAACTGCAACCGCCGATGATCTCCCCCTTCACGACGATGCGATGGCCGATCACCCCGAAACTCATGTACTACGGGGTGAAGTTTACGAAGGACAACTATGGGCGCCATGCGAAGGCTCTCTATATCACCGAGAGCGGAGCGGCGTTCGTGGACGTGCTCGGGCATGACGGCAAGGTACACGATTTCGGGCGCATCCAGTTCTTGAAGGACTACCTGGCCGAACTTCATCGCGCGATTCGCCAGGGATACGAGGTGAAGGGGTACTTCCTCTGGTCGTTCATCGACAACTTCGAGTGGGCCATGGGGTACACGCACCGCTTCGGCCTGGTCTATTGCGACTGGCCGACCCTGCGGCGGATCCCGAAGGACAGCGCGTTTTTCTACCGGGATGCGATCAAGAACAATGGATTCACGTACGATGCCCGGAGAGACGCTTATCAAAGTTGGTTGGACCAGTTGAATCCGCTCTGATGCCACAACCGGATGCCGCATGTTGCTTGCCTGATCTTTCACGAAAGGAGTGATTTCATGGGTGGAGTCAATCGCGCGGCGTACCTGATGATCGTCGGCATGTTGTTCATTGGCCTGCCTGTTGTCACAGGGGAAGTCATGTTGGAAAACATCCACGGAACGACGGATCAGGCTGGGCTTCAGAGAGTGGATGCCCGTTCGCAAGAGGAGAATGGGCAGAGGAAGTACGCACATCCCGGCGGGTATGATTTTGAACAGATTTGCACGGAAACACGTGGCCTGGGGGCGTCTACCATCTTCCTTGTAGCCTCTGCCTTCAAGCCGGTGAAATCGCAGAAACCCAACGCCTGGGGCTTTTACCAGTGGATCGGCGATTATCATTATTGGGAGGGGACCAACGACAAACAGTTTGTGGACTTTAAGGACGTTGTGGACCCCGACTATCCGGCCACCAAGAATCAACAATGGATCATGGTAGGCGGCTGGCACATCGGCGAGATCGAATATAGCAACGGCGGCGAGGGGCGCTACCGCATCGTCGTGGAGGAGTGATCCTCCATGCTTTTGCGGCGGGTTCCCAAAGGGCGGCCGCTCCGCCGGCCGCCGTAAGTGCGAAAAGAGGTTTTCGGTTAGGTTTTAAGGCAAAAAGATGACAATGAGCACGAAGATGAAGATGGCGGCGGCGGCGGTAATATTGGCAACAGGCCTGGTGGCCTGTCAGGCCACGGCCGCGCCTGCAACTGAGCCAGTCGCGTCGACTGGCTCAGGGCAAGTGATTCTCGTGGGGAAAAACGAACGCGATCTTGTGAACCCCGGCACGATCTGGCGCTATGCCGAGACCTGGCAGACCGATGTGGCTCGCACGGAAGGCAACGAACTGGTCCGCGTGGAGCCGTATGTCTGGCGCAAGCCGGCGCCGGGCGGCACCCCAAGAAAGGGGCCTTTTGTGGTGGCGACGACGCAGAAGATCATTGGTTCTGCCTTTCCGCCGACCGAGTGGCGGAATGTGGATTTCGACGACAGCGCGTGGTTGCGGCAGGATGGAACCGGCGAGAAACACTACCGCAGTCTGGCCCTGGTCTGCCTGCGCGGGAAGTTCGAGGTGCTGGACACGCGCAAGGCTGCGGATTTGAACCTGGAGTTGAGTTTTCAAGGCGGAGCGGTGGCCTATCTCAACGGTCAGGAGATCGGACGCGAAGGACTGCCGGCGGGAAAACTCACGCCCGAAACCCTCGCTAATGACTATCCGAAAGAAGTGGATGAGAGCAGCCGCAAGGACTGGTTTGGCTTGATCCCGCAGGTCCTGCCGAAAGGCGCCGACGATGCCACCACGAAACGATATCAACAACGGTTCCGCACGCTGAACGCGAAAATCCCGAAATCGCTGCTGCGAAAAGGGATAAATGTGTTGGCGATCGAAATTCACCGTGCGCCGGCGCATCCGGCCATGTTCACTGAACTGGGGGCGGATTGGGCTGGTCAGGTTGACTCGCAGAAGGACTATGTCTGGAACCGGTGCGCGGCGTACAGCATCCGGTTGGCGGCGCCCGGCGCTGCGGGCGGCATTGTGCCCAACACGGAGCGTCCGAAGGGGCTGCAAGTCTGGAACGCCTCAACGACCATGCGATTACGCCCGAGTCTTTTTGGCGATCCGAATGAGCCGCTACGCCCCGTGCGGCTGGTGGGATTGCGCAATGGCACCTATGCCGGGATGGTTGTGGTGAGTGCGCCGAATGCCATCCAAGGGTTCAAGGCAAGTATCTCGGCCCTGCAAAACAAGGGGGGGGGCGCGCTGCCTGCGGATTCGGTGAAACTGGGGTTTGCGAAGTGGCATTACTTTGCTGGTGATGGCACACCCGGCGGTCCCTGCACACAGTTTGACACGCTGGAACCCGGCGCTCCCGCCGAAGTGCCAGGGGATTTACCGCTCTGGAGGACCTGGAGCATTATTTCGCCGGCCTATAAGTGCGCCATGCAACCGGTTTGGATCAGTGTCCGAATCCCGCGTGACGCCAAACCCGGCGCCTATGCCGGCACACTTTCCATCGCGGCCACGGGAGAAAAAACGGTGGAAGTTCCGGTGCAGGTTGAAGTGGCCGGCGAATGGGCGCTGCCCGATCCCAAGGACTTTCATTTCATGGTCGGAATGTACGAAAGCCCGGAATCGGTGGCCTTGTATTACAACGTTCCGATGTGGTCGGAGGAACACTGGAAACTGCTGGACCAGGTCTTCGCGCTGATGGCCGAGGCAGGCGTGGATGACCTCCACATCCCGTTGCTGGCGAGGAGCAACCTCAGCAATGATTACTCCATGGTGCGCTGGATCAAACAGGCAGATGGGACGCACAAACCCGACTTCCGCATTGTGGAACGATACGTGGAGCTGGCTGCAAAACACCTCGGAAAGAAACTGATGGTCGTGTTCTGGGTTCATGACTGGCCGTTCTACCGGTCCGAAATGACAGACGGTCTGTGGACGGGCCTGAGAAGGAAGCCGGGCGGAGACTTGCCCTTGCCCTGTACAGAAGTGGATCCGGCGGGCAAGCTTGGCGAGATTCAGGCGCCGCAGTGGGGCACGCCCGAAGCCATCACATTCTGGAAACCCGTTATCGAAGGATGCACCAGCCTGATGAAGAAGCGCGGTATGGAGAAAACAATGCTTTTCGGGACGCTCACCGATGCCCGGATGCCTGACAAGCTTATGGCCGACTGCAAGACCTTGGCGCCGGATGTGCTGTGGTACATGCGCGTCCACCGCAACTATTGCAGCAATCGCATCGGCTATCTCAACTGGGCGCAATGGATTCTTTCCGGGGCGGATGTGATGACGGTAAATTTCGATCCGGAACAGGCGGACAGCCGTTATTACCGGTGGCGGTCGCCTGCGAATAATATCCCGATGCGGGTAACGACCGGCGCCTGGCTCATGAATCCACCCGCCAACCCTGTCGTCTTCCGGCTGGCGGCGGAGACGGTGATGCTGCGCGCACCGGAAAATACCGCCGTGCACGGCATCGGTTGTCAAGGTGCGGATTATTGGCCGGTCCTCAAGAAATCGGAAGACAAGAATGTTATTTGTGATTCCCTGATCGAACGTTACACCGGTGACGGCGGCATCGATCAGTCCATGGCCACATACGCGTTTTTCGGACCCGGCAAGGACGGTCCTGTGCCGACGGCGCACCTGCGACTCTTCCAGGCCGCGCTCCAGGACTTCGAGGCGCGCATGTTCGTGCAGGACGCGCTGCTGGACCATGCCGACAAACTGGGGCCGGATCTGGCGCGCCGGTGCAAGGAAACCTGCGATGAGCGGACGCGGCAATTCCACCACTATTCCGCATGTACCACCTGCATCGGATCCTATTCGTACATCTTTTTCGATTCGACCTTCAACGAAGAGTGGTACGACAAAAACACCGCACAATTGTGCAGGCTCACGGCGGAGGTTGCCAAGGCGCTGGGCGCCAGGTAGATGATTTAGATACGATGGTCCGCCGCCTGCGCGGCGAAAACACGGAGGAAACATGGGTATCCGCAAGAATTGCTGGCGCGACCGGTTCGGACCGACCGAGACGATCCAGCGCGTGCGGCCGAAGGAAAGCCGCGCCTACATCGTCAATCCGCACCGCGGCACCACCACCTTCCAGCGTTTCAACGGCGACCCCGTGACGCAGGACTGGACGTGGGACGACCGCAAGGGGCCGTTCGAGTTCGCGCCGGTCGCGGGCGACCCATCCCGGCTGGTCAACGAGCGGTATCCGCACACCACGCTCTCCTATTGCCGCTGGATCTGGGCGGACATCGAAACGCAAAAGGGCGCGATTCGGTGGGATGTGTTCGACGGCGCGCTGGCTGCCGCTCGCAGCCACGGCCAAACTTTGCAGATGCGCGTACAGCCGTTCATTGGCAACGATACGCCGGAATGGTACTGGACGCTGGGCGCTGCGGCCGATCCCGCGCAGTTGGCCAACGGACAGAAGCACCCCGATCACAACGATCCGCGCTACATCGAGCACTGGGGCGACATCATCCAGAAGCTTGGCGCACGTTACGACGGCCATCCCGATCTGGAGAGTTTTGACATCGCCTATGGTGGACCCTGCGGCGAGGTGGGTGGCAACTGCACTCCGGAAACCACGCGCAAATTGGTGGACGTGTACCTGAATGCCTTCCGCAAGACCACGCTGCTCTCCATGCTCGGCACGGAAGGTTGCGCCTATGGTGCGACGATGCCGGATCGCGCGCTCGGTTGGCGCGCGGACTGCTATGGCGACCTGCGCCATGAAGGCAAAGGCATCGTTCCCGATCACCTCTGCTGGAACCATAGTTACGATTCGTACCCCATGGATGTAGTGCGTAACGGCGTGGCTGAGGCCTGGCGCAAGGCGCCGGTGACCTTCGAGACCTGCTGGACCGTGTCATGGTGGCATGAGCGGCACTGGGACATTGATTTCATCCTTGAGCAGGGCTTGAAGTATCACCCCACGGTCTTCATGCCCAAGTCCTCCTTCTTCCCGGAGGAATGGCGTGACAAACTCGACGCATTCGACCGGCGGCTTGGTTATCGGTTTGTGCTGCGGCAGTTGCAACTGCCGCTAGCCGCGAGCGTCAACGTGCTGTTCGAGGTGCGCGTGCTGGTGGACAACGTGGGGGTTGCGCCCATCTATCGTCCATATCGCCTGGCCTACCGGTTTGTGCAGAACGGCGTGGAACGCGTCGTCGAATCGGCGCAGGACATCCGGACCTGGATGCCCGATTTGAACTGGTTCAGCGAGACTGTCGCGCTTCCGGCCGGGTTTCAGCCCGGCGATGTGGAAGTGTCCGTGGGGATCGTGGATCCGGTCACGCGCCGGCCGGTTGTTCGTTTTGCAATCGAGGAAACAACATCGGGTGGCTGGCATCCGATGACGAAGCTGGAAGTTGTCTGAACCGCAGCGAGGAGTGGTTGTGAAGGCAAAGCTCGTTGGCAAGTCGTCCGGATATGTTGGCCCCGTAGCGCTTTGCACGCGGAACAAGGGTTCGATGGGGCGGCGGAAGCTTGCCTTTGCTGGCGCGTCTTACAAGTTCGTGCACTGCGTGCGCTGGCGTATGGCGATGCCTTCGAGAGTCGTTGCATGAAAGACAAACCATGAATTCACGCGAACGTTTTGTAACCGTGCTCAACAAGGGTGTGCCGGACCGTGTGCCCGTGGATTACGATAGCAACCCGGACATCGACGGCCGGCTGAAGACACACTTCGGTCTTGCGGCCAACGATAGCACGGGACTGTGCCGCGCGCTGGGCGTCGACATCCATGCTGTCTGGCCGCGTTTTGTCGGTCCATCCCGTTACGCCGATATCCCCGCGCGCGGCATCAAGGTGGACGAGTGGGGCGTCCATCGCCGCTGGGTCGAACACTCTTCCGGGGGGTATTGGGACTTTTGCGATTTTCCGCTCTCCGAGGCTTCCGAGGAACAGGTGGCCGCGTGGCCCATGCCGTCGCCCGACGAGTTCGACTATAGCGGTGTGGCGGATCAATGTCGCCGGCTGCGGTCGTTTGCTCTATATGTCGGACACGCTGGCATTGGCGATGTCATCAATTCGAACGGCATGCTGCGCGGCATGGAGCAGTCGCTGATTGATTTGGTAACCGACGAACCGGCCGGGTTGCTGCTGGCACGCCGGCGCATCGAGGTCCAGGTGGAAATGCTTCGCCGCATGATCGAGGCTGCCAAGGGAGCGATTGACTTTGTCTGGATGGGGGAGGATCTCGGCACGCAGATTTCCCCCATGATCAGCCTCGAAACCTACCGCCGCCATCTACGGCCCTTGCATCAGCGCGTGGTGGACATGGCGCACTCCTTCCATCTGCCGGTCATGATCCACACCTGCGGCGCTAGCAGCTGGGCCTACGAAGATTTCATTGAGATGGGGATTTCGGCTGTGGATACGCTCCAGCCCGAGGCCGCCAATATGTCGCCGGAATACCTCAAGAAAACCTTCGGCGGCCGTCTGGCGTTCCACGGCTGCATTTCGACCGCTGGTCCGCTCGCCACCGGCACCGTGCAGGAGACCGTTGATTATTGCCGCCGCACACTTGAGATCATGATGCCGGGTGGCGGGTATTGCTTTGCGCCAACCCATCAGATCCAGGACAACACCCCAACCGAAAATGTGTTGGCCATGTACGAGATGGTTAGAACCTGCGGTGAGTACAGTCCTTCGACGGTTGGCTTGTTGTAGTGTGGGCGACTTGCCGGTGGTGCCGACCGGCACGATTCCTTCCACGCCGGAGGCGATTTGCCAATAAATTACATCGCGCCACGAGGTGGCGCTCCTACAATTTATTGGCGTTTCCGTGCCTTCAGAAGCTGGCAGGCACTGGCTGCGGCGACGATTTCTTGCCAGGCCGGGCGAATACCAGATGTCTGACCGTCTCGACGGACGCGGACAGAACCACGCTGACCTCCAGCCCGTTGACCTCGATGCGCGCCGATTTTGCGATTTTTCCGATATCCGGGTTCTTCAGCCCCTGCAACATCATCACGGCCTGGAGTCCGACCAGCGCCTGCTGCGTCTCCAGCGCCGCCGCGGGAGTGCCCTCCTGCAGGACGGCTTTCGCATGCACCTCCGCTCCGTCCGAACTCACCGCCAGCCGCAGGCTGTCGCCAGACGACAGCGCGACTGCCAGCAGTTGATCGGCCACGATTTCCTTTAAATCCACCGCAACGATGCGCAGAAAGGCATTGGTGTCCGCCGCCGCCAGGCGCCGGAAGCGCGGCAGGGTCGCGAGCGTCGGCGCCTGGCCATCCAGCGCATTCAGCGCCTGCCGCAACGCCGCTTCGCGACTCGCCAGCAGCACCAGGTTCGACGACACCAGGCAAACGCTCTGGCGTTCCGACCCATCCGCCTTCACCCCGCTCCAGTTCAGGATCGTATGCCGGCCGTAGGACGCGGTTGCAGACGGCTGGTTGCCAGCCAGCATCGCCGACAACTTCTGGAGATCCCAGTTGCCGCGCAGGTAGGCCACGCCGCCCTGCGCCTCGCCCCCGGCGCCGCAAACAGTGATCGCGACCAGATCGCGCCGAACGTCGCAGGCGAATGCCGCCTCGAAAACCTGAAGATCCGCTTCCTGCGGCGAACCGGCCAGGGCCGTGAGCAGTTCCCTGCCCAGCGGCGAGTCGCGGAGCGCCTTCACGTCCAGGTGCAGTACCCACTTGGCGTTTGCCGGCAGCGACTCCAGCGGCAGGTTGGCCGCAGTGCCCACGGCGGCGCAACTGGCAATCATGACGGCCAACCGAAGCAGGCGGGTGTGTTTCATCATTCGGCTTTTTTCTTGCGCGGTCTGCCGATCGGCTTTTTGGCCTGGGAATCCTTCGTTGCACAATCTGCCGGAGAGATAGCCCGTTTCCTCGGCAGCGCTTTCTTCGGCGCCTTTTCCTCCGGGACGGGGGCCGGTATTGGGGCCGGGGCTTCTTGGGGCGCCGGTTTCTCCGCAGCTTCATCGGGCGCGCTTTCCGCCGGAGCCGCAGGCGCTTCCTTCCCGAACAGCGCATCGAAACGGCTGCCCGCATTGCCGGCGCTGCGTTCCGCCGCACCCGACGACTGGTCCGGCTTGGCCGCGAAGCGCGCGCAGACATCCGTGGCATCGACCTGGCGGTTGTTGAGGCCGCAGCGCTGGCTGAAGGGGTTGACGATAAAATACCGGAACCACGCGCAACTGCGCCGGCGCTCGTC
>Ga0073936_10005407_pt1 | contig 17272 bp, 12 predicted proteins | sample AliMusrvi5mmetaG_FD_87041 | JGI IMG/M metagenome (GOLD analysis project Ga0073936, IMG submission 87041) | Freshwater lake bacterial and archeal communities from Alinen Mustajarvi, Finland, to study Microbial Dark Matter (Phase II) - Alinen... | ecosystem: Environmental > Aquatic > Freshwater >... | reverse complement strand
CTTTACTTAAAATCACATTAAAAAATTTATAAATTATTTATTGTTAAACCTTAAATTTTAGTCTATGAAGAAAATTTCGCTGTTGCTTGCATTTCTAGGGTTCATAGGATTGCAAGTGGTCTTTGCACAAACCAGGGATCTCTCTGGTGTTGTGACTTCCGGCGAAGATGGAAGTTCCATTCCCGGAGCTTCAGTCGTCGTTAAAGGAACTACACTGGGAACTGTCACGGATATGGATGGTAAGTTTACCTTGAAGGTTCCACAAAATGCAAAATCCCTGATGGTTTCGTTTGTGGGGATGACTACATTAGAAGTGCCCCTTACCGGTTCGGCCAGTTATAGCATCAAACTTCAGCCTGAGAGCATCTCGGTTAATGAAGTTGTTGTGACCGCTTTTGGTATCACCAAGGAGAAGAAATCTCTTGGTTATTCTGTTCAGGATGTTAAGGGTGATGCTATCAATCAGGCTAAAGAGACCAATGTGGTCAATTCATTACAGGGTCGTGTTTCTGGTGCTCAGATCACCAGTGCTTCAGGTGCTGTTGGGGCTTCTGCCCGAATTGTAATCAGAGGTGTATCTTCACTAAGTGGAAATAACCAGCCTTTATTTGTCGTTGATGGAATCCCGATGGACAATGCCAACTTTGGTGGAACCGGAACTGAAGGGACCAACAGGGGCAATGGCGCTGCGGATATTAATCCGGATGACATTGAAACGATAACGGTCCTCAAGGGTGCGAATTCTTCTGCGCTCTATGGATCACGTGCTTCTGCAGGTGTTATCGTTATAACAACAAAAAAAGCTAAAAAAGGGGAAAAACTAACCGTTAGCTTAAACAATACTACAACATTCGAAACCCCGCTAAGATTGCCTGATTTCCAGAATGGATACGGTCAGGGAAATGCAGGGCAGTTTAAATATGTTGATGGCGCAGGTGGCGGTATTAATGATGGTACTGATGAGAGCTGGGGTCCAAAACTGGATGCAGGGTTAATGATTCCTCAATTCTCCTCTCCTGTTGATGCCAATGGAGTTCCACAACCTTCTCCATGGATTTCGCATCCTAATAACATCAATCAACTTTTTGACATTGGAGTGACGAATTCAACCAATGTTTCATTGGCTGGATCAAGCGACAAATCTAGTTTCAGGGTATCATTTACTAACCTTGATCAGAATGGTATGGTTGCTTTTACAGATTTCAAGAAGAAAACACTTGCCTTCAATGCCTCTACTACTCCAATTGAAAAACTGACGTTCTCTGCTTCAGGAAACTATGTTTATGCAGGGAGTGATAACCAGCCAGGTTATGGGTATGATGCGAATAATGTCATGCAGCAGTTTACATGGACTGGAAGACAGACAGACTATTCACTTTTACGTCAAAAACAACACAATGCAGATGGTTCGATCTTTAACTGGAACCATAATTACCATAATAACCCATTCATGACGCTTAAGGAAAACAAGAATGTCTTAAGACGCGACAGGGTTACAGGGAATGCAATGGTTAAATACCAGTTTACTTCTCACCTAAGCGCCTTTGTAAGAACCGGTGGTGATATTTATTCCAATTTCTCCTCTTCAAGAAGATTTGTTGGTGATATGGATTATCCAAACGGATACTATGGTGAATCACTGTACTTATTCAGGGAAGTAAATACCGATTTCATTATTGCCTATGACAGGAACATTGGAAAGAACTTTAACTTCACCTTTAATTTAGGGGGAAACAGAATGGACCGGGTTACCCAGTCAAATACAGGTGTAGCACCTGAATTGGCAGTTCCTGGTGTTTACAATGTTGCAAACTCTGCCGTTACACCAACAACATCGAATTATTTTGCATCCAAAAGAGTCAATAGTTTATACGCTTTTGGTCAGCTTGGATATAAAAATGCATTGTTTCTGGATTACTCAATAAGAAATGACTGGTCAAGTACTTTACCAGCCAATAACAACTCTTATTATTACCCTGCATTATCATTAAGTGGTGTATTAACCGATTTGTTAAAGGTTGAATCTGATGTACTTTCGTTTGCCAAACTGCGTGCCAGCTGGGCTCAGGTTGGAGGGGATACAGATCCTTATTCTCTTGCCCCAACTGTTGCTTTTGGCGGAGGCTGGAATGCAAGTACAAAATTACTGAATCTTGCAGTTCCAAATCTTTTACCCAATACCACACTTAAGCCTCAGACCAACGAGTCTGTTGAATTTGGTGCAGATGTAAGACTTTTCAAAAACAGGGTTAGGCTTGATGTTACCTATTACAATCAGAAGTCTATTAATCAAATCGTAAATATTCCAATATCTGCAGGATCTGGTTATACCGCAAAAACAATTAACGCAGGTAGAATTGACAACAAGGGTATTGAAGTACTACTCGAAGTTACTCCGGTTAAAACAAAAGATTTCAAATGGGATGTAACCTTTAACTTCGCAAAGAACCAGAACAAGGTAGTTTCTCTTGCAGAAGGGGTAGAACAATTTACATTAGGTAGCTATTGGAGCTTACAGGTTCTTGCTCAGCCAGGTGGTGCCTATGGTATCCTTTGGGGATATGATTACAAGAGAGATGACAAGAACAATATTATCTATACCAACGGTTTACCATCTCAGGGTGACTTAAAAAATCTTGGTAATGCCACACCTGACTGGCTGGGTGGTATGTTAAATGAGTTTACCTACAAAAGATTCAATGCCAGCTTCCTTATTGACACACGTCAGGGTGGCTCAATTTATTCTATGACAACAACTTGGGGTCGTTATGCAGGAGCTTTAAAAGAAACCCTTCTCGGTCGTGAAGGCGGTATCGTAGGAAAAGGAGTTATGTCTGACGGAAACGGCGGATATAAAACCAATACGGTAGTTGCATCTGCTGAGGCATTCAACAAGGCATCGTATACTTCTGACATTGCATATTCAAGTATTTTCGACGCTTCTTATATAAAGCTTCGCGAAATAAAATTGGGATACACCTTCAAGAATTCAGCTAAACTTGCGATTAAAGATGTAAACGTATCTTTAGTTGGAAGAAACCTTGCTATTCTAAGCACAAAGGTTCCTCACATCGATCCTGAAACAGCTTTCACAAATGGAAACGTTCAGGGACTGGAATACGGTCAGCTACCATCCGCAAGGAGTTTAGGATTTAGCATTAGTTGCAAATTTTAATAACATTTAAAACTAAGAATTATGAAAATAAGAATAATATTCAATTTTGCGGCTACGCTGTTGGTATTTTTACTTTTAAGCTCCGGCTGTACGAAAGATTTTACGGCTCTGAATACCAACCCCAATAGCCCTTCAATTGCACAGGCAGCTCCTAACATGCTGCTCACCAATGCGATCGAATCAATGACAGAACGTGTCGATGAAATCTTCTTCGGACATGAAATGGGTTCTTGCTGGGTGCAACATATGGCAAAAGTTCAGTACACTACTGAAGATCAGTATGTTCCACGTATGAGTGTTATCAATAATACGTGGGCGAGCTTTTATGCCTCCTCGGGTTACGATATCCAAACCATTTATAACATTGCAGATGCAACTAAAAATGATTCTTACAAGGCGCTTGCTTTAATCCTCAAAACATACGTTGTTTCGGTACTTACCGATTACTGGGGTGATGTTCCGTATACTGAAGCGTTCTTGGGAAGTGATCCGACTAAAGCAATTTTATCACCGGCTTACGACACTCAGGAATCTATTTATGTTGCGCTATTGAAAAACCTTGATGATGCCAATACCTTACTGGCAGCCACAAGTACCCCAATAAAAGGTGATATTTTATTTAATAATGATCTTACAAAATGGAGAAAATTCGCAAATTCTTTATCATTAAGATTATTAATGCGCCGCTCTGACCGTGTTGCTCCAACAGCTGCTATCACTGCTATTGTTTCTGATCCTGCGAAATATCCAATTTTTGAAAGCAATGCAGACAATGCTGCTCTGGCGTACCTGGGTTCTGCCCCTAATAACAATCCAATTAACGAAAACCGCAAGACCCGTGATGATCACAGGGTGAGCAAAACGCTTGTAGATCAAATGTGGACAAACCAGCCAAATATGGATTTTCGGCTCGTCGTTTATGCAAACCGGGTTGGAACTGGCTTTGACGGGTTACCTAATGGATTATCTGCATCTGATGCTGCAAATTACAAAGGGAATGGCCTTACCAAGACCTGTAAAATGGGAGATTATTTCACGGCTGCAACTTCTCCGGGAACGTTAATGAGCTATGCAGAACTTCAATTCATACTTGCAGAAGCTGTTCAACGAGGATTTGTAACGGGATCGGCTAAAACGGCAGAGGACTACTACAATGCAGGTATCTTAGGTTCCTACAAACAATTTGAATCAACGATTCTTGCTAACAGTGTAGCTTTTGGATTTGCCAGTAAAACCTGGGTAATTGCAGATTATGTTGCTGATTATATGTCTAATTATGCAGCCTTTGATCCAGCTAATGCGTTAAACCAGATCTATACTGAAAAGTGGGTGGCGATGTTTGACCAGGGTGTTCAAGCCGTACTTGAATGGAGAAGAACAAATGTTCCGGTACTTGTACCAGCTGTCGGAGGACAAAACGGAGGAAAGATTCCGGTTAGGGCTTATTATCCATCCAGCGAATCGGGAACAAATCCAACAAATTTGAAAGCGGCTATTGCCCGTCAGGGCGCCGATGACCTAAACACCAAGGTTTGGTGGGATACGACGAATAATTATTAATTCATAAACGATCAAAACATGAAAAAAATCATATATTCAGGTTTAACTTTGGTCTTCGCACTAATGATGCTTGCTTCATGCAAGAACACATACACAGACCTTATGACTGCTGATGTGAAGACTGGTGGAATATTAGTCCCTACCAAGGCTCTTCCATATAGCGGGGCACCGGAATTCACCATACCTTTGACTGTGCCAAAAGGACCAGGTGTTGTTTCCGTTGAAGTTTACAGAACCTATACCGGCAATCCGGTTGAAGTTCTCGATCAAACCATTTCGGTAGCCTCTGCCAATAAAACTGCAGATAAAGTTATCTCAATCAGTTATACTTACGCCAAGCTAATTGCCGGCCTTAACATGTCTTCTGATCAGGGATCCCTAAAGATCGGTGACGCATGGACACTTCGCTATGTATCTGTTATGGAAGATAATCGCAAAGTTGATGTGGGTCCTAAAACAACGATTACAGTTGCCAATAAATATGCAGGATATTATCAGTGTGTTGGAGTCTTTACTCATCCTGTAAATGGACCACGTCCAATTAATGAGCGAAAGTTCCTTACACCAATTAATGCGGTTTCCTGTTGGGGAAATGCAGGTGACCTTGGAGCCAGTGGCTACTTTGTCAAAATAACCGTTGATCCTGCAACCAACCTGGTAACTTGTGGTACATGGACCGGAGGATCTGCCATTGCAATGGCAAATATACCTGGTGGTGACAACTACTACGATCCAGCAACCGGTGTATTCCACCTAAGCTATTTCTATGTTGGTGCAACCGGCAACAGACTCATGAATGAAGTTTGGACACCTGCTCCGTAACTTTTTAAAAATATGGAATAAAAAAAGGCTGCTCTTAGGGGTAGCCTTTTTTTATTCCTATATTTGATAAAAAAAACATATGAAAACTACAGCTGTATTTTTTTGCGTGACTTTCGTGTTTTGCATTTCTTTTGCACAAGGACAGATTCCCATTCTGGAATCAGAAGCGATTCTTGACAAATTACGTTTAAACAAAGGGATAAATGGAGTTGAGACGCTACAATATTCCAACCTAAACGGGGACCCCTACATCTTTAAAGATTTCAGAAAGGGAAAATTGGTGGTGCTTAGCGGAGCCAAATTCGACATTGCTATACGTTACGATATCTATGCCAACGAGATGCACCTTCAAAATAAGGGTGAGATTTTTGCCATTATTCACCCTGAAAAGGTTAATCGCATAGAAACAGATAGCCTGACCTTCATCTACTCAAAATTCATAAAATCTCCGGGTGAGGAAACTACCAAAGATGGATCCTATTTTATTTTGCAGGCAGATGGAAAATGCAAACTGCTAATAAAGAAAAATATGCGCATACAGGATCCTGAGCCCCCAAAACTCTATCAGGATGCGAAACCGCCAAAATTTGTCGCTACCAGTGATACCTATTATTTAAAGCTCAAGGATGCTAGTGCGGCAAGGATCAAGAATGAAAAGGATTTGTTCGCTGTTCTTGGTGACCAGGAAGCCGCTCTGGACAAATTTATCCGTTCAAATAAACTCCGGATCAAGAATGCGGAGGATCTGGCTAAAATAGTCACCTACTACAATGGACTATAAGGAATTGGGAATTCGTTGAAAATATCGATCCATTTTGCTATCTTTGGAAAACATTTGAAGGTGCGTGCAAAAATCAATTTCATTACCGATCTGATCCTTCAGATTGGGGAACAACGAATTGATGTGGTGCTGGAAAATGAAGGGGCAAGCAATTCACTCTTTTATAAAACTATATTTCAAACAGGTATTCAGATATGTTAACAGAGGAGCTCAAAAACAAATTAACAGAGACACTGGCAATCTGTGATTTGCATCATCAGCGAATGATATTTGCTTACGAAAATATTTTGCAATATTTTCCATTAACAGAAATCAGCTTCAGCCAGATTTCCCCGATCGAACTGGCTCTATTCGACCAGCTGATCTATCGGTTTTCCAAACTTCAGGATAGTATGGGATCCCGATTATTTAAGCAACTTCTTGAAATGCTTGAGGAAGACATTGTAGATATGCCATTTATTGATATCCTTTACAAGATGGAAAAACTAAACCTTCTGCATGAAGCAAAAGATTGGATTTCTCTGCGTCAAACAAGGAACACCGTATCTCATGAATATCCATTTTACAAGGACATTCAAATTGAAGAGCTCAACCTCCTGCCTGGGGAAGTGGAAAAGTTAGTTGCCATCTGGATCAAATTAAAAGAATACACGATTCATCGGCTTAATTTCTAACTTTATATTTGAATATGTTTTGATTTTAATCCATTTAAAACCATTTCAATATGAGCCTGCAAAAAGATCTCCCCGAACTTGTCGGTGCCAACATCATCTCTTCTGACACTGCCCAACAAATTACCGACTATTACAAACGAAAACAGACCACCTCCCCCAACAGGCAACTGCTAATCTTTGGGATCCTTGGAGCTTTGCTCGTAGGAACAGGTGTTATGTTTATCGTAGCGAACCAATGGGACGATTTATCACAGGCAGTGCAAACAGTCTGTGCATTTCTCCTGCTTATTGCAGCACAGCTGTTATGTGGATATGTGATTCTGAAAAAACCGGATAAAAAAGTGTGGAGGGAAAGCACTGCTCTTCTCCTTTTCTTTGCCGTGGGGGCCAATATTTCACTGATAAGCCAGATTTACCATATCAACGGTGAGATGAGCTCCTTTATGCTGACCTGGATGCTCCTGACAGTGCCGCTGATCTATTTGATGGATTCTTCGGCAGTCTCACTGGTATACCTCTTTTGCGTCATGGTTTACTCTCCTGCTGCCCGGTATAACCTCTCCTACCCTTTTGAGGAGTATCTCTATTGGGTACTCTTGCTACTTCCTATGCCTCACTATTACAACCGGTTTAAAAAGTCGCCTGAAAATATTCTGTTAATAATCCATCACTGGATGGTTCCCTTTGTACTTACAATGACCCTTGGATATCTGTCACATGGAATAAAGATGTTGATGTATCCGGCCTATATGACCATGTTTGGAATTTTTTATATGATCGGTAACAGTCATTCATTCAGAAACAGGCCTCTGATTTCAAATGGATATCTTCTGATTGGCTTTTTAGGGACAGTCATTTCGTTGCTGATTATGTCTTTTAAGTCAAACTGGAAAGATATGGCTGAAACTAATTTTCACATAAATAATCTGATTGCAGCACCTGAATTTATTTGCTGTCTTATTTTATTTGGATTGGCCACCGTGCTGTTGTTACAACAGAATAAAACAATGAAATTGACAGAATGGAATCTGAATAATATCGTTTTCATTCTGTTTTTACTAATTTTCATTTTTGCAACGCAGGATGTTCAGCTGGCAGTTATATTGGATAATCTTCTTGTATTCGGATTGGGATTATTGATGCTCAGAATAGGTTCAAAAAAGAGTCATCTTGGGGTCATAAACACAGGAATGCTCGTTATTGCCCTGTTGGTAATCTGCCGCTCCTTCGATACCGATTTAACCTTTGTTGTCAAGGGGATCTTATTTGTCCTTGTCGGCATTGGATTCTTTCTGGCAAATTGGCTGATGATTAAAAAAAGAAATGGAAATGAAAACTAAAAAACTAATAATCAGCGCCTTTATCGTTATTGCCATAGCACAGCTTTTTGTTCCATGGCAAATGATCAGTCAGCAACCCAAATTGGCAGAAACAGGGGTGGAGTTTAAATTCAAAATTGACTCGAAAGCTAAATCGGATAATAATTGGGCGGGTGCCTCCATCCGAGGAAAGTATATCTGGCTGAAGTTTGAAGAAGATCAAATGGAAATAGTCAATAAAAAAGAGTGGGAACAAATTCAGAGTGCCTATGTATTATTTACAAAGGATAGCTTAGGATTTGCCAAAATAGAAGCGGTGACAAAAACCAGGCCTCCAAATAGTATCGAGTGGGTGAAGGCCAGAACCTGGGTTCACTGGAAGGATTCCACCTCGCTTCACCTTGAATATCCATTCAATATGTACTATTTCAAGGATGCTAATCCGAAAGAGGTTGAATCTATCATTAAAAATGGCTTAAATGACTCTTTAAAAGTAAATTATCTGAGTGTCAAAATCAGGGAAAACCAGTTTTTTGTAAACGATCTCATTATTGATGGTATTTCTTTTAAAGAAAGAATAGAGGGGACAAAAAAACAGGGTAAAAACAGGTAAATACCCGTTCCTGAAATATTTCCATAGTATCTCTTCCTGTTTCCGTTTAAATTTAAATAAAGTAAACATAATAACTTCACCCCCATTGGCAGTTGTAAACGAGGTGAAATTAGAATTATGTTAAAAATTTCAGAAATCTATTGCCCTTTTAATTGTTATCTGTACTTTTACTTGTTGTTCATTTCTTTCGGATCGCAGGGCTCCTGAATGTCTGAAATTAGATCTGACAGAAATACTAAATGACGCAATCATCGCCTATGAATTAAAATGTTATGGTATCTGAAACTGAACTTATTTCGAACGGTTCTGGTATTGACAATCTGGTACAGAATATTAAGGCATTACGTGCCAGTGAAGAGATGTTTCGTCTGATGATCGAGCACAGCCACGATATTATTTATACACTTACCTCAGATGGCATATTTACTTATGTCTCTCCTGTGTGGACGGATTTGCTCGGGCACCCGGTAAGTGAGGTCGTTGGAAAATCATTTCAGGATTTTGTCCATCCTGATGATGTGACTAAATGCTACGTCTGGCTGCAAAAAGTAATCGAAAGCGGGCAGCGACAGGAGGGGATTGAGTACCGGGTAAAGCACTTGAATGGAAAATGGTTTTTGCACACCTCCGGCGCAGTTCCATTTTTTGATGAAACCAGCAACGTAACCGGATATTATGGCATTGCTGCCGACATTACCGAACAGAGGCGGGCATTGAAGGAAAAAATTGCACTGGAGCAACAGCATTTGCTGGCACAGCATACCGAAAAAGCAAGGGAGAGTGAACGGGAATCTATCTCACGGGACCTTCATGATGAACTTGGACAGGCGCTTACAGCCATTAAAATTCATCTGGGATTTATCAGTCAAAATGTGGCCGATGCCAATACCGTTTCGAAAATAACCAAAGTTACCGCTATGGTTAGCGATGCGATCACATCGGTAAAGCGGATTACAGCCAAGTTAAGACCTGAAATTCTCGATGAGCTTGGACTTGAGGCAACCATTGAATGGTATATAAAAGAATTTGCAGTGTTAAACCGGGTTGATGTTCGACTCACCCTTCAACCCGGCATCGCCTTGCCCATTGAATTCTCTGTTACTGTTTTCAGAATCATACAAGAGGCGCTCACCAATATTTCGAGGCATGCCAGGGCTACACGCGTCTATATTGGATTAAGCAAGAAGGACGATTCAATCAATCTCAGGATCTCTGACAATGGTATCGGAATCGATAAAGATGGAATCGAATCAAAAACATCATGGGGGATTATCAGCATGAAAGAAAGAGCTAAATCGGTAGGGGGAACTTTTGATATTTACAGTGAATCAGGAGAGGGAACTGTAGTAAAAGTTGTGCTACCGGCAATTTATTAAAGAGTTTATGAAGATACTCATTTGTGATGATCATAAAATCGTTCGCGACGGACTAAGGCAAATACTTCAGCAACTGCAGGAAGCAACAATAATTGCGGAGGCCGGCAATGGGGATGAGGCGCTTGCCCTTTTAAGAAATGACACTTTCGATATTCTTTTACTGGACATTTCTCTACCGGGCCGCAATGGTCTGGAGGTTCTTCAAATGGTAAAAGAAAAATGGCCCTTAATAAATGTGTTGATACTGACCATGCAACCGCAGGAAATCTTTGCGCTGCGGGCACTTAAGCTTGGAGCCTCGGGTTACCTTACAAAAGATGCCGCGATGGAAGAGTTGCTGATCGCCGTAAAAAGGGTGTCGGAAGGGGAGAAATACATTTCAACATCGGTTGAAGCTTTTCTGGTGCAGCATCTTGTCGATGACAAACCCTCGGAGAAACACAATGCACTTTCAAACCGCGAATACGACATCATGATCCGGATAGCCAATGGAAAGTCGCTTCTGGAAATAGGACACGAACTTGCAATTTCCAATAAAACTGTTGGCACCTACAGAACACGCATCCTGGAGAAAATGGAGCTGACCAAAAATATCGAACTGACCTGGTACTGCATGGAAAACAAATTATTCTGAATCTCTTCACCTTCAACAGCGCACCCGGCTACGGGATTATCCGGGATGCAACAAGATGTGCCGGGCCTGCGGCGCTTTGTGATTTGCGTTTGGCTTAATGGCTGACGAAATAAATTTAGACCCTACTAGATGCCCCGGGCCTACGGCTGGGTAACGCGGAGAATACCCTGTTGAAGAAGTGACCCGGTGACTTTCAGTTCCTGCACACGTCACCGGTTCACTTTTCCTCCTGGGAGGTAGGGGGATTTCCGTCAAATGGATAAAATTACACTACTTGTAAATTCCGTCAGGAATGGTTGTTTTGTAGCGCAGGATTTTAATCCTGGGAAATGGAATGCGAATTGCGGGAGTGCCGTAGGTACGGTGCATAATTGTTGGTAGTTGTATTATCGTCATTGAACGTTTTCAATAGCAGTAAGAAATATAAAATGCCACCAGGGCGCCAAGACGCTAAGTTACACAAAGCTTCTTAGTGAACCTTTTTGTCTTAGGGCCTTTGTGGCAATAAAGTTCTTTAGGATTTAATTTGGATGAAGAACTCCACCGCGCTTGTCGCCATGGCAGTAGCGAGTGGGGAGTTTTCGGCCGGGAATGGCATTCAATAAACGTTTAATGGAGCAATGCGCCGTAGCAGGCCTTTTTAATCATTGTTTGTAAGACATTTCTTACAACGTGTAAGAAATCCCTTACAGCTGTGTAAGACATTTCTTACAAAAATTTAAACCATTTCTTACAAGCTTTGTGGTTTGCATGCCGCACCTTTGGATAATAATTCTATAAAAAATGAGGGTGCTGTTAGCTGACGATTCTGAATTGGTACTTGACGCGCTGCATGAAATACTCTATGCGGTCGATCAGGTTGTGATTGTTGCGTCGTGTAAGAACGGAACCGATGCGCTCAAAGCCATTCGAACACATGTACCCGACCTGGCCATTGTCGATATTCAGATGCCCGGTTTAACCGGTTTAGAAGTTCTGACCGAAATCCGTAACGAGGGCATAATCACCAAATTCATCATCCTTACTTTTTTTTCATCCGGCTATTACCGGCAGCTGGCCATGGAAGCCGGCGCCGACTATTTCTTTTCGAAAGCGGATGATTTTGAGAAAATCGCCGGGGTAGTAGAAGAGATGCTAAGTAAAGAGAATAGCGATAAGAGACTCAAAATACCAAATATTTGAAAATAACAATTATTTGACAGACATTAATTAATACATAGAATCAAATGAAAAACCTCAAAACACTCCTTTTTGCAGCCATCCTTTTTGCAATGGCAACAGTCACAAATGCCCAAAACGTGGGTGTCAACTCTGATGGCTCATCACCCAACAGCAGCGCCATGCTCGATGTGAGCTCAACCAACAAAGGTTTCCTGGCGCCGCGTATGTTATCATCCGAACGTGTTGCTATTTCCACTCCAGCCACGGGACTGCTGGTTTATCAGACCGATGGCACTGCCGGATTTTATTATTACACAGGCTCGGTCTGGACATTGGTGGGAACGGGTAGCGGAAGCGGTTCGGTTACCAGCGTAGCCACCGGCACCGGCCTTACAGGCGGCCCTGTTACCACAACCGGGACCATCTCGCTTGCCAATACTGCGGTAACAGCAGGATCTTACACCCGTGCCACCATCACCGTCGATGCACAGGGACGGATCACTGCTGCGGGCGATGGGGCGGCTGTGAGTTTAACTTCGGGAGTTACCGGCACCCTGCCGGTAGCCAATGGCGGAACAGGCGCAACTGATGTTGCCGGAGCCCGAACCAGCCTGGGAGCAACCACGCTGGGTGGCAGTATGTTTACTTTAGCCAACCCTTCAGCCATCACTTTCCCACGATTTAATGCCGACAATACCCTTTCGGCACTCACGTCGGCCGATTTCAGGACTGCCATCGGCGTTGGAGCCGGCGGAGGTTCGGTCACCAGCGTGTCGGGAACATCGCCGATCAGTGTAGCCACCGGCACCACAACTCCGGTGATCAGCCTGAGCACGGTTCCTGTGGCCAACGGCGGCACGGGCACCATAACAGGCTCCATTACCGGCACCGACGCACTGACTTTTACCGCAGGAGGCACCAACCAAAATATAACGCTTACGCCAAGCGGCACGGGGTATACCCTGCTGGGCGGCAACGTGGGTATCGGAAATGCGACGCCTGCATACAAACTGGATGTGACAGGCGATGTAAACATTTCCGGCAATTTCATGGTGAAGGGTACTCCGATTGGAGGAACCGGCTCTTTGACAAGTGTTGCGGCAGGCAACGGGATGGATTTTACCACCATTACCGGCTCAGGGACTGTTACCATGGGTACACCCGGCAGCCTTACCAGTTCCACAACCAATAGCGTGAGCGGCACCACTCACACCCACGCCATCACTTCGCAATTGCCCTCCAGCGCAACGGAAGGTCTGATGCTTCAAAGCGGTACGAAAACTGAAGGGGGGTTTTACGGCGGCGATGCAAACCTGCCATCTGGTACAACCAGGACAAGTTACGACGGCTATTTTTATGCCACAAAATTCTATGGAGATGGATCCGAACTCACCGATGTAACAGCCTCGACGTTCAGCGGATGGCTACAAATTGAAAACGGCGGTACCGGATCTCATACCTCCCCCACACAAGGGGGTGTTATATATGCTTCATCTGGAACGGCTTATGCTTCAACGGCAGTAGGTGCCGCGGGATATCTCCTTAAATCGAATGGCTCATCAGCTCCAACCTGGTTACAGACCGTTCCCGTAGCCAATGGCGGCACTGGCACCACAACCGGCTCCATCACCGGCACCGGGGCGCTTACTTTTGCGACAGGAGCGTTAGGAGGCGGCAACAACAATGTAACACTAACTTCCAATGGCACTGGATATGTGGACATTGCGGGAAGTAACACAACCTCAAAAAAGCTAAATATCACCGATGCCAGCACCACTGCATCCTCCTCTGCACTATATATCAATAAAACCGGCAGTATAACCGGCGATGGCTACGGAGTAAACGCAAATGTAAGCGGCGCTTCCGTCAGCACAATTGCGATAAGAGGTGTTGTTAGCGGGTTGGCAGGAACTAAAAATATGGCAGGCTATCTCCAAAATACCTCAACTTCAACCTCCACAAAATATGGTTTATGGAGCGAAGCCACCGGAATATCTTCGGCCGCCAATATTGCCGGATATTTTAACGCAACCAACACCGGTGGTTCGGCTTATGCATTGGTTACCGATGGTGGAAATGTAGGGATTGGAACCCTTACACCCACCTACCCATTAGAGGTAAATGGCGATGTGAACATTACAACCGGCCACTCTTTCCGCATCAATGGCACTGCAATTGGTGGCAGCGCCGTCACCAGTGTAACGGGAACATCACCCATCAATGTGACAAATGGCACAACCACTCCAGTAATTTCACTGGGGATTGTACCAGTGAACTATGGTGGCACCGGCACCGGATCCGGTTCCATCACAGGCTCAGGAGCGCTGACCTTTACCTCAGGCAGCAACACAAATATCACGCTCACCCCAGGCGGAACAGGAAATTCCATCCTGAATGGTAACATAGGAATCGGAACGACAGCCCCTACACATAAATTGGAAATTGTTGATGCAACTACTCAGGACAATTCGCTTTTAATTACTAAAACGGGTGTAATTGTTGGTGATGGAATCAGTAATGGTGTAACCATCACTTTAAGTGGAGGTTCTAAAGAGAACCATGGAATCAATGTGTCGACAACAGGCACGGTTCCAAATTGCAGTTACACTGGTGTAAATGTCTCGGCCAGTGGTAGCGGTAGCGGTTCTAGTAATTATGGTATAGAAACGGAAGCGAATTCAGGTGGTTTACTGAACATTGGGATTTATGCTAAAGCAAATAGCATTACCGGGATTAGCAATTATGCCGGAAAATTCGAGAACAGCTCTGGTGGTTCGACAAATTATGGTGTATCTGGAAGTTGCACAGGGAGTTCTACGGGCAACAATTATGGAGGTTTCTTTACAGCAAATGGAGGTTCAGGAACTAATTACGGAATAAATGCAACTGCATCGGGAAGTACCGGGAATACTTATGCCGCCAATCTTGAAAATACCTCCACAGCAACAACCTCTAAATATGGCCTTAAGGTGCAGGCAACCGGGAATTCCACAGGAGCAAATTATGCCGGATATTTTTTAGCTACCAACACTGGCGGTTCGGCTTATGCATTGGTTACAACTGGTGGGCATGTTGGGATCGGAACAACCATACCAGCGTACCAATTGGATGTTGCGGATAATGCTACAGATTTTGTTGCACAAATTATCAATACGAACAACTCATCAAGTGCCAAAGGTCTTAAGATTAAGGCCGGTAGCTCCGCTACTCCTTGGGGCGCTCCAATGATTGAATTCTACTCTGCGTTAAATCTGTATCTTGGCGGCATTACCCAATCCGGTAGTAATTCACTATCTTTTACTCAAAGTTCCGACCGACGTTTAAAAAAGAACATCGTAAATACCCACTTTGGCATCAACGATCTGATGAAAATCCAGGTACGCGATTATGTTTACAAAGCCGATGGAAGCAATACCCTAAACACAGGTTTCATCGCGCAGGAATTATTCGAAATATTCCCCAATGCAGTTTCAATACCAGCGAAAGCCGAAGATATGTGGGGCGTGGATTATGGTAAAGTAACGCCATTGCTTGTAAAAGCCATTCAGGACCAGCAGAAGCAGATCGAAGAACTAAAAGAGCGGAATGACGCCCTTTCCGCCAAAGCCGCAGCCTTCGACCAGCTGAAAGCCGATGTTGAGAACCTGAAAAAAGTGGTTTACAGCACTACACTGGGAAAGAAATAAAGGATCGTATGAAAAAGTTACTTCTTGTTTTGCTTACGGTTGCCTTCCCCGTGATGGTTAACGCGCAGGGAAAAATATACAACAACAATGCCCGGATTGTCAGCGATGCAGGGAGCTACTGGGTGATCGGCAGCGGCAGTTTCACCTTAACAAGCCAGAATGCCACCAATCCAGCTTTAATGGCCAACAATACCAATCCTGCGAATTCCAACTCCTTCAGGGCGATGCAGGACTATAACGAACTAACTAATCAAAATACTGCCAAAGGAAGTAATAGTTGACAGGGGTAACAAGAAGGTATTCAAGTTCATCAGACGCTGATATTTCAGCCGGTCGATCGTTAAAAATCAAATTTATGAAAAACACATACAGATTTATTAAAAGCATTGGTTTTATCCTCCTTATTCTGGCTTTCCCATTTACTATTTCCGGGCAGGGAATTTATAATAACGGTGGAAAAATTGTTATCGGATCCGGCGCTTCGGTTTACGTGAATAGTAGCAATGGCAATTTCCGGAACGAGACCAATGTAGGCGATGGGGCGGTTATTTTATCAGGGACTCTCCTGATTGGGGGTAATCTGACCAACAATGTCAGTTCTTCAGACGTCTTCACTAATCCGGCATCCGGCAGCGAGGTGATCTTTAACGGCTCAGCAGCTCAAACCATGGGAGGTAGCGGTACTGCTCCATTCCATTTTGACAAGCTAACCTTGAACAACAGCAAGGGGGTTACGATAGGAGGCAATGTTCTGGTAAACAACATACTTGATTTTCAAAGCGGGATTATCACTACCGGTACGAATACTTTATCGCTCGCTTCAGATGCCACAGTTACCGGTGCCGGAACAGGGAACTATGCTTATGGAAACCTTCTTTGGAATATACCTACCGGAACAGTTTCAAAAACGTTTGCAATTGGCGATAATGTTAACTATACACCTGTCGCAGTTGCATTTAACAATGTCACTGGAGCCGGAACATTAGCAGGCAGTGTCACAAATGCCGATTATTCACCACTAACCTTATCGGGCATCGATGGTACCAAGAGCGTTAATCATGCCTATACGTTAACCAATAGCGGGATTACGTTTAATACTGCCACCACAACTTTGAACTGGGCTGGTGTTGGTACAGATGCTGATGCCGGAAGTACCCCTGCGAACTATATTGTTGCCAAACTTGATGGTTCAACATGGACCAAACCTACAGTAGCCAGTCCGGGAGTAACTTCCATTCAGGCAACAGGTCTAACCTCATTCAGCACTTTCCAGGTAGGTGAACCAGTATGTTCCAACCCGACCGACGGAGGTACAATCGCTTCAGACCAGACCATCAGCTCGGGCAGCACTCCGGCTGCATTTACAAGTTCTGTCGCTGCCACAGGTCATGCCGGCACCCTGGAATACAAATGGCAGTGGTCAACGACCAGTGCAACGGCAAATGACTTTGCGGATATTGCTTCTTCCAAT
>Ga0073936_10005403_pt1 | contig 17280 bp, 8 predicted proteins | sample AliMusrvi5mmetaG_FD_87041 | JGI IMG/M metagenome (GOLD analysis project Ga0073936, IMG submission 87041) | Freshwater lake bacterial and archeal communities from Alinen Mustajarvi, Finland, to study Microbial Dark Matter (Phase II) - Alinen... | ecosystem: Environmental > Aquatic > Freshwater >... | reverse complement strand
GATCATACCTATCTCTGGATCGTTCATCATGGCATCTGAAAGTGATTCGATCAGAAGGGGATCGATCAGCGGTTCGTCACCCTGTACATTGATCAAGTGGGTGATACCTCGAAGTCTGGACGCCACTTCGGCAATCCGGTCGGTGCCACTTGGGTGATCAGGTGAGGTCATCATCACCTCCGCTCCGAAATTGCGTGCCGCTTCAGCGATTCGGTTGTCGTCGGTGGCGATTAGGATTTGGGAGATCCCTCTGGCACGTTTAGCGCGTTCCCAGACATGCTGTACCAATGGCTTCCCTGCAATTGGGTGAAGAGGCTTTCCCGGAAATCGAGTCGATCCCCAGCGGGCAGGAATCACCAGCCCTGTCGTCTTATTTAAGGTGGTTTTCTTCATGGAACGCCGCAATTGAGCCGGTCTTTTCCATCAAGGGCGATCCTAATGGCCTCGGTGACCGTTTTTGTTTTAAAATCTGGAGAGCAATCCGATAAATTCCGTCCATATCCAGTTTCCACCAGAATGGTGCGCACCCCGGCATTTTTACCGCATTCAATGTCGAGTTTTTTGTCCCCGATCATAAATGATCGTTTCAGATCAATCCCGTGCTCCATAGCGGCTTCAAGAATCATCCCCGGAGCCGGTTTGCGTCTGGAGGATGGATTTTCGGGAAGGTCCGGTGCCATGTATGTGGCGTCGATGACCTGACCGAGTTGGCGAATCAGTTCCTTCTGCACTGCAAGAAAGTCATTCTCTGTGAAGTAGCCTCGCCCGATTCCGCTCTGATTGGTGATGATAATATTGAACCATCCTAGAGCGCGCGCACGAGCCAGTTCTTCTGCCGCACCTGGATAGGCTCGGACATGCGCCGGATTATGGCAGTGATCGACCTCCTCCATAAGGGTTCCGTCACGGTCGAGAAAAAGTGCGGGTTTCAATTGGGATGGGCTCACATCAGTCGACGAACTTATTCCGGTTTCGATTAGGAGTATCCAAGAAAACTTGCTTCGAGCTCGGCACGAGAACAGGTGGCGGTTCCAAGTTTTCCAACCACGATCCCCGCTGCATGGTTGGCCATTTCAGCAGCCTCCACCGGAGTCGCTCCTCCGACGATTCCGATCGTATAGAGTGAAATCGACGTGTCCCCAGCCCCGGATACATCAAAGATTTCTCGGGCTCGGGTCGGTGTGTGGTAGGGAGGCTGATCCGGACGAAAAAGCATCATCCCCTGCTCGCTGAGTGTGACGAGTAGCGCTCCCGCGTTCCAGCGCTTCAATAGGATCTCACCCACCCGCTGCAAGGCCTTGTCCTCCTCTGCGGGGTGGATTGCAGGCGTGAGCTGGACTCCCGCTGCTGCAAAGGCCTCTGAACGGTTAGGTTTGATGGCCGCAACCCCCTTCCAGTCCAAAGGATTTTTGGGATTCGGGTCACAGGTGACGAGAATTTGATGCTCCCGAGCTGCCTTCATGACTGCGTCGACAAGAGTCTGGTCAAGGAATCCCTTTCCATAATCCTCGATCACGACTGCGTCGGATTTGGTCACCAGATTAAGAATCGAGGACATGATATCTTGGCGACCCGATCCTGGCGAGGAGTGTGCCTCGCGGTCGATTCGCACAACCTGCTGACGCTGAGCAATGATCCGGGTTTTTACGATGGTAGGCACCTTGGGATCCGTGAAAAGCCCCTCAGTTGAAATTCCTTCCTGTCGGAGTAGGTGTTCCAGTTTCTCGCCTGCAGGATCGGCTCCGACATTGCCAAGCATTGTGACCGAATGGGAGAATTCCCTAAGGTTACGCGCCACATTGGCGGCCCCGCCTGGATAACTTGATTCACGTCGAACTTCCACAATTGGAACGGGCGCCTCTGGGGAGATGCGTCCTACGTTTCCCCAGACGAACTCGTCGAGCATCAGGTCTCCGATGACCAGAATTCGCCTGGTGGAGGCGCTATCAAGAATGTGTTGTAATCTTTTCCCGTCCATTTCAGAGTGTATAGAACTCACAGCGTGCTTTACGATCCGTCCATGCTCCACGGCAAGCCTCCACTCGGCGAGGGTATTTTTTCCGGATTTCCGATGAACAAAATTATTTTTCCCCTAGTTGTTTCCATTGCAGCTTCCATTTTTTCACTCCGTGCCGACATTCCGCCGAGGAAGATTGCCATCTCGGATTTTCCCGCAGCTGCAGTGGATGATGTCGTTGTTCCCGTTCCAAGCGAGATCTTTGCTGTGCTCGACAAGCTGGGCAATCCCAACTGGAAGTCCCAAATGCGTGACGGCAAGTCTCGGACCCCAGAGGACCGCGCCCGCACAGCACTCCTTCTAGGCAATGTGATCGCCGAAGGGTTTGTAGCCGTCGAGGCTGAGGATGCCGAGCAGGTCAAGGAGCTTGGCCGACAGGTGCTGACCTTGGCTGACGCGATCAATGTCCGCAAATCGGTCATCGCGCGTAGCAAGAGCATTACCGATAAGGCGGACCAACGGGATTGGGCTGGAGTTCGTTCTGAGTTTGACGGTGCTCTTCAGGATGTGAGAGGGGCCATGCAGGAACTCAATGATCAGGATCTCTCACAACTTGTGAGTCTAGGGGGTTGGTTGCGCGGCACCGAAGTACTGAGTACTGTGGTGCAGAACGGCTTCTCCAAGGACGGTTCCGAGTTGTTGCATCAGCCTGAGTTGGTTAATTACTTTGACCGCTGTATTGGATCAATGACCCCGCGTCTGCGTAAAAACTCCCTTGTTGTGAGCATACGCGACGTACTCCGTAGGATCGGTCCCATCGTTAATGAGAAGGGTGATCTGATCACTCCAGCGCAGATCAAGTCGATTCAAAGCCTCACTCGGGGAGTGAACCAGCAGATCGTCAACGGATCCGGAATCAATTAATTATGAGTCGCTTGCGCCAAATCAGTCGATGTAAGTTCCTCCTTCCGGCGGTGGCGGCGCTAATGGTCTCTTTTAGTGCTCCATTGCTTCACGCTACAGTGGATGATGCTCTTTCCTTTGCCTTTGAGGCGGCCCTTCCATACTATAAGAAAGGATTTTCAATTCGCAAAGACGCATGGGGAGGGGATCTTGGCGTCAAGGAGCGCAAGGCGGTCAGTGCACAGCTTTTCAAGGGGAACGATTACTGGTTTCTCATGGCGACAGATATGAAGGGGGCCTCTTTGTCTGTTCATCTTTATGACGATGACGGGAACCTTGTTGATGCCGAGAGCTGGCAAAAGGGCGGTTTTGCAGGTGCTCGCGTTTCGCCAAAGCGTACCGGGACATATTTTGCCATCGTAGAGATTCTCAAATCCTCTGAGGATCGCACCCCATGGGCGCTGGTTTACGGCTACAAGTAGCCGTTTGCAGTTGAAGACCGTTCGCAACACTCTCCCCGGAAGTCCCTCAGGGACCGACGATCAAAACAGCAGCATATTAAAGTTGGAGTTTGATCATGCCCGCGTCCTTCAAGCTCTCTATGCTGGTGATGAGAGCCTGCTACGGTTGATGGAAAAGGAGTTGGACGTGCGCGTTACGGCACGAGATGGCTGGATCAAGTTTGAGGGAGCCCCCTTCGCACTGGAACGCGCCAAAGTGACGTTCGATCAACTCAAGTCCGTGAGTAATTCGGGTGGAAGCATAGGCCGCCAAGAGTTTATCTACGCCTTGGAAAAATCTGCAGAAACCTCGGCGGTAAGCCTGGAAAGCCTTTTCAACGAGAGAATCCAGTGCTCTGGGCGCAAGCCACCCGTCATTCCAAAAACCGATTCGCAGTTGGAATATCTGAGGTCCATAGATGCTCATGATATCACGTTCGGCCTCGGACCCGCCGGTACCGGCAAGACTTACCTCGCCGTGGCCAAGGCCGTTGCAGCATTGAAAGAGGGAAAGGTTCACCGCATTGTCCTGACGCGTCCCGCCGTAGAGGCCGGCGAGGCGCTGGGATTTCTTCCCGGTCAACTGGAGGAAAAAATCCTCCCATACCTCAGACCTCTGTATGATGCGCTGCATGAGATGCTCGAACCCGAGGAAATTCAACGCGCCATAGAGCGTAACATCATCGAAATTGCGCCACTTGCTTACATGCGCGGCCGGACGCTTAACAAGGCATTCGTCATACTCGATGAGGCACAGAACACCACTACCGAGCAGATGTTTATGTTCTTAACGCGGATAGGCATCGAGTCGCGATGCGTTATCACAGGTGACACGACGCAGATCGATCTCCACAAAAGTAAGCCGAGTGGCCTCGTTGAGGCTCTGCATGCCCTCTCTGGGACTAGAGGAATTTCTTTTCACCGCTTCGGGGAGAGGGATGTCGTGCGACACCCTCTCGTCCGCGCCATCATCGCAGCCTATCAGAATCATCGCGGCAAAATTGCTTTTGAAGAAGGAATGTTGACTGTTCAAGCGGAGGCCCATTAAGGCCATGTGTACATCAGTTGAGGATTCGGAAGTCCTTGTCCAGATTCAAGATCGGCCGGCCGAATGCCACGCCTTGATTGGCATTCCTTTTGGGCTCGTTATAGAGTGTCTTAGATTTCCTATTCCTCATTCTAACCAACCGCACTTTTTCCCATGTTACAATTCCTGAGAAAAAAGCGCCTTGAAGCGCTTGGCATGAGTTGTGGAAAGTCACGTCTTTCGGCTCATGAGAGGCCGCTACTGATCGAGTTGGAGGAAGGGGTGATGATGCGTGCCGTTATTGTTCTGCTCGCCGTTGGTGCTCTTGCAGCCCTGTGCGCCTTCGGAGTTCAGCAGGAACCACTCAAACATCTTCTCTATGCCCTGTTGATCCTTTCGATGGCGATCATCCAACCGGTCATCAGTGATAATTCTACATTGAGAAGAAACTCCCGACTTGCTCTCTTTCTTGGAGTGACTCTGTTGCAGGTCGGCATAGGAGTTTTTCTTCAAAATTTGGTTAACGATGGGCGGCTTGAAGAGAAACTTCTGCCAGTGATCCTCCCTTACGCTCTTGCCCCTCTCACCCTTTCAGTCCTGCTCGGTTCAGAAGTGGCGCTCTCAGGGTGCTTGGTCGGTGCTCTCTGGTGGGCCGTACTGAGGGTGGCAAACGATCCGCTCCCCCTTTTGTTGGCCATTACCGGTGGGATCGTGGCCGTTCTGTCAACTCTCCGTGTGAGACGCCGATCCCGTCTCCTACGAGCCGGACTCTATTCCGGATTATCGGTCATGGCTCTTGCCTGCCTTGGAGGTGTGATCGGTCCGGTCGTCCAGATTAGCAGTCGTTCTGTCGATTGGGCGTGGATTGGTATCAGCTGTTCCGCGGCAATGGGAGTTGGGATTATGACGGCTGTGCTTGTAAGTGGTTCACTTCCCGTTCTGGAACGGGTATTTGGCATCACCACCGCGATCTCTTGGCTGGAGATGGCTGATCTGAACCATCCGCTCCTGCGCCGTCTGAGTTTGGAGGCTCCGGGCACATATCATCACTCACTGGCGATGGCTAACCTTGCAGAGGCATGCGCCGAAAAGGTTGGGGCCAATGCAGCCCTTTGCCGCGTGAGTGCCTACTTTCACGATATTGGAAAACTTGGAAAACCCGAATATTTTACTGAGAACATGCCTGCTGGTGCTAGTCCGCACGATGATCTCACACCTACAATGAGCGCCCTTGTGATCCTATCGCATGTGAAGGAGGGGGTTGACTTGGCGCTGCGTAGCAAATTGCACAGGCGAATTGTCGACGCTGTCCGTGAGCATCACGGGACGACCTTCGTAGAGTACTTTTATCAAAGGGCTCGCAGGCAGGAGCTTGATGCCCGGGCTGGGGGATTACTCGTCAACGCCCGTCCTGGAGATATCCCGGTAGTCTGTGAGGAGAGCTACCGATATCCTGGGCCGAAGCCCCAGACTCTAGAAACCGTAATAATTGGCCTTGCCGACGCAGCTGAGAGCTCCTCCCGCAGTCTGGAGCGACCGACTCTCCAGCGACTTGAGGATCTTGTACGGGGAATTCTTCAAGACAGGATCGAGGATGGGCAGTATGACGAAGCTCCCGTGACACTTTGTCAATTGCACTCCATCGCCGACACACTCGTATCCAGCCTTGCTGCCATGCATCACAGTAGGATTGCATACCGACATCGTGACAAAACCCGATTGCAACTTCCGCAGTCCGCAACTTAAAGATGAGGGCTCCACAGCCTTTGGGTTGCGAAGCGGAAAAAGTTGAGATAGATTCGGAAAGTGGAACCCCCCCCTCAAAAATTTTTTATGAAATGCAATTTTTTCTGTGCAGCAATTGTGTGCGTATGATTCATTGAACAATCAGATTATTCCCTCCAATGATCCCCTCCAGATCTCAACGTGCATTTCACCCACAGGGGTGTAGAGAAGTCCTCCCTACAAGAGAGAACATGGGATGTTGGTTCAGGGTTGAATGCCCCTTTTTGAAGCCTTCCATTAAGAAACTTAGATAACCTGATCTCCCCGCTGAGAAGTACACCCAAGCACAAAATCAAACTTGAAGTTATTTTTAGCCATAACCCTCAACGACAAATTATCAAAAAGCAGTTAAAGCACGAGTTTCACTCATTTTTTCATGAAAATCCCCCCTCATCGTAATTCGAGTCGTCGATTCTTCCCTGAATTATTGATTTTTCTGCTGATATTAGCCCCATCGGTTGGAAGAGCGCAGGTGCTACCGACCAACAATATGACCAATAGTACCAACATAGGTACTGCCACGAATTGGAGCATAAGTACCTCTACTGAAAACGGAAATCCAACCAGCTCAACCAACATCGGATCCTATACGGCGCTGCTTTTCTCCACTCCGAGCATCAATCTGACCACCACCTCGGGGAACATCTATTCGGGATCCTGGAATGTAACGAATGGTGTTTCCTATACAGCAAGCAGCGCCAATGGGACTACAGTTTTCAGAACAGGAATTATTGTGGCCAACCAATCCTCAGGTAACACAAACGGCCAATATAACTTCATCAATCCGTTTTCCAGATCCACAGTCACCGGAGGTAGCAATGACATCTTCTTTTTGACCAATGGGTCCTCAATGACTTTCAGCCCCTACTCAGGACAAAATCCCAATGCGGCTTCCAACTACGTTCAGATGGATAACGTCGGTTACTATAATATCGCCCCAGGATCTTCCCTGATTTTTAACATTCCCTTATACTCCAGCTCCACACAAAACCAATATACTCTCATCGGTGGAGGATCAGTCTACTATAACTACGGTACCAACTTCACAAAAGGTGATGGAAGCAATGTCATCTCCCAAGGGACATTGTATGAAACACAACCCCTTAATCCTTCTCCAGGGGTTTATAGTTTCAGCTTGGGCCTGAACGCCTCCTCGCCAATTCCGGGCCATCTCGACAACCCCGGTCCGATTAGTAACGCTGTCCTTAACATTGGGGGCAATAACGAGGAGTTTAATAACTTCACGATTAATACCAATGGTGGAGAGATTCTCGGGTCCGGTACCCTCACGGTTACCAACACAAGCGGTTCTTATATCATTTTAGGGCCAGCACTTATCACGGCCGGGCTTGGTAACACTCTCTATACCCCATCCCAGAATGTCTCTAATACCATTGGAGGCCAACTCTCTAATAACATCGTCTTCTTCAATACCAATGCTGCCGGAGTCACTGTGATGCTGAATGGCACCAACACATATTTTGGCAATACTCTTCTGCTTCAACCTGGCAACGATATTAATGGTTTCATCACCAATACTACTGGCACAAACATCCTACAGGTAGCAGCGCCCTATTCCCTCCCTTCCAATTCATTCCTGACTACTGCTGCGAACGCATCTACCAATACTAACAGTATCTACTGGATAGGTGGTGGAACCGGCAACTCCAACCAGCCAGTTGGATCCGGCCCCTATTTTTGGAATGTTACCAACGGGCCTGTTTTAGCTCTTGCCTCCGCTGGCAACTACGCAATGGCAGGAGTTACCAACTTAACAGCTATTAACATAACTGGCCCAGCTATTGGAGCGGCCACGATCACCTTCTCGCAGGGGGGGGCCGTCTACTCAGGAACTAATGTCGTTGGGGGCGATGTCAGGTCATTCTCGGTCGGTAGCGGAGTGACCGCTGTGTTTGCCGCATCGACAAACCAACCAACCGCAACGAACTTCGATTTGATCAATTCCAACAGCAATTCTCTGACACTTAATATTGGTGGTAACGGAAACGTGGTTTTTGACCTTCCCCTCAAGGACACCAACATCAACATTGCAACACCAACGAACAATGCCGGGATTGCAATGAACGGTAACGGCACCCTTACACTAGCTGCACAAAACTACTTTTCAGGGGGCTTGACCATCAACTCGGGAACGTTGCAGCTTGGCGCACTTGCTGGAGTGGCGGGAACGCTTGGCAATCCGCTCTCTAATAACATTGTGATCAATGGAGGAGCCCTCAATCTAGGGAGCTATTCGGCCACCAATCCGACTCTCACCATGAATGGAGGTACTCTCGTTAACGGCACATTGGTTGCCTCCATATACACTCTCAACGGTGGCACCTTATCCCAAGGGGGGCAACTCGGTTCAGGATCAGTCACTGTGACAGGACCGGTTCAACTCCTCGGAGGAGGCCATTTCGCTGGTAACGACTTCCTAACAATCAATGCTGGAAATCTTGCCCTCGGAGGGAACGAATCGGTCATTGGATTGACACTCAACGGAATCTCAAACAGTACGGCACTCTCTTTCCAAGCGGGTCAATCCATGACGGTCACGAATTCGGGTGCATTGACTTTTAACGGCACAAACAACTATCTCAGCCTTTCGGGAACAAATTGGACAGGGGGAACCACTTACTCCCTTGTAAACTTTGCTCCGGGCAACTTCTTTACCAATTCCGGTTCCGTACAAATCTCCGGATACGGCTTTACAGCCCCAATTTATGGAACTCTAGCATACGGCCACACCCTCTTCACCCTAACAAACACCCCTTCCTCCCTACTGCTTTCGGTAACTGGTGGCGCTTGGAACATACTCTGGGATGGGGCCAATGCCGATGGCAATTGGAATAGCAATAGTCTTAACTGGCAGACGAACAACTCGGGAACTGGAACCGGACCAGATATTGCGTTCGCTCCAGGTGATAACGTCACTTTTGGCAACAGTGCAGTCGGTAGCCAGATCACTGTAACCAACACCGGTCTGCTTGTGGGCGGAGTTACTGCAAACAACTCGATCGGAGTTATCACAATCAAAGGCGGAACAGTATCAGCTGGTGCCCTCAACATGTCAGGCACTGGAACTCTCTCCCTAGCCAATAGCAATAGCTTTGTGAACGGAGTGACCGTCAACTCCGGTACCCTTCAGGCGGCTAATAACTCCGCACTCGGTGCGGGAACAGTTTCCATTTCAGGCAACGGAGTGCTTCAGTCTGGTGCATCATCGATCACCCTTAGCAACTCCATCAATCTCCTCTCTTCTGGAAATATCGATGGGAACAACAATGCCTTCACCGAATCTGGATCGATCTTCGGACCTGGCAGTCTGAGTGTGACTGCTGGTACCGGCACAGTCACGATCTCCGGTACCAACACCTATGCGGGCGGGACTGTTCTTTCTACTGGAACCTTGAACGGCACCACACTGAGCCTTCCAGGCAATCTCAGTCTGGCGTTGAATACGATGGTTAATTTCATCCCAAACGGCACCAATACCGGCCAGATCAGCGGTCAAGGATCCGTTCAGTTTCTGGCACCAAGCAGCAATTCCACACTTATTCTGAGCGGAATCAACACTTACACTGGTGGAACCCTTGTCAGTGGAGGCGCGCTTCAGGGAGACGCTACGAGTATTCAGGGTAATATCGTTAACAATGGTGAGGTTGTTTTCACTCCCTTCAATAGCGGAACCTACGCTGGTGCGATGAGTGGTACAGGCTCGCTTGTATTGAGCGCCTCCGGTAACGGAACCCTTTCCCTCACCGGAAACAACAGCTATTCTGGCGGCACCATAATTAACAACGGATCGCTTAACGTTGGCAGCGCCAATGCCCTTGGTTCGGGAACTCTTAGTTTGAACAATAGTGCCCAACTCGGGGCCCTATCATCCTTGACGATAGGTAACTTTATCCAACTCCCGACCCCAGGTAGCTTCTTGACTTTTAATGCACAGGGTAACCTGTTTACAATCAATAGTCAGATCAATGGCTTTGGTGGCATCCAGACTGCAGGGAATGGAACCATTGTCCTTCACGGCAGTTCTACTAATCCCTCCGTTTTTTCGGGTGGTACAATTATCAATGCGGGATCTGATCTGCAGCTAGCGAACAGTTCCGCCCTTGGATACGCCGGAACGGTTACTAATATCGCATATTATACCAATGGTGCGATTGTTGTGAACGGCACCCTGGATCTCAATGTTGCATCCCCCCAGTTTGGTGCCCTTACGGGTACAGGAACAATAACAACATCATCCACGATCAACACAAGCCCCGTGGCTATCTATGTCGGCAATGGTGCGGCCTCAAGCACGTTTGCCGGATCAATTCAGGATGGAGGGGCAGGGGTCGGAACAGTGTCCCTTGAACAAAACGGTAACGGCACACTGGCTCTGACTGGCACGAACACCTTCAGCGGACTTCTGTCCGTCAATGTCGGTACAGTAGACGTCACCGGCTACTCCTACGATACAAACGGGAATATTATTAGCACCAATCTGAATGCTCTTCCCAAACGAGCAATTCTTGCCGGAGGCGGATCTGCGAGCGTGCCTGGCACTTTGATCATCGCGAGTGGAGTCAACAACGTCATGAGCTCCATCAATGTACCAGGTTTGATTTACATCACAAACGCAGGAACGGGTAGTGCCACACTCACTTTTACCAATACTAATGCATTGGCCAATATCGTTACAGCCTCCGCAACGAAGCGCATTTTTGCATATGCAGGAGAAACGATTATTTTCGATGGTGGTTTTGACATCGGCTATAACTATACCAACACCAATTCACGTTCTCTCGATCTTGCCGGCGGTGGAACATTCCTTGTTGAAGGACCACTGAGCGATACAAATAATACGAACTCCGGCGTAGTCGGTGGACTCACTGTTGAATCGAATGCCGTCGTCATCCTATCCAACCCAAGCAACAACTATTCAGGGACCAATCTGATCAATTCGGGAGCAGAAGTATTTCTGACCAACGGTGCCACCCTCGGAAGTACCAATGCCGTTGTCTACATCGAAGGAAATCTTTCAAATGGGAGCGGCATACTGAACCTCGGTGGAGAGAGTGTCACCAACGCTGCCTTCACGATGACCAATGGTTTGCTGACGAATGGTACCCTTACTGCTGCTACCTACAATCTCGGCGGTGGAACTATTTCTCTGGGGCACCTCGGATCAGGATCTGTGACCGTAACACCCTATTGGACACCATCGACTAATACCTCCAACCAGACTCCGGGAATCGTAAACTTCCTGAGCGGTGGAGTATTCACTAACTCACCTGCTCTTACACTTGCTGGAGCAACTCTTAACCTTGCCGGCGTGGAGACCGTCTCTTCATTAAAGCTGAATGGCTCAATCATCACCAACTACTTCACCAATGGTACTGGCACAACAGCAGCAATCTTTACCAATCTCATCAGCAACTCTGCGATCCTTGGTTTTGTCCCAGGGGTAGAAGTTAATGTGACCAATAGTGCTGGAGGTGGAGGAACCATAACGCTGATAGGTACCAACAACTTCCTGTTAATTTCTGGAACTTTCCCAGGATCCTCAAATGGTGTTACCTACCCGCTGATTAGTTACGGTACACTCCAGACCAACAATGGATCATTATATATCAAAGGTTCCAACAACGGTACCACAATCGGTGTGATTGCTCCGGGAGGGGCATCCAGTATCGGTCACACAACATACGACTTTAACAACACAAACAATACACTATCGCTCACCGTTATTGGAGGGGCTTACAACCTCATCTTTGCCCCCACTGGTCGCTCCCCATATCCTTGGAACACCAATAGCGCCAATTGGCAAACCAATAGCAATGGATCGGGTACTGGAACTAGCTTCGCCATGGAGGAGGGAGACAATGTCACCTTCGGAGCAAATATTGCTAATCTCTCATCAATCCAGGTTACAAATAGTGGGATAATCGCTGGAAACCTGACTATCGGTACTAACGGAACCAACACGCTCTCCTTCGGAATTTCAGCATCTGGAACAAATACAACAAATCCATCCTTCATCTTGGCATCATCCTTCACGGACAATTCTGGTGGTACCGTTAATATTACAAACGGTCTCAATCTTGGATTTGCACCCATTACAATGAACGGCACGGGAACTCTTAACCTCGTTGGTTCCAATTTTTACGGGAATACAGTGATCAATGCTGGCACGATTGACTTCATCAGCATCACCAACACTTACGGCGGAACGACCAACTGGGGGGGGAACCTTGGTAGCGGGACTATTATAGACAATGGTAGTCTTGTAATGAACATTTCATCCAACAGCGTGACTCTTACCAATATTATTACTGGAACCGGATCCAATTCGCTGAGCGGAAGAGGGGCTTTTACTGTTCTTTCAACGAATGGAAGCGCGACAGTAACTCTTCTGGGGACCAATACATACTCAGGAAATGTCATAGTCAGCGGTCAGGCTATACTTTCCACTCCAGAGTCTAACTTTCCAGCGTACTCGACCTTTACCGTTTCCAACGGAGGCACCTTCCAGATTAATACAACAAACAAGACAGCAACAAATTACTACAATATTGTAGCTGCCTCAACTAATGCGCAGGGAGCAGGAACTTTGGAATTTCTTCCTGAGACCAACTCTGTCGTCGTTCCGACGGCGGCCCTTGATTTTGATACTAATCCTGCTGAAACCGGCTTTGGATCCAATGTAACACTTTTAGTCGATGCAGGAAAACTCGTTGCCACACCACCACAACTTGGAGGAAACATTGCATTTAATCCCGCCTACTACAATGCAATTGGTGCGCTCACCAATCCAAATGCTTTTGGTTCTGTGGAGTTCAACATGACCGTTGTCACAAACAGCACTATCTATAGTGGCAATGTGAGCGGTGACGGTACTATTGTCATTTCTGGCCCCTCGCTTGGCAACTCGACGCTGACTCTTTCCGGCAACAATGGAGGTTTTGGAGATATTACCAACCAGAGTGGTACATTTAATGTGTCCTATGTCACTCTTGCAGCTGCAAATCCTAACGCCCTTTCATCAAATTCATCCATTTATGTCAGTGGAACAGAGACAGCGAGCAACCAATTGGTACTAGTAGCTAACTCGACTAATTATGTGATGGGTCGCCTCCTTGACAGTGGTAATCTTGCAATTACCAGTGGTTCGACCAATAACTTTATCGATGTTATTACTTTTGCTGAAGGGGCAATAACAACCCAGTCGGGATCAGCTGGAAAAATGTTAATTGTCTCCTCCAACACGATTGTTGTTATCGGTACTAACAACGCCTACTTCAACAATCCAGGCACGAACACGGGGTACATGGATCTGGGATTTGGCGGAAACAAACCTTTCGCCTTCAATGGAAATGGTTCCGTCGTAATTAATGTTAGCCTTTCTGATTCCAATGGAGGATTTTCAACGACGGCGGGGGCGGATCAAGGCGGATTCAATCATGATCTAGGAACAGGTACCATCACGCTTAATGCCCCGAGTTTCTACACAGGTGGCACCACCAACCACACCGGGACTCTTTTGCTTGGTACAAACTTCGCCCTCCCTCAGAGTGGAGATCAACCAAATGCACAAGGTTGCGGTGTGACGATGCTCGGAGGTATAATCAATATGTACGGCACAGCCGAACAGGTATCCGTAGTCAATCTTTCAGGAGGTTCCATATTAGGAGGGGGCACTCTTTCGGCTGGCGGTAATGGAACCCTGACAGCCAACTTCACGTTCAACATTTCTGCAGCCAATACAAATGTAGCCGTCATCAATCCAACAATTGAGACGACTCTAGCTGGTGGTACTGCGAAGTTGACCAACTACGGTAACGGAACAATGACCATCAGTAGCAGCAACAGCTACGGCGGAGGAACCTATCTAGTCAACGGTACTTTAGCAGTTACAACAAACGGGGCACTTGGTGGTGTTAATAGCTCTGTGAATTTCGATGGAACGGCAGTCCTTCAGGCGGGAATAACATCAATATATTACAATAATGGAAATGCTTTGGTCACCAACTTACTTCCCTATGCCTTAACCATCAGCAACCCGATCTTTGTAAACACGAACGGCATCGCCACTATTGATGCAGCTGGTAATTCCTTCACGCTGACCGGTCAACTTAGCGATCAAAGTAATGCTCCCTTATCAATTGCTGACTCCGTTGGTGGAGGAACTGTGGTTCTAAGTGGTAACAGCACAAATTTTACCGGCCTCATGTCTCTTATCTCTGGGACACTTGTGATTAGCAACTCCTATGCACTTGGAAACTCAAACTCGCTATATATCGGCGCCGGTACTCTGAATCTCAATGCATACTCAATTACCAATAATACCTTCACGATTAGTGGTGGAAAACTTGGTGGGGGTACACTGACTGCTAATACCTACTACCTCAACGGAGGATTGATTGATTCATCGGCCTCGCTCGGAGGAGGAACCATCGTTGTCGCCGGTTCCCCGACATTGAGTGCCCCATCGCTAGCAAGCTTGGTAACCATTAGTAGCGGAACCCTGACTGTTGGCGGGCTTGATGTCCTTACCAATTCCTTCATCAATATCGCAGGTGGATCATTCAACTTGAATAACTTGAATACGATGGTGACAAACTTCTCCATGAATGGTGGGAGCTTGTTAAATGTTGGTGCTTCAACACCTTCTGTCCTGACCTCCATAGGGGGATATCAATTCAACGGAGGAATTAATGGTGGATCGATAGGAACCAATGTTCAACTCGATGCGTACCCTGTCACCGTTGGAAGTGGATCACTCTCACTCGTTGCAGGAGGAACCTTCAATTCCAATTCGACCCTAAACCTGACGAGCGGATCTACCCTTGTGCTCGGTGGCAATGAATCCGTGGCGTTATTCACAGACAATGCGGGAGTACTCAATGGATCAGGAGCGAATACTCTCACTTCTGCTGGCGGCTACTTCCTTGCAGGAGCGACTATCAATACTCATCTCGGTGCTGGCACTGCCACAGTAGGTGGTTATGGGCAGACAACTGCACTGAATGTTGCAACATTGTCCTCCAAGGTATTGGTGACAAACGGCACCCTTCTCTTCGGAGGTGCGAACCTTTTGATTCCATCAGCAGCGGTAACTATTGCTAATAGCTCTAACAGTGCCGCGATTGATCTTGGTGGATATAACCTAACGGTTGGAACTTTCATGTTGGGAGGAGGCGCGCTCACTAGTTCGGGAGGATCGGCAACTCTCACATCTTCTTCAGGATATACTATTGATGGAGGGACGTTGAGCGCAGCACTCGGTATCGGCTCTTTGACTGTCGGATCAGGCACAACGACACTCGGTAGCACAGGGGGTTACTTCAATAGCAACTCTACACTTACCATCTCGAATTCTGCCACCCTGACTTTAGGCGGAAATGAAACGGTTTCCTCACTCATAACCGCTGGAACATTCAACGGTAATAGTAACGGATCGTCTACCTTGACGGCAGCCAGTTACTTCCTAGACGGAGGATCGGTAGGGGGAAATCTTGGCACAGGCGTCCTGACCGTAGGAGGTTCCACAACTCTCAGCGGAAGAGCTGCGGTGTCAGCCATCTTGTTTAATAGCGGAACCTTGAGTCTCGGGGGAGTCAACCTGATCACCAATGCAGCAGTGACTGTCACTGGTGGTGGTGCACTTGATCTGGGAACCAACAATAATAGTGTTGCATCCTTCACTCTATCAGGAGGGCTACTCAACGGATCCAATGGTGCCGGAACCCTGACATCAGCGACGTATATGCTGAATGGAGGCACGATTAATGCCTCGCTGGGTGCTGGTACTGTGACTGTATCTGGGCAAAGTACGACCTTACTTTCCTCTGGGTTGCTCAACAATACATCCACATTGAATGTCGCTGGTGGTCAGTTGAATCTTGCCACAGGAGGAACAGAAAACATCGCCTCCTTAGTCATGTCTGCAGGTATTATTACCAACGGAAGTCTTTCTGCTTTGAACTACACCCTCGGGGGCGGAACAGTATCTTCCGCGCTCATTGGAAGCGGATCTCTGTCAGTGACAAACGGATCAGCAACATTGTTCGGCACAAATACTTATTCCGGTGGTACTTTGATCAGTGGAGGTACACTCATCGGCAATGCCTCAAGCATACAAGGTAACATCACCAACAATGCAGGATTAAGCTTTAACCAGTCCGTTTCCGGAACTTTTTCCGGACTTATCAGTGGAACGGGATCACTGACCCTCAACGGCTCTGGCATTCTAAATCTAGGCACCAACGGTACTTACACCGGAGCGACGATCATAAATGGAGGAACGCTTTCCGCCTCGCAGATCAATGGCTCACTGAGCCTCAACGGTTCCACGAACAACCCGGTTACATTCATCGACCAGCTTGGTGGACAGACACTCACTTTGGGCACTCTAAATCTTAATAATAATGCCACGTTGAATTTAGTCGCACAAAACTCGGAGATCACCTCGACGAATGCAGTAAGCTTCATAGGAACCAATAATTACCTTAGCCTTTCAGGAGTCTGGGGTAGTGGTACATACACGCTACTTTCAGGAACATCTATTACAGGTACCAATATTGCGCTTACGGCAGGCGCTGGGCTACGGAACCGTCACACTTGGAACTGGAACTGCTACGGTCGGTCGGAGCACTTATGCATTTGCTGACGTTAACAACTCGCTGGTTCTGACCACGGTAAACGGTGCCTACAACCTTATCTGGAGTGGTTCGCAGGACAAGGCTTGGAATACAACCAGCGCCAACTGGCAACAGGTGACAAACCCCGGAGTCAACATTGCCTTCACGACACTGGACAATGTCACGTTCGGGGATGCTGCCGCGCTCTCACCCATCACTGTTACAAATTCTGGAGTGTTCGCGGGTATTGTTAATGTCTCTAATACCACGGGTACTGTGACACTCGGTGGCGGAACAATAACGGCGGCGGGAACCTTCACTGCCTCCGGAAGCGGCAGCCTTGTGGTCTCTAATGCGATCAGCTTACCGGGAGGACAATTTATCAGCGCCGGAAGCGGTAATACTGTTCTCACAGGAGGCATTCCATCTTCGGCAGGCATTATACAGTCGGGTACCGGAACGCTGCTTTTG
>Ga0073936_10005400_pt1 | contig 17298 bp, 22 predicted proteins | sample AliMusrvi5mmetaG_FD_87041 | JGI IMG/M metagenome (GOLD analysis project Ga0073936, IMG submission 87041) | Freshwater lake bacterial and archeal communities from Alinen Mustajarvi, Finland, to study Microbial Dark Matter (Phase II) - Alinen... | ecosystem: Environmental > Aquatic > Freshwater >... | reverse complement strand
TTGAGATGCACTCAAGGGTAAGAGAGAGGTTTCAGTGGTGGATTGCAAAGTTCGTACTCAACAAGTGAAATGATAAGGAAATTCTATCCTAAATGGGTAAAATATTCTTCGGAAATCACCTAACTCTTTAATCCACGTAATAAACGGCGAGAGTCTCTGTTACGCTCTACTAGAATTTGTTCAATTTTATCTATTAGGTCGTTCCAGCATGACAGTTGGGAACGGATTGAAAATGTATTGCGAACTAAAGCAATTAAGATCACATCAGGAAGTTTTTTAAGTTCAAAACTAACGAGGTCATTTGAAAGTTTATAAAAATCTTCGCTGGCCTTAAATTGCATTGTGGACAACGTGATTTTTTTGAGTGCTGCATCTTCCTGGCCTTTTTGAGAGAGTTCTAAGACCTTTGCAACCCAATTGGATAAAACAATTGGGTTAGCTGACAATCGTCGTATTAATGGAGCTCCAAAAGGAACGGAGTAATCCACTACAAATTGACTATAAGTAGTATGTGCTCCATTTTGATATATTTTTCTTTTAGAAGTACTACCGATAATATTTTTCAGTTTTTCAACATATGAAGGACTGGAGTAACTATTGAAATCAGTTATATCACGTAGAGTGGTGCTATTCATATACAGGCTCCAATTCCTTTAGACCAGCTTCACTTAACAAGTCAAAGAAAAAAGTTTTGTTAGCAGCATGAATTTGATCAAGTAATTCGGGCAATTGTTTCAGGAAATCGTTAACGGTAAATGACTCTATTCTGTGTGTGTCAACATCAACTAATGCGCCATCGATTAATGTTCCCTCATCTGAAGCAGTAGCGGGGTACATAATAGTTGTTGCATGTAAAAATGGATGTTCGATTATCTCTGTTCTAAGATGTGTCAGTTGATCAGATAATATTCGATTTGCAATTTTAATTTGCAAATTGAATCGAGAAAGGGATTCAGCGCTGCCTTGACTTTTAATGAAGTCGGCATACTTTAGGGAGTGTCGAGTAATTTCCTTTACTGAAGGTAAATCTTTAAGTACTTCAAAAACAGTTTTGATCATTTCATTAAACTCCGACCATCCTGCATAGGGCATTTGACAACCGACACCTAGCCACTGTGATCCTATTAAAACTGTAAATTTTTCACCAATCAAAATACGCATTAATGGGGCGTTTTTAAGATTTGGGTCGCTATCTCGTACTAATTGAGGTAGTTGTGCAATGGGTAAGGTTTCAAATTTTGATTGTTGCCCCACCAGTTTAGGTAAAAGTAGTCCTGGCAATAAGGTTTCTGCTGAGATGTCGCAATCAAAACTCACCCCGCAAACTACATCTATTAGCGGTTCCTTCCCAAGTTTGGTTGGTAGTTTAGTTGTCATAAAGCCCCAAAGTGCTTATAAATGAAATCGTATAGAATAATGAGTATAGATTATAAGTTGTCACTTTAATACAACTCTCGTCATTATCATAACAGATAACCAACTTAAAGATTAATAGGTGCTTTTGTCATTGGGTCTCATGGCTTGTTTCATCTCCTGAGTAATCATCCAATCGGGTAGGGCCTCATCATTTAAGCGCTCACCGTCTTTAAAGAATTTTAACCAACGTTGGTCTTCTGTTTCAACCTGATTCGCATTAAACTTTTTTAACTCCAACAACCAAATGCCACCGTGTGGTGTTAAGGTCTGGCCTTGCTCATCACGCATCTTATAATGATGGACGTAGGCATTATCATCGACTAATAGATTTTCTGCCAGTAACCCAATCGAATAAGTCGGCCTAAGCTGAAGATACTCTTGACCACTTTTAAGTTGCTGACTGTAAATGTCCGCCCACAATAAATAATCCGAGCAGGTAAATACTCGTATCTTAATACCCCAGCCGTCAACTTTATCAATTTGAACTGACATATAAAATAAGTATTAGAGTTTATTCAAAATCATCTATAATCAAATTCAGTTTGGTTTTTCTTGTGGGAATAAGTTCATGTCCAGCACACCGTTTTCAATTCGCTTGCCTAATGAATTACGTGAAAGTTTAGCAGCAATCAGTCGTATTTCACATCGATCACAGTCTGAAATTGCGTCAAAAGCCATTGCGGAATATGTGGCAAAGAATGAATGGAAACTTAAAGCAATACAAGAAGCAAAACAAGAAGCCGACAAAGGCGTTTTTATCTCTCAAGAAGCCACAGTCAGATGGCTAGATTCTTGGGGGACAGATGATGAACTTGAGGCGCCCTCATCTGATATTACTTGATGAAGTTTGTATTACTCCCTTCAGCCAAAGATGATCTGGCAGAAATTCACCAGTATCTTCAGCAAGAGAGTCCTGCAGCCGTTCGAATAGTTTCAACTCGCATTAAACAAGCATTATTGTTATTGACTGAACAGCCCTACATTTTAAAGAAATACATTATCCAGAATTATAAATGAAACATTCAATAGTGCATTGATTTTGAATCACTTTAGAATATGATTTAAAGAGGTACCATCAGCTCTGCCAACTACGATTAATTACTTCGTTCAGTCATTTGATCATTTAACCATAAAGGATCGCGTCGCATTGGTAATACAGCGACAACCGAGGCAATATGACCACTGGTATCATAATAAATTGCATAGGGAAAACGCTTTGAAAGCATTCGATAATACCCAAACTTTTTTGGATGAATGCCAGCAAAAATAACCAATGACTCTATATCCGATAAAAGACTATCCCAGAAGTAATTGCCTAATTTCTCACCTTGTTGGTCGTAGAAATCCCGTCCAGTGTATAGATCATTTACCGCATCAGAAAGTATTTGAATATGTTTAATATTCACTTGGTTGATCTGGCTCTTAATTCTTCAATTGAGCAAAATTCGGCCTTACCTTCTTCAATCTTCTTTTTTCTTGCCGAAAGAATATCACCATGCCATTCCGGTGATTTAACGTCCAAATTATCATGAATAAGAGAGTCCCATATTGCGTCCATCGCTTGTAACTTTTCCACAAGACTCATTTTAGTTATTTCAACGGTATTCATAGTGTTTCCTGCTCTGGAATAATAACTTATGAAAGTGTAACACAGTCACTAATGGCTATTCCAAATGCCGCGTTAAAATAGTATCCACTCAATAACCAAATACCACCGTGCGGAGTTCATGTCAGGCCTAAGCTGAAGATACTCTTGCTCGCTTTTAAATTGCTGACTGTAAATATCTGCCCAGTTATAAATAATCCAAGACGGTAAATGATTATTCTTAGGGACAATCGTATATTTTTGGTGTATTGTTTAGGCTTTTATTACACATAGAGAAAATGATGCGAACTAACATTATTATTGATGACACATTAATGTCTGATGTTTTAAAAGTAACCGGTGTAAAAAGTAAACGTGAGGCCGTAGAACTTGGCTTAAAGACCTTGTTAATGCTAAAACAGCAAGAATCTATTAAAGCATTTAAAGGGAAATTACATTGGGATGGTGATCTTGAAACAATGCGAGTTGATCATTGATTCTGGTAGATTCTAGTGTTTGGGTAGATTATTTTAATGGCGTAGAAACATTAGCGACAAAAAAACTGGACAGTTTATTAGGCATGCAACCGATATGTACAGGTGATTTAATTCTAGCAGAAGTGCTACAAGGCTTTAGACAAGATCAGGATTATCAAGCCGCTAAAACACTACTCTGTTCCTTGCCAATATACCCAATGCTAGGTGTAGAGTTAAGTCTAAAGAGTGCCGAGAATTATAGAACATTACGTAAACAAGGTATCACTATACGAAAAACCATCGATACAATGATTGCTACCTTCTGCATAGAAAATGATTTTACATTATTACATTCAGATAAAGATTTTCAGCCTTTCCAGCAACTTTTAGGGCTAAAGATTGTTTAAAGGTGATGCAGAAATATAAATTTGAGGTTATGTTAATATCGTTGACATCGCTAAAGCGCTTAACGAGTAAGCGCTTTAATATGAGTATGCACACCCAACTACTCATCCCCAAGTTTTGCTCTAACTTTATTTCTCCCGCCCATAATTTTAATCGATCAATTAACTTATTAAGTTTTCAACAAATTAGCAGATAAAAGAGTTATTCCATAGGAACGTTGTTATAGTGTTTTCTTGGTGGTACAGTTTGTTTTTCAAAAACGATCGGTGCGTATTCACTATACCCTGAGCTTTTTAAGCTTAACTTAATGGCACTATCTGTAGGGTGCAATTCTGAAGGGGCACGAACATCACCTTCTGATAAATACGTAAAGAACAAAGGTAATAAAGCAAAAATCGACAAAATAGCGCCCAAGCAAACCAAGCCAATAATGAGGGTTTTAAAGGGGTTTGTCGCTGTCTCTAAAGTTTCTTCTAAACTTTGTGTTGAAACTAGATTGGCATTGTTGTATTCAGAATGTGTTGACATGATATCCACCGTTTAATTGCAATTAAGATTAGACTTCAATTTAATCGGATGTTTGAGAAAATCAATTTTTTTTAGTGATTAATTTATTTAAAGCGAAATTACGCGACGGCTTTATACAATTCTTTCTGCTGATGTCCTTGGTTATCGTATTTTGCTAACTGACGTGGACCGTGAAATATAGCGAGCGATATGCCTACCGATACCCCAGTAGGTTTGTACCTGCGCCACATCGACTCTACGTAGCAACTGCTTTTGATAAAGCCGATCTTGGCTATCTCTAGCTTTAACATCAACGATGCTCAGCTTGTCACTGAGAAATTCTTTATCATTAAACAGCTTGAATGAAGACAAATACTAATTAAATATTGTGTTCCCACAGGGTGTAGACTACACTTCAATTTTTTAATATTAGGGATAAATCATGTACGCCACCAATGTTAGGAATTTAAAGCGCAATCCCTCAGAAGCATTAAGACATGCTGAATCAGCGCCTGTTTTAATCTTAAAAGGTAATCAACCGAATGCCTTGTTATTAAACCTAAAAACCACACTAAGCGAGTACGACGAACAACTAAGACCAGCACTCGCGGCCAGTTTGTTTAAAGATAGAGTATTGTCCCTAGGTGCTGCCGCAAAAATCAGTGGCTTAAGCCTATCTGAATTTATTGATCATTTAGCCCAATTAGATATCGATATTGTTACGCCTGATCAGCAAACGACAAAGGAATTAGGTATTCTAGATTCATGGATATCGTAATTGCGGATGCTGGGCCATTAATCGCACTCGCAAAAATTACACACCTGCATATATTAAAAGATCTTTTTTCTAGAATAATAATTACCCAAGCGGTAGTTAATGAATGTTTACAAGCCCAAACTGATGACGCCCTTTTAATCAAACAAGCTTTAGCTCAAGATACTCTTGCCCGCTTTTAAGTTGCTGACTGTAAATGTCCGCCCAGTTATAAATAATCCAAGACGGTAAATGATTATTTTTAGTTTGTAGTTTGTAGTTTGTAGGTCGGGTTAGCGCTAGCGTAACCCGACCTACTGAACTATAGAATAACAAATCAATGTAGAAATCCTGAGTTTCTGTACTGATACGCTGCTGGCGTGCGACAAATGCAAAGCCTTTGCCCATCCAACAGTCGAGTGCTCCAGTTTTGACTGGCGGCCTCTTGCATATACTAATCACGGGCTTTGGGGCTATCCACTCTGAGCAATAAGCGATAATGAGTCCAGCTCAATTCGGAACGCACTGCGTTCCAATTTGGAAAGTGCTGAAAAAAGGCACGCATATTTCGCAAATTGCGTTCGTCAAAACCCTTAGCAAACTCATGAGTAAGTGACTCAGCAAGCCGACTAAGTAACTGCTTGCCATAGGTGGCACGGTTTTGTCCTCCTTGTTCAAATTCCACGATATGCCTACCGATACCCCAGTAGGTTTGTACCTGCGCCACATCGACTCTACGTAGCAACTGCTGACGGGTTAAAGTTAATTTGATTTATAGTAGCTCTTAAGCTACATTAGACCCATGTATGAATTAAAACACTATGTAGATCTAAACGGAAATAACCTATTTACGAATTGGTTAAATAGCATTAAAGATAGACAAGGTCTAGCTAGAATTAAAGTCATCCTGTTATGCAATGGTGGTGATAAAAGCACTCAGTCAGCAGACATTACGAAAGCAATATCTCGTTGGAAAGACTGGCAAACGCGAGGCACAAATGAAAATAGAAAATAAACATAATGATTGGTTGTTTGAACAACTTAAGGACGCTGAATTTGCTGCAGATTTTTTAAATGCCGCAAGTGAAGATGATGATCCTGCAACCTATCTATCAGCATTAAGAAAAGTTGTAGATGCTAGGGGTGGCATGGCAACTATCGCAGAAAAAACAGAATTATCTCGTGAAACTCTCTATAGAACCCTGTCCAAAAGAGGTAATCCAACTATAAAAACACTCGTACGTATTTTAAAAGCTACTGGTTTAAAAATAGAAGTGACCGCCCATTAAATACAATGATTGCTACCTTCTGCATAGAAAACGATATTTCGTTATTGCATTCAGATAAAGGCTTTCAGCCTTTCCAGCAACTTTTAGGTCTACAGGCTGTTTAAAACTTGACTAAACTTGACGAGTCACTATACTGCTCGTCATGCAAAAGAAACTAAATATACAAAATGCTACTCAAGCAATGGCAAAAGCCGGGTTAACTCAAACGGCCATTGCTGATACGCTTGATGTCTCTAAAGAAGCTGTATCTCAATGGCTGAATGACAAATCTTTTCCCCGCCCCAACAAACTACTGCACTTAGGCAAGCTACTTAAATTAAGCTTAGATGAGCTGGTGATTAAAGACGAACCTAATGCGCCAGTCGTTGCTTTTCGAAAAAGACAAGGTACTAAAACCAAAGACCATCATGTCGAAAAAGCCCAAGAAATGGGGCGATTCCTGCGACTCTTAGCACCCTATTTACCCTTTGATACGCTAGAAATGCCACCGGTATTAAAGCAACCGCAGTGTGACTATGCTTATTTACAAAAGGTCGCGCTAAAAGTTCGGCATGATATAAATCTAAGTCCTGAAGATACTATTGATTTTACGCATTTGATTCGGCGCTTTCGTGAACTTCAAGCGGTTATCGTGCCGGTATTATGGGGCAATAAAGATCGTCATGAGAATGCCGTACACATCTATCTGCCGGATTCTCAAACAACATGGGTTTATCTTAATCTGGATGTAAACATCCACGACTTTAAGTTTTGGATGGCGCATGAATTAGGCCATTGCCTATCACCATCACTCTCTGGTGAAGAAGCCGAAGATTTTGCTGATGCCTTTGCTGGTGCGTTACTTTTTCCTGAGGATAAAGCAAAACAAGCCTATCAAGAGATTCTGACACAGTCTACTAACAACAAAAAAATTGAATGTTTAAAACGCATTGCCGTTAAAGAACTGATCTCTCCTAACACCATTTATATGCAGGCCAATTGTTATGCGGAAGCAAATGGTTTACCTAAACTAGAATTCAGTTCTAGTCTTTATGGTTGGATTACCAAGTTTAATCAAGGATATAAAAACTTGAGTGCGGCTTTGTTGGGTGATGTTTCTCAACTTAACGCGAGAGACTACATTAAAAAAACAGCAGAAAGTTTTGAAACACCATTTTTTGATACCTTGAGACACTACTTAAAACAGACTGATAAAGGCGCAGGCATAGTTCAAAGTGTGACAAATATGCCATTACTAGATGCCCAGAGTATGCATTCTGAACTCACATAATGACTCAATCAAAAATACGTTCTTCTTTCTGAGCCAGTAACGCTTTTAAGCGCTCAATCTCTGCTAAGGCTAAAGCCTCACGACTTTCTGATGCTTGTTTTTCTCGTAAGGCCAAAGCTTCCCGCTTGTTCGCTGCTTCCTCGCGCCTTTTAGCCTCTTCCTCACGTTTATTAGCCAGCTCCAACTCAGATTGAATAGTGCGTTGCTCGCGCAAATATTCTTGACGAGCCTGATACTGATAATATTGTTGATCTTTTTCTGAAAACGTACTTAAGGTGCTCATGGCTTGCTTCATCTCCTGAGTAATCATCCAATCGGGTAAGGCCTCATCATTTAAGCGCTCACCGTCTTTAAAGAATTTTAACCAACGTTGGTCTTCTGTTTCAACTTGAATCGAATTAAACTTTTTTAACTCCAACAACCAATGCCACCGTGCGGTGTTAAGGTCTGCCCCTGTTCATCACGCATTTTATAATGATGCACGTAGACATTATCATCGACTAATAGATTTTCTGCCAGTAACCAAATCGAGTAAGTCGGTCTAAGCTCATGATATTCTTGCCCGCTTTTAAGTTGCTGACTGTAAATATCCGCCCAGTTATAAATGATACGAGACGGTAAATGCGCATAACTGGTTAGTTGAATCTCAATTTGATAAAGCCGATCTTGACTATCTCGGGCTTTAACATCGACTATGCTCAATTTGTCACTGAGAAACTCTTTATCATTATAAGGGTTAAGGATATCAACCCAGACTAAAGGTTCTGCTAAATCTTGTGCTAAAAACGCGTTTAGAAAATGAATCAATAAATTACGATTCTCTTCTGAGCCTAACAAAGCTTTAAAAACGCAATCTATTTTGGGGTCGATGGCATGACGTATGAGAAAGGGATTAACTAATCAGCAATGGATTTAATGGCTTGATTGTAGAGAATCCCCGTTTGAGTAGCAATGAAATAATGATGACTCACAATGCTAAAAAATGACGACCCCCTGATTTCATCGATTGATAACCTTGTACCGCGTTGCTTCATCGAGGCTACTTGCTAATCTACCCATAATTGCAAAAAGGTGCTGTAGGACACCATTTTTATTGTAGTTAATATATTTTTGACAAAACAAAACTTAAAAAACCAATGCAAAACCATATCTGTGCAGATGTAATGCCTACTCTTAATCTATGTAATTTTATATCACGGATATAAATCAATTTCATTTGTTCAAATGCTAATTCACTTTGAATGTTAATTCTGGCGTCAGGGATCCTAGCTAAAAATGATGTAATGTCATTAGATGCTCTAACCATTTCTCGATTTAGAACCGAATCAAGAAAGCCAAATTGATATAACCCTCCACCATAAAAAACACCTTGGCAATGGCTTGCGTTAATAATATGCCGTGCGGGGTTATCGATTGCGGATAATGCGCGAATGAAACATAAGATTGTAAATACCCACATCAATAAAAAAGCGATAAATAAGAAATCGTCCAAATGAAACGGTAACGCAACGTGGAGGTTGAAAAAATGTGCCCAGATTCTGCCAATTAAAGTGAAAGGAACCAGTAGTGCAGCAAGTAAATATCCAATTTTTACATCAATTGCTCGAATGGTTGCTTGTGTGTCCAAGATAGCGTTCAAAATGAATTTTGATTTATCGCTATCCATTGGATTTTACCCATTCATCCATGTTTTTATTTATGACATTTCCATGATAGCAAGAACGATTGAATTTAAATGTGAGCAAATTTTTATTATAGTCATTCAAATTATTGTAAAAAAACTCTGACACCATTGTTCTTGCATCTGAATATGTTTTATTTCCATAAGAACACAACTGAGCCGCTTCACCAACTAGTTTTCCTAACCAAACCACTTCGTTTATACCGCTCCCTTTATGACCAGCTTTAATACAAAGCGATTCACCATAAGCCAAACCGATTCCAACGGTTAGTTCAGAATATCCTCTTTTTTTGTATTTGATGTTTAGGGTGTCAATAAGTGAAGAAGCAGAGGATGCCGTTGAAAATACTTGGTCAATGTCTGGTTTTTCAGGTGTGTTAAAAATCCCCCATACGCAATCGCCTTCAATATAAATTTCATGTATTTTGTTATTTGACCGTAATATCGCTACAAGTTCTGATATATATGACTTATAAATTTTTGCTTGCACTGGTTTTGTGTGAATTGTGGATAATACTTTCGAGCCTCTAATATCAATAAATAACGCAGAACAAGACACGTAAAAACCATTGTCAAAAGTAAGCGAATCCCTCGGTGGAATACTCTTTTTATCTTCATAGGACGCATCCGCACCTTTTAATATGTCATCGATTCTGTCACGGCTTTTTTCATAATCGTAATAGCTATATTCTGCTCTCATATTTTGTTATTCCTTATCGGTGATAATAATTTTTTCATTTTTCTGAAGCGTGGCGGGGTTTATAACCCCGTTACTCACGTTTCGAAAGCTATTGAAGCATCCAAACGTTTCAGTCGGGGTTGCAAACCCCGACCGGCATCGTTACGGGTTTATCGTCCGAATGGGCGAGCCGTGAGTTCAATATTCATTGTTGTCATCTTCCATCATGCCGCGAATATGTTCATCAATGTCCACATCAAAATATTCTATGGCATCAAAGGTTGATGTAGAAATATAAGTGTCACCAAGACCGGATGTAAGTAGTTTTGAGTAGCCATTTATCTTGAGTCCGCAAGCTATACATTGGAAAGACTCCGGTCTCATAACCTGCTTTTCAATAATTTTGGGGTCATCAATTTCACGCTTAACCTCACCAATTGCTTTGCCTAACAGGAGTCCTGTACTTTCACAAGCTGGGCATTGTACCCGATGACCGTAATGACGCAGCATCACCGTGTTAGCTTGACTTGTTGCTTGCTCTTTTTCGGCAGGAGTTTTTTCTTTCCATACATCCTTGTAGGCAACTATCGTACCTTTAACAGCTTTTGCAGAATCATCCTTATAGGCTTCAATTTCTTCATTTGCTTGACTAGCTATTTCAGTCCCAAATAAAGTTTCTAAAGACTCACCTATTTCTTTAGTTAATAGGTCGCAGACATTATAAAAATTAGGTACCCAAGAAGAACTCCCAAGGTTTTCAAAGGGCATATTACCTGAATGTACTTCACTGTTTCTTCGTTCAATATGATGAACGCAAAAATTCGCGTGTTCTAGCGTAAAGTCATTTATTAAATCTTCAAGTCGTTGTATTAAGTTGCTTATAGATGCTGACTTCGCAACGAATTTGCTTTTTTTGATTGGCTTATCCAGAGCATAAAGTAAATTATTCCAATCTTTATTATCTGCTATCAATACTGGCGATATATTTGCGACCGTTGCCCTTATTAACATTTCAAGTACAAATGCTGACCATAGGCCAAACTGCCAATTAGTATCTTGGTGTTCAAGCATTACCTCAGCATATATCTGCGCTTTTGAAAATAACGATTCTTGCGACCATTCGTGATTTATTTTTTTCATAGCTTATACTTTTAATTCAGTTATGTAGATACGCTCTAATTTCCTATGCAAAGCCTCATTAGGAATGCTTGATCGAGCATGAAATGTGTGCCAATTATCAATAAGGACACAATCACCATGATGCAGAAAAGTAATGAATTCAGGAGTAGCATTTGAAATCCTCTCTGCTATTCGTAATTGAAGTAACTTTGCTAATTTGGTGATAGGTTGGATAAATAATGGATCCCATCTATAAAAATCTCCTTCGAATAATCGGAGTTGACATAATCGCCCATCTAGTCTGCGTCTTGGCCTAAATATCGCTCGACGCAGATCGTTTATATCCTCATTTTCAAACAGTTGTGACGCCTTAAGTATCTTAGTTGAGACCAATTTAGACGGAGTAATGCACCTCAACAACAAATATCTTGGTGGATGATACCAATGAGCCATATCAGTATGAAATGGAAACTCATTTAATCCATAAATACCGCTATAACTGCTTGCTTCTTTAAGAATCGTATCATTGGGGATTAATGTTTGTACCAAATCAGCATCAGGTATGTTTGCAATTTTACCTAGGTTTTTAGCTATATTAAGAGAGTCCTCCCCAAATAAGTGACCTTTAAATTTAATGAACCCATCATTATTCAACTTGTTAATATTTAAGTTCATTTAAGTAATAATCTTTATTTTAAGAGTTTTCAATAATATCTGCCTCCGCTTCATTTTGATGCTTTAAATTACTTGCATGATTACGACATCAGCAAGTTTTTGCTGTAACTGATTGGCTTCGGTGAGGCAGGATTTGAGTTGATCGCAGATTGCCATGAGTTCATCGACTTTGGTGACGATACGCTGTTGCTCTTCAATTGGTGCGAGTGGCAGTTTTATTTTATTCATTACTTTATGAGAAATTTGTGGCATTGTACTGCTAGTTGATCCGCCATCTAGCTCATTTCTAATGGATGGCAACGCTAAATAATTCCACAAATATTTTCTATCTAATAACTTTTGATCATAATCGATACGGAACATATTATTGTGATAAATACCTTTTTTACCAGAAACAATTTCACCAGCGGTTCCACCGTAACGAATCATCAATAAATCTATCTCGTTACAATAGACGTCTTGACTGGAATCTTTAATATATCTGATTTCATCATCATTTCTAAAATCGGTAATTCTTAAATATCTTGTTGCACCAGTTTCTTTTTTTAAAAATTGATTTTCTGTACCGACTTGCAGACCTTGTTTATAAGATAATATTTGTTCGAATAGGACCCACTCCCACCCAACCGGCAAGTCAAAAGGCTTCTCCTCCTCAGTTATCTCTGCAAGTGGTTTATCTTTCTTAATCTTACCCTCAGCCACCAACTTGGCTTTTTCTGCCTGTATCCGTTTCAGCAATTCACTGACGGGTTCATCATTGGGATCTTGAGGAACCAATTTACCCATGACGGCGAGTTGTAGCAGAGTTTGTTTTAGTGCGTCGATGCTGGCTTCAGTTGTAAACAGGGTATTGAAATACTCAGAGATGCGTTGCCAGTGGGTGTTAAAGTCTTCGGTATTTTGTGTTTGTGTAAGTGTGCCAAGCAGATGAGTGACGAGTTTTTCGTGGGCTTCGGCAGCGTTATTATGTTGGTTTTCTAATTGGTCGCAGAGTGCCATGAGTTCATCGACTTTGGCAACGATTCGGTGTTGTTCTGCGAGTGGTGGCAAGGGAAAAATAAGTGGTTCAATGTCTTTGTGATTGATTTGTGGAACGCTTGTTCCTGTATTTAACTGAGCTAAGTCAACTCCTCCCAACCATTGAAATGTATAAATTAGAGAGATGGATCTGGGAACTGTAATAGCCATAATATTCAAATCAACAAAAATTTCCGATGTAACTAATCGTTTTTTATTAGTTGCAATTGCACCACCTCGCTTAGGAAAAATAATACTATTGGCTGGAATTATTCCGTTACGCTCTTTAATATTAGGATTTACAAATCTGGATGACGTTGTAATAACAGTTTCGTTTTCTGAAGTATTCATGTCTCCAACTTTTAGATATATGTATTCCCCTGAATCCATTTCAGCAGAAATATCAAATGATCCTCCGCTTGTTACTTGAAATAATTGAATAATTCTAGCCCATTGCCAACCTTGTGGAAGTGCATAAGGTTTATCTTCCTCAGTAATCGATTCCAATGGCTTACTCTTCTTAATCTTGCCCTCAGCCACCAACTTAGCCTTTTCAGTCGCTATCCTTTTCAACAACTCACTAGCCGGTTCATCACTCGCATCTTGCGGCACTAACTTACCGCGCACTGCCAATTCCAAGATCAACTCACGCAGTTTCTTAATGCCGTAAACACCACCAGCACTCCCAGAGCTTCTGCCTCGCCCTGATTTCTTCTCGGTATCTGCCGCCGTCCAAATATCCAGATGCTGAGTGATTAACGGTTCAATACTCACGCCTGTCTCTCCAAGGCTTCCGCAAGTATTTTCTTGAGTTGGCTTCGCAAATCCGCAATATCAGCCTGCATCGTTTGATACTGCGCCAACAACACCTCAGGATCATGAATCTCTTGCTCGCCCACATGTGGATTTTTGCAATCAAGGTTGTAGTTGCGGGCTTTAATGTCCTCAACACTCATCTTCCAAGCGTATTGATTTTCTTCACGGCTGTTAAAGTTATCCGCTTCATGGCCCCACCAATCGGCTTCGGCCACAAACTCTTCAATCTTCATCGGTTTGGTTTTGTTATAACTTTTCACCCCGGCTGGATAAGGATGCTCATAAAACCAGACCTGTTGAGTGGGTATGCCTTTGGTAAAAAACAGTAGATTAGTTTTAATGCCGGTATAAGGCGCAAACACGCCATTGGGTAAGCGCACTATGGTGTGCAGGTTACAGTCTTCTAGCAGTTTTTCTTTAATGCGGGTTTTAATCCCTTCGCCAAACAAAAAGCCATCCGGTAAAACCAATGCCGCCCGACCGCCGGTTTTAAGCAGGTGCATGATTAACACTAAGAATAAATCCGCAGTCTCACGGGTTCTAAAGGTAGCCGGAAAATTGGTTTCGATACCGTCTTCTTCCATACCGCCAAACGGTGGATTGGTCACAATCACATCCACGCGCTCTTTAGGCCCCCAACTGATTAAGGGTTTAGCCAAGGTGTTGTCATGCCGGATATTGCTGGGCACATCAATGCCATGCAAGATCATATTGGTGGTACACAGTAAATGCGGCATGGGTTTCTTTTCGATGCCAAAGATACTGTTTTGTAATACCGCTTCATCGTCTACGGTTTTAACTTGTTGGCGGCGGATATGTTCAATAGCACAAGATAAGAAACCACCCGTGCCACAAGCGGGGTCCATGACTTTTTCAGCTAATTGTGGATTAACTTGTTGCACCATAAATTCGGTGACGGCGCGTGGGGTATAAAACTCTCCCGCATTGCCCGCGGCTTGTAAGTCGCGGAGTAATTGTTCGTACATATCACCAAACAAATGGCGTTCTGAGGCTTTGTTAAAATCTACTCCGTCTTGGATTTTGTTAATCACTTGCCGAATAAGTTGCCCAGACTTCATGTAGTTGTAGGCATCTTCAAACACGGAACGAATGACATAAGCACGTTGATCGCCGCCTTTGGCTTCTAGTTGTTGTAAGGCGGGGAATAGCTCATTATCCAAAAAGTATTTAAGGGCATCACCGGTTAAACCTTCATCATGGGCGGCCCAATTGCGCCACCGATACGCTTCGGGTAACGGAGATTGATAATCATCTTGTAGCAGTTCCCATTCACTTTCGCGGTCATCAAATATTTTTAAAAACAGCATCCAAACCAGTTGGCTTAAGCGTTGCGCGTCGCCATCCACACCCACGTCTTTACGCATGATGTCTTGGATGGATTTAATGGTGGAGGAAATGCTCATGGGTGTGTTAACAAAAGTCGGTTAGGCGTAAAGGTGTTTTTCGAGTTCATAAAGGGCGGCTAAATAAGCGGGTTTACCGCCAAACGCGGCCACCAGTTCACTGGCGGTGCCCATGTTTCTGAACGGGTCTAAGGTAAGTATTTTAATGTCTTCTATGTTTTCTAGGCCGGTATCCTGATATTTATCCAGTAAGGTTTCTAATACTTGCCGGGCTTGTTCGCCGTATTGGGTAAAGTAATTGCGCTTTTTAACTTGGTCTGCGCGTTCTCGGCGGGTTAAGGGCGGTTGATCAAAAGCCACATGGCAGATTAAATCAAAGGCATCAAAATCTTTACCGACTTCTTCGGCTAAGGGTTCTAATAATAAACCATGCACTTCCAGTTCTTTAATAATGGCGGCTTTGCGGTCGGCTTTACTCCAACGGCGTAAAAACTCATCTAAAGAACCGTAGTCTTTGCGGACGGTGGTACGGGTGTAATCTTTAAGTGATTCGGTGATTAATTTGCCTTCGGGGCCGTAATATTGCACGCGTTCGGAAACGACGAAGACGGTGACATCACCTAACACGTATTTTACCCGTTTGCTGTTAGGTTCGAAAAATTCTCCATCGACCCCCTCATTCTCAAAGAGAGGAAGTTGATCATCGTTATCCGAGTCAGGTGAGACGGGATTACCGTTTTCATCGACGTCAGTATCGGTATCGGTATCAGGTGGCACGACGGATTCACCGGGTTTGGGTTCATAGATCATCACTGGTTCGCCATCAAAGTCTTTATCGGCAAAGCGATCAGTGGCTTTTTTAAAGTCCATGATGGTAAACCAGTATTTGTCGTAATCTTCATTAATACGGGTGCCACGCCCAATGATTTGTTTAAACTTGGTCATGGAGCGGATGTGTTGATCTAACACCACTAATTTGCACGTTTGCGCATCCACGCCGGTGGTCATCAGTTTAGAGGTAGTAGCAATGACGGGATAGCGTTCTTCTGGATTAATAAAGTTATCTAACTCGGCTTTGCCTTCCTGTTCGTCACCGGTAATGCGCATGATGTATTTTCGATTTTCTTTAACCCGCTCTGGGTTTAGATTCACCAAGGCCTGACGCATTCGTTCTGCATGATCTATATCATCACAAAACACGATGGTTTTGGCATACGGATCGGTGGCGGTTAAGAACTCTGTAATCTTTCGGGCTACCAGTTCGGTGCGCTTTTCAAGGACTAAGGTTCTATCCATATCCTGTTGATTATAAACACGATCTTCTATTAATTGACCGTATTTATCGGTTTGATCTTTCGTGGGGCGCCAGCCTTGTAAGTCTTTATCAATATCAATGCGCACGACTTTATAGGGCGCTAAAAAGCCATCTTCTATGCCTTGTTTAAGGGTGTAACTGTAAATAGGTTCGCCAAAATAATAGATGCTGGAAACGTCTTTAGTTTCTTTGGGCGTGGCGGTTAAACCAATATGCGTGGCTGAAGAAAAGTAGGCTAGAATTTCGCGCCATGCCGAATCTTCGGCGGCACTGCCCCGATGACATTCATCAATCACAATCAGGTCAAAGAAGTCGGGTGAGAATTGTTTGTAAATGTTTTGAGCTTCTTCACTGCCGGTAACGGCTTGGTATAAGGAGAGGTAGATTTCGTAACTTTTGTCGATTTGGCGTTTGCTGATCTTAGTCATCGCTGCGCCAAACGGTTTAAAGTCATTATTCTTGGTTTGATCAACCAGAATGTTTCTATCGGCTAAAAACAGAATACGTTTCTTGGTACCTGATTTCCATAACCGCCAGATAATTTGAAAAGCAGTATAGGTTTTACCCGTACCCGTCGCCATGACTAATAAGATACGTTGCTGGGCTTTGGCGACCGCTTCAACGGTGTTATTAATGGCATTGGCTTGATAATAACGCGGAGCGCGGCCTGTGCCATCATCGTAATAAGGCATCTCTACGGTATGCCGGGCTTCGACGGTTTCTAAACCTTTCCAGTGACAATAACGTTGCCATAAGTCAGTAGGGCTAGGAAAAGCATCCAGGCTGAGTGCTTGTTCGGTCTGTTCAGCTAAGCCGGTTCGATCATGCAGTAAGAATCCATCCCCATTAGAACTGAACACAAACGGCACACCCAAGGTTTCTGCATAGTTTAAGGCTTGTTGCATCCCGGCCCCGACACTGTGTTTATTG
>Ga0073936_10005398_pt1 | contig 17302 bp, 20 predicted proteins | sample AliMusrvi5mmetaG_FD_87041 | JGI IMG/M metagenome (GOLD analysis project Ga0073936, IMG submission 87041) | Freshwater lake bacterial and archeal communities from Alinen Mustajarvi, Finland, to study Microbial Dark Matter (Phase II) - Alinen... | ecosystem: Environmental > Aquatic > Freshwater >... | reverse complement strand
GGAAGGAGGCTTGTATTTAATACCCTACGATCGTAGGGTATATAGATTAAATCTTTCTAATAAACCTCTACAAGTAACTCATTGTTGGTGTGAATCCAAAAGCATCACTATAGGTAATGTGTAGTAATTGCCTACACACTTTCGAGCATGCTCAGCGTTACTTTAAGTAACGCTCAAAAGACCAAATCTCACCTTTCATCTCAAAAGATAGCTTTTTGTGATGTTTAGGTCCTGTTTAGGTTCTCTGGTTATGAGAGCAGACATCCAAAGAAAACCACTAGGATTTCAAGAGCTTACGTCTCCTAAATATCGGTGTGTAGCGTTTTGTGTAGTGGAATTAATCTAATTAGAAGAACTGCTGACCGACTCTTTGGTTTTCATAACCACAAGAATTTTGGAACAACTGTGTAGCACTTCGTTGCTCCAAAGCTTGTATGCCCAATTATTCTGCTTGCCCTCCCTCTTCATGAACCTTCTCGTAAACCAACTCAAACATAGCAGTATTTACATAGTCATAAATCCAATCCTTCCAATCAAAAACTTCATCCCACTGCTCCTCTGAAATATCTAAAACATTATCAAATTCATGCCGCCTTTTAAACCACATGAAGATAACTTCATCCTCTGGGCAGCTTTTGAAAATATCAACAATCTCTTTAGCCGTATATCTCATGATTTCACCTCGCAACTGACGCTTGCTCTCTCACGCTTTAGCTCTCTATTTTTCCGATCCATTTTTGCAATTTCATTTCGAGCTAGATCCATGTTTTTGCATAAATGCTTGGAAAAATGCTTTATTGCTAGATCCTCTAACGCTGGATCTGCTGGTAATTTGCCAATGACGTGGTACTTATTACCAACCCCCAAAGAACATATGACGATTTCATAAGCACAGCTATTAGAATAAATTCCTTCAAATTCTTTCGGGCCATCAAAGCTTGTAAAGGGAGAATCTGCCTTCACAGCTAGGTATGTTTTAGCCAATCGAATTTTCTCTTGTTCAATATCAGCAGAGCCTTCATGATCAGCGCCTGAAATTCGAATCCGCTCAATACCACCATGATGCTCAATAAAACCAACTAGGTTATTAGGAAGAATTCCGCTTTCCCTAGCGCTTTCTATTGCGCGAGCATATCCATGTGCAGTTCTACGATCAGAACGGGTGATATAACGCACAAGCACTGTTAGATCGGGGGTATTTTCCTGCGTACGGATTTGATATTTGTCAGCCAGAACTGAACGCATGATGCTGATCTGTTCAGCTTTATCTATAGCGCCATCCAGCTTGACTGATAACGCATAGATCTTTGCTAACAACTCATAAAGCGCAATGCGACCTGAAACGATGTAGTTTGTATGAAAGCTTTCATGCTCTAAAGCTAAATCATCAGCCTGCCCTATCAAAGTCCTATTCATAACAGCAGTTTTAGCTTTTGTTTCTACTTCAATTAATTCTGTATTCATTTTTGTTTTCCTTTGTGGATTAGCAAGCGTTACTTCAAGTAACGCTTGCTTTGTAAGATTTAATGAAATGTTTTTTGACCAAGACTTTCAAAATCAAGGCATAAACGTTCACAGGCCTCATCAATAGCAGACTGAAGGGCCCCACTTCTAGTTGAGGAATCAAGCTCCTCTAGAAAAAGTGACTCAACTTCATAGATCACCTCAAGATCTCTTCTACTTAGAGGCTGTTTTTTTAATACGCGACCAATAGTCAAAGAAAAGTCTTGGAAACGAGACTCACCCAACCGATCCAAAAGAAAATATCCAATCTGCAGATTTAGTTCACTCTCGGTTACATCTAAATCATTAGAAGAATGCGTGCTTGTCATTGCAGACATGTGGTCAATTAAGCCATCACGATCAATAAAATTTACGCCATATTTTTTACACGCTTTTAGACGTGCTTTAGTTACAAGCGAATCCTTCAAACACATGCCATGATGTTCAAAAGTGATCGCATCAATCTTATCCAATACAGCTAAGTCCTTTCTATTTAAAACCTGCTGCTTCTCCACCTTCATCATTGCGTGGCAATAACGCAATAACTCATCACTACTCAAATTTGCTTGAATAGTCTCTCCGGTATCCGCTAAACAGACACCACTATAAGAATCAAATACATTTGCTACTGAAGACATCTTTACTGTTGTTTCCATTTCAAAACTCCTTTAAAAGCAGCGAAATTGCTGTATTAATAGAATCTCATAACTAACATTTAATAGAAATTACATTTAAAATGTGATCGTTAAGTGTTAATATATTTTTAAGTTTTTAATGAGAAATCGAGTAAAAAATGCTGCCAAATAAGTCAAAGAAAGATTGGGCTACAAAGGGTATCCAGGGCTATGTGATGCTGATGCTCGAATATCTGCGCCTAAGTCCTACTTACGAGCTAGCTAGAAAAGCGAGGGCTGGCAAGCTAACAACTAAAGAGAAGAAGTTATTGCCTGAGGACTTTGACCTAGTTCTTAAGACTTACGATGAATATGGTGATGTAGCTAAAGTGAAGTTTGATGATTGGTGGATCAGTACCGGCATCAATCTATACGGTACTGAATACGTTAAACCTCAAGTACGTCAAATAGCTAATATTGAAAAGAATGAAGAGTATGAGTCTGGGTTTAATAAAGCACTGGAGCATTACTTCAAAACATTTCGCAAGCAAGAGGGTTCTGGCCGTGCGCTAATTCTGGCAATTCCACTTGGCATGCCTAAGCGAGCCATCCTAAAGGAAGTTACCAGAGTGATTAATCGGACTGGCGTTACCGTTCCACCCAAAGCCCAAAAAGCCAAACGCTCACTCACAGCCAAACGTTTACGTTCTGCGCCATTATTTATTGGGATCAAATTACTCTGGGCAAAAGCGCAGCATCCAGATTGGGTGAACTGGCGCTTAGGTGTTGTAGCTAAAGTCAGTCCCACTAATGCAATAGGCCTTGATATCAGCGCCACTAAAGCGAGCGCCAAAACAGTCGATCAACGCAACAATATGACTGTACTTACCAGTAGAGCTTTAAAGAAAGCACAGTACATTGCCGAGAACGCAGCTCGCGGCAGATTCCCTGACCCAAAGCCAATCGCCCTGCCAGACTTTGATTACGAAGATATCTATAGGCGCATGCAAATCTCTAACCCAAAGCTTAAAAAAACTTAGATTAACTCTACCGCCCTGCGCTTCATATCATCATTAACATCAATGTATGCCTGTGTAGTACCGATATTGCGATGACCCGCTAAGCTCATCAGCACCCTTACCCCGATACCTTTACTGGCTAAGTTGGTAATAAAACTTCTACGACCACTGTGACTAGCGGCGCCGGATATTCCAGACTCTTTATAGATATGCTTAAAGTGCTGCGTTAATGTATTTGCTGTAAACCCACGTTTTGGGAACTTCTGTGTGGGAAAGAATGCATAGTTGCGGTCTTTAATGGTGATCTCATTGGCAAACGCTTGTAACTCCGCTTTTAGGCGCTCATTTAGGAATACTGTGCGTGGATGGCGTCCTTTGGTTTGCTCTGGCAATAAGCGGATTTCACTTTTCACCTTGTTTTCACCGTCTAAAACGTCGCATATACGCAGGGCTGCAACTTCCCCTACTCTGAGCCCACCCCAATGGGTTAATAGCAACATAGCCCGGTTACGCACGCTATGTTTGGTGGTTTGTACATATGTCAAAACTTGGGTAAGTTCTGTACTACTAAACGATTTTGCTTGTGGCATATAGCTGTCCTTTAAATGTAATAAATACGCAGCTACAGTATGTTTTCTGATGTTTGGTTTGGACAACCGACTATGGCAGAAATGCCACAGAAAAAAGGGCTTTCGATTTCAATGACTTACAAGATAACTACAGGAAACTATACTTTCCTGTAGTTTTTTATTTAGCTGGTTTTTACTGGAAAACCATGGTGTAAATGGCTAAAGTTGTGGCTAAGATGCCGCGATATTTTGAAGGCTGTTTAAAACGACCGATAAGCGTTTTAAATTGGGGCCAAGCTACCCAAGCCAGCGAAAATGAAAGATCTCCGCTTAAAACTATTCTGTTGTTATAAAAATTAGCTATAGTTACTTAAACAAACTTAATTTGAGGTGAAAAATGTCTACACCTGTAGAAAGCACGTTTACTTTTTATGGCAATGAAAAAATTCGTGAATTAGAAAAAGAAATTATCCGAAGATTTAAGAATGATTTCGATAAAAATACAGATAGTTCTGGAACATACTCGTTTGATAAAAATGCAGAGAGATATTCTGCTGTCACAAGAATACTTTATGGCATGAGTAAAGGCGATGAATTTGATGGTGGTGAATTACTTGGAGCTTATGGTTGCTGGTATTTTGGTTCAACCCATAAGCTTGAGTTTGAAAGTAAAAATATCGCCCCTGAAAAGTTACAAGATCATATTGCTAAGTGCGCTTCAATCATATATCCCGATGTTGTTGTTCAAATGGATTATAAGGACAATAACCCCTATTTAATTGGTACCAGAATTGTCTGTTTTAACGAATTACTTGGATTCATTGAGCACAAAGAGGAAGAAGAATTAAGCTATAGCTGGTCATGTGATATCGACGATATTGATGATGTATTAGAAGAAGAAACTGACTTAAGCAGGGATGACATCATGTCGTTCCAAGAAATGGATGAGCGAATTGAGGATTTAAGAGAAACTTGTATTGAAGAATTTAATTCAATATCAGGAAGAAATATTGAATTTATTGAAATAGATAGATAGGCGAACTACGTTCTCCTGTGATTTCGCTTGTCGCTCATCACATTTCTTTTTCGTATTAAGAGCTTTTGGAAGATTCAACCTACACTGAGCCTTAAGTAGCAGGCTCAGTAATAGAAAAGGACTTTTGTTGAGTTCTTTACTACACCACTTATGGGCACAACCAGTTTGGGAAGGGCGGTTTCGCTGTCTCCTTTTACGTGCGGCTTGAAACGCAACAATGACAAAAGCAATAAGTGGCTACCTTTGTCTTGTTTGAAAGTTGCTGTGTACGCAGGGCTTTCTCGTGATCTATAGAGCTATGTTCTACGATCTTTGTGCTAATTCATATACTTGATTCATATTAGTCAGCAAGGCTAATGGCGTCCTGTAAAGGATAGTGAATTAAGTCTCTGCTACCGCCCAGAATTTCCGTCTCCGTGATCAACAATGTCCAGTTTTCGGGTGACATAACGACTAGGTGTCACAGCCCTTATTTCGGTAGTAATAAGTAATGGCATACAAAACGTTCTTTTGTTTTGTCGTCATAGTTATTTAGCAAACCACACAAATTCCTGCTTAATTCTGGATTCTTTTAGTTGTCTATTTTCTGGTTGCCCAACCACCAACTTAGATCATATTGTTATATGTGCCCATTCATTTACCAAGGAGCCAATGTGAGCACACTAGATTCACTTAAATTAGTAGCGGTCACCAAACCAGCTAAATTACCCCCAATTGTCCAAAGAAGAAACAAACTATCTGACAAGCTATGGGAGCAGATCCAACTTGCAGAAGCAAAAAGTAATGGCGGTACATACGCCCCACTTAAGTCCAAACGCATTAAAGATATTGAAGGCAACGTCAAGCTACTGGATGTACCAAAGCGCATTAAGCCCTGGTGGTTTACTGCTCAAAATGGCAAAGTCTGCTTAATCCTGCGCTATGGCTCCAAAGCACTTGAAATTTCGCAAGGGAAAACTGCTATAGAGCTAGATAAAGCCAATGAGCTAATCCCAACATTACAAAAGATTAAAGCTGCGGTAGAAGCTGGGGAGCTAGATCATTTAATAGACGTAGCAACTGAAGCAGTAAAGCTGGGTTTCAAACACTAGTTACTGGATTGCTAGTAAATACAGTTATGAAAAAATACATCGCAACGATCAAAGTAAAAGGCCAATCTATGAAGACTGCCGTTTTTGCAGATAGCTCTATTCATGCCAGATTAATGCTGCAATACCAATTTGGCATGGATTGCATTCTCTCCAGCCCCACTGTATCGACCAAAGAAGATTTGGAATTTGAGCCCGTAGAAGAAATTATTAACAGAATCAAGCCAATCAAACCCACTAAGCCCCTTACTATTGATCAAGTTCGTATAAATGACTTAAAACGACAAGATGCCGCTCTGAAACAAAGATTAAAGCGTGAACGTTTTAGGCAAGACCAAAAGCATGATTTATTAAAGCAAATGAATGACTACAATAAGAATCATACAAGTTATTAAAAAATTTACCGCGCAATTTTCAGCGCCATCCGAGATCTCGGCCCCTGGTGATTTAATCTAACCCTTAACCAAAATCAGGCGAAATGACCCGAATTCACCAGATTTCTAAGAATTTTCGTATTGATCATTTATCTGCCCAAAGACGACTGACAGGCATAGTGCAAATACTCACAAGCGTTACTTTAAGTAACGGTCATAATTATTAAATTGGAGAATCAATCGTTGAATCATCAGCATCATGCAAAGATAGCCACATGGTTTCCATCCCACCGATTTCAGACCGCTCGCACCTTGATTGGCAGAACCCTAAAACGGCTCCAGCTTCTAATAACAGCATCGGATCTTCAGATTCATATGGAACACTTACCCCCACAACTCCTCGCTGTGACAAATAAAATACCTCATAATCATCAGCGTATCCTTCAATTGCCGCATCATTTAGTAAAGCCTGCCATTCATCAGCCTTCACCTCAACATCAGGACCTTCTAGAAGCTGGATATTGAATCTTGCAAATTTAATGGACATCCCAAACCCCTATAAAATTAATTACCTTAAATAGTACACAAACTCATATGTCCAAAACTATTATTTTCGATACTGAAGCTACAGGCATTAAAGAACCCGTATTAATAGAAGCTGCTTGGGTTGAGCTTGAATCCATTGAGCCCTTTACTGTTACCAACCCTTTTGTGCAGCGTTATAACCCTGGTAAACCCATTACCCTGGGTGCACTAGCCACCCATCACATCATGGATGAAGAATTGGTAGATTGCCCACCCGCAGCTAGCTTTACATTGCCCGGTCATGTGGACTACATGATTGGGCATAACGTGGACTTTGACTGGGAAGTTATCGGCAAACCTGAAGTTAAACGTATCTGCACGCTAGCCCTAGCTCGCAAGCTATGGCCTGATTTAGATAGCCATAATCAAAGTGCGCTTATGTATTACTTAGAACGAGCTACAGCACGTGAGCAATTACGGAATGCCCATTCAGCAATTGCAGATGTGGGCGTTTGCGCTGTGATCTTGGATCACATTTGCCAAGAGCTAGGCGTTAAAACCGTTGAAGATTTATATGCTGAGTCTGAAAAGGCTAGAACCCCAACCACCATGCCATTTGGCAAACATAAAGGTATGTTGTTAGCAGATGTTCCTAGCGAATACAAACAGTGGCTACTGACTCAAGGGGATATTGATCCCTATTTGAGGAAGGCTTTGGGGAGCTAAGGGCTATTCGCTTTGACGCTTTAAATCTCGATAGAAATTCTCATGCGGGCCAAACGTTAGTAGTTTAATACTTTCTTGATCCACAATTCGATAGGCTAATAAACATTGTTGCTGAGATAGTCTAAATTTATAAACATATACTCCCAGTAAATCTCCTACTTTTGCCTCACCAATGATGGGATCTTTGGAAATCAGTTTGAGCGCAGCATCTAGCTCTACTTTTTGTGGGGCGTGCAGTTTTTTAGTGGCCTTTGCAAAAGTGGCCGTAACCAGTAAACGCATTAACTAAAAACGTATTCACCAATGACTGGTTCTTGATCTGCAACCAAGATTTCACGAATCAAAGAAAATGGTAGGTCTGGATTTTCTTGGGCAATCTTGCCAATTTGTGACCAATACTCAATCTGTTTGGGTACCGAGCGATGCTCAATATTTCCAAACACTTTGGCTTGCTCAACAAGGTTTTCTGACAATTTCACGTTAATAGACATGATGGTTCTCCGTAAGGTGGTTCCATTATAGTACTATAAGTTCCTTTTGGGAACCTTTATAAAAAGTCCACTTTAACCATTCTAAGCAGCCAATTGCTGTTTTTGAGCCTGCTTCTTACTAGGATAATTATCAGCCGCCCTACTATCCGCCTCAATCAGCTTTCTAGTTGTAGCGCCACGTAATTGCTCAATAGCTTGTATTACCTGTAAGTGGCTATAGTGCCGCTCAATCATTAAGACGCTAGTTCCCATTTGCTTAGCTAGTGTATGAATTGGAACTATGTCGTGAGTAAGTGCTAAGGTGGCATAGGTATGACGCAGGCTATAGAACACCCGCTTTTGATTGGTCTTGGGGTCAATGAGCAAACCATGGTCTGCCAAGAAACCATCAAACATGTGATTAAGCACATCACTTAAATCTCTGCCCTCTTTGGTTCTAAAGATGTAATCGTCATTAGTGGGTTTGATCAACTCTGCTAATGGATCTTTAATTGAGCTAGCCACTCCATAGTTTCGCAAGGCTATACGCTCCAAAACTCTAATGCTAGGTAAGCGACCAATAATCTGTCTTTGCCCTGTTTTACCTTTGACCGTCATCTCACAACTACGATTTAGGCTATGCACTTCAATAACTTCACCCTCTTCGTCCAATTGGTCTGTAACTGTACTAATGGGGTTCATCATGAAACGGATTTGCTTCCATTTCATATCCAGCAACTCAATACCTGGTCTTGCTCCTGTATCCACTAGCATCTCTACATAGTCTCTAAGGATTTCACGGCGTTCACGCACATCTTTCGTTCTGCCTGACTCTATATATGGCCCCAGTAACTTTAGTAACGCTCTCAGTTCATGTAATTCAAACGCTGGGCGACGAACACTCTCTTTGGTCTTGCCATCTAGCTTAGGACGATTGCTCTCAGTTAAATAACCCCGCACAATAGCTTCATCAAAGACCCTATTAAATGCAGCGTTTTGGGTTTTACGATTGCTGTTGGAGATCGCTAACCCATACCTGGCTTCACGGTCATCGTAGTACTGCTGCAAGGCATCGTAATCAATATTGGTAATGAGCCTTTGCCCAAGACTGGGGATGAAATGCTCATTAATAATGCGGATGTAGTCTTTATAGATCGACTTACCTAAACCACCCTTTAGATCTCGATCCATGCGATCAATTGCCAGCATGGCGATATCCTTAAAACGTTTTGTCACTACTGGAATGCCTGAGCGTTTACGAATCTCTGCTTCTACCAATAGCTCTTTAGCTTTATTGACGGCTAAATCAAGCTGGGTCTCTTTGGTAGTTGCTCGTATCCACTTGTTATCCACCTTAAAGCGACATTGCCATACGGCACTATGCTCGCGTTGATAGAGGGTTAGGTTACGGTGTATGAGTTGATGTGTACTTTCTTTTTTAATTGCCATACACATACTTTAGCTTCTGACACTAGGCTAGGACAACCTAATTGGAGGAAAAACAGGGGTCAATTTAGCCAAAAGAAAGTGTGGCTAATTGTGGGATTCAATGGAGGCTTATGGATCAGGTTAGCATTACTTTAAGTTACGGTAGCCTGCCCATTCATAAGCATTGGTAAAAGCCAATCACGAAGCTGAATTAGCCGATCATTCTCCATGCTTCTATTAAAAACTATTTGATTGTATTTTGAAACAACTTCGTCATATTTTTTCAAAAGTTCAAAATCAGGGTACGTTAGCAGCAATGAATGCAAATCATCTTTTGTTATTGACCCAAAAGTAGTTCCCTCACTATTACGTCGATCAAAAATTGTTTTGAAATATTGCATTACATAAAATAAGAAGCCATCAAAACCATCCTTGCTATTCAAAGCAGCCAAGCCACGGCCAATGCAGCAATCAATATGCGCGATATTCATATCGCCCACAGGGGCACGGACACTAAGTAAAATATCACCTTTTTTTGCCATACGAATTGGATCAATCGTGTATTGGCGAACTTTGGGAAACTGCCAACCAAAATCAGTCGAGCCTTGGAAAAATACAACTCCATCACTTGCTTGATTTAGTGATTTACCGGCGGGAGAAGTGCCCATGGTGATATTTGCGATATCACTTAGATGTTTAATTTTCCAACCTGCTGGAATATCGCGCTTCAGTACGTCATTGAAGACCATTGCCCCACCAGAGGACTTATATGGTCTGCCGTTTTTATCAGGGAAGTCAAATTGTATGAACCAATAGTCATACAGTTGCTTTGCCATTGACTCTAATTTTTTATTGATTTTGTTATTACATTGAATTTTTGCGTCAATCGTAGAAAGCACTAATGCAATCTTTTTCTGCTCCTCTTCCGAAGGAGTTGGTATTTCAAGATTCCGGATAGCAGCAAGTGATAAGTTCTTAATGGTTGAGCCTGTTGCAACGTTCCACAAATACTCTTGAATGCTACCAAGATGAAAATAATAATAGAGGTAGTCACTATTAATGGATGAACACTTAATATAAGCAGCACTTTTTCCAAGTATTACAGCTTCACCTCTGTATTTTGCTAAGCTACCAAGAGTTCCATTAATTGACAGAAATAGAGTTTTATCATCAAACTCTATAAAATGCTTTTGATACTCGCTGGGAGAAACTTTTTTTGTGTCAACTGTGACTTCAATAAATCCATCCTTTAAATTATTACCATTAATAAAAGAAAAGTCTGATCTTTCAACATAAATTGGAGTCCCATGAATGCCATCGCCAATACGCGATGTTAGTGAACTCAATTTATGTTTAGGCCAATTAGAATTACTCATGGCTTAGACTGGATAATTGTTTTTTAATTTCATGTTCTAGTTGAGCAGACTCCTTAAAAAGAAGATCTAACTCATCGCTAAAATCATGAATTCTTTTGGAAAATTGATCTGGCGATAAATGACTATATTCAATTTTTACCTCAAAATATTGACCTGCACTTAAGCTAAAGTTTTTAGAAGCAATTTGATCGTAACTAACTACTACAGAGAAATCATCAATACTTTCTTTTGCGTTAAATGTTGCAATTATCCTATCTTCCTCCTCGGTGGAAAGGAGAGTCTTTTGATTTTTCCCATCTTTAACTTTCGTACCAAGTGTTGATGCATCAATGAGGACGACCTCTGATTTGTTAGTTGCATCTATAAACAATATAGACACGTTGGTGCCAGTTGTTGCAAAAATATTACTTGGCATAGATACAACGCCGGCTAACATCTTATTATCAACTAGATGCTGACGAATTCCTTTATCAATTCCACTTTGTGCCGTTATAAATCCAGTTGGAACTACTACTGCTGCTTTGCCCTTATCTTTGAGTGAAAAGATGATATGCTGCAGGAAGAGTTCGTAGATTGCCATCTTATCTACCGCTTGCTTGGGTATGTTTGGTACACCAGCAAAGAAACGCTCTTGGTGCTCATTAGTATCAAGTTCGTTACGAAAGTCTGAAAAATCCATCTTAAATGGTGGATTGCTTACTATGTAGTCAAATTTCTTTAGCGCCTTTCCATCTCGATGGTAAGGATGCAGCATCGTATTGCCTTGAATGATATTGGGTATGGAGTGGACCAAGTTGTTAAGAATCAAGTTCAGTCGCAATAAGCTAGATGATTTTTGAGAAATATCCTGCGAATAGATACTGCAACGTTGCTCCCCAATTGCATGGGCAATGTTCATTAAAAGAGTGCCCGATCCTGCTGATGGGTCGTAACAGCTCACGTTGCTGATTTTGCCGCGATTAGATTCAGGCACAAGAATCGCAGCCATGATCTTTGCAACAGCATGTGGCGTGTAATATTCAGCATACTTACCGCCACTGTCTTTGTTGTAGTCCTTGATTAGGTACTCAAAAAGGGCGGCATAGAAATCGTATTTCTCGTTAAAGATGCGTTCAAAGCTGAAGTCGCCTAGCTTATTGATGATAGCGCGGCAGAATGCATCCCTCTTTGAGGTGTCTGTGATGAATTCGCTGACACGATCAAACAAGGTAATCTTTGCGCCACCATCTGTTTTTACAGCGAAGATCTCATTATTTGAGATAGCGATGTCACGCAATGTATCGTCAAACAACTTTGCAAACTCTGGAGCGTTCTGACGGCCAAATAAATGAGCAATGAAGTGCCCTGGTTTGAGCTTGGCTGTATCTGGCCCTAACTGCATTTGCAGCATTTCTAGCTCATCAGGGCTCATAGATGCAATAGCAGATTCCCAATTATCTGCATCAGCAAGTTTTGGGTTTACCTTTTTAGCCTCAAAGGCAAACTTGTCATTTAGGAACTTGTATAGGAAAACTTGAGTGATGATCTTAAATTCATTTCCATCATTACCAAGACCATAAGAAGCGCAAATAGCTTTTAGGCTATCAATTAGCTCGCGTGTACGTTGTTCAAATTGTTGAGTTACCAAGATTGTGCTCCAGCATTATGGTTGCCGCCCGAACGAGAGCCAGCAGTAAATTCGTTCATGTATTCAGATACAACCAGATGATTGATGGTGCGCGTAGCTTCCGGTGTGAGTTTGATGTTTTGGCGGGTGTAGAACTCGCCAATCACTATTGGTTGCATCATGCGTTCAAAATAGCTTACATTGTTAAGTATCTGCGTGTTTTGCAGTACGTGATCATCGGCCTGCGACTTCACTTGTATAAGGGCTTCAAATAGCTGTCGCTCAGTCTTGGTAAAGTCGCCAGATTCGTTCAAACGCTTGTGTATGCGTGTGTACTTTGCATCACCTTGGTACTTGTGGCGAAGTTGATTGTTAAGCCTATTTAGCTCTTTTACCTTGTCATGTATTGCGTTGAGAGCGCCAATATTGGCAGTCATTTCTTCTTGGCTAACTTCGCTCAGTTTCTTTTTCTTAAACAGGCGCTCTAGCTCTTCGCGTAAAGATAGGAATTTCGGGTCTTGCTGGTCAAAATTTCTTGCCATGGCTTCGCGAGTTTGACGTAGAGTATTCTTGAGTTTGTCTGCAAGAACAAGCTCTTCCTCTTTGATCTTGGCAAACTTGAAAATCACATCTTCTAGTGCAACATTTAGTAAGCCACTAGTATCTGATGCTGTTTCAATCGATTCTTTTAAGTTAAGCAGTTCAAGGTGATTACTAGTCTCACGATAAAGCTGGTTCAGCTTCTTGAAATCAAGCTGTTGGAGTAATGAGTACTCCCCTTGCAATCGGATCAAGTTATAAAGATTACGTGCATCAGCAAGCGCATTCTTGAGCGCCAATATTGTTATACGATCTTGAATTTGGCTGATCTGGCGAGAGAATTCCTCTGCATTTTGGATGTCAAAGCTAAACAGAACATCCTTGATGGCTTCAATTTCTTGCGTGATCTCTTCGGATGATTTGAACAGATTGGAGTAATGCTCAACCTCGTCTCCAAGTTCTGACTGCAACTCATTGAAGTAGTCCTTATTGGTCTTGTCAAACTCCTTGCGGATATCGGCAAAGTCAACTACATACCCATAGCGAAAATCCTTGTAAGTGCGGTTCACACGGGTAAGAGCTTGCAGTAAGTTATGCGCCTTAATGACTCGTCCAAGGTAGAGCTTTTTCAATCGCTTGGCATCAAAACCAGTCAAAAGCATGTTGTAAACGAACAAGAAATCAATCTTGCCAGCCTTAAAATCTTCTACCCACTGCTTGCGCTCATCTTTGCTGCCAATGTCGTGCAGAATTAGCGCAGCAGTTTTTACGCGATTCTTCTCTGCCGCTTGCACTGCGTAGCCTTCAGGCTCAGTGCTGCTTGAGCTTGATTTCTCTGCGTAAACTGCATTAAAGATTCTATGCATCTCTTTAGCTTGATCTGCGCTATCGCAAATTACCATGCCGCCTATGCTGGAGTCGCCAAGTGCAGCTCTACTTTTCTCAAAATCACGAACAATGTAGTCAAGCATCGGCTCTACGAACTTCGGATGTGAGTAGATTTGTTTACGATCAATATCGCCTTGTTGTAACTGAACGGCCGCAAGAGCTTCCTGCAACGAAATTTTGTAATTAGTAGCGATTTCCTCGCGAATTAGGCGAAGCGTGTAACCGTCCGCGATTGAGGCGTTGTAATAGTACTTATGGATGTAATCCCCAAACAATGCCCTAGAGTTGTAGTCCTCGCCAAGCAGGGGTGTTCCCGTTAATCCAATTTTGATTGCATGTCTATCAGACTGGCTTAGATTAGCCAAAAAGCTACCTTGCGGGTTGTAGCTGCGGTGCACTTCATCAAGGAAGTAAACACGCTGGATATTGAAGTCATAATCTTCTACATGAACAACATCCGGATCATCCTCAAACTTTTGAATGTTGACGACAGTGATTTCTGGTTTGCCGCTGTTATTGTGTACGACTTGCGAGGTCTTAATGTCTCTTGAAAATGCTTCGCGACTGTCAATAGTGTGTACAACCAAACCACGACCAGCTAGCTCACGCTGGGCTTGGATCAGTAAGTCCAATCTATCCACGATAAAGTAGAACTTGGGAATGACCCCTTTACGCTGAAAATAATCAGTTAGAAAACGAGTGTTGTAGTACGCAAGTGCAGTTTTTCCGCTGCCTTGGGTGTGCCAGATGATGCCTTTCTTAACTCCAGCATCTAATGCTTTTTCAATTGCTTTAGTAGCAAAGAGTTGCGGATAACGCATCACGTGCTTTTGCAGGCCATCACTCTCATTGACATATGCCAATGCGTAACGCAAAATAAATGACAGACGATCACGACTAAAGAGAGACGTACAAATTCGATTAGTTGGGGTATCAGGCGCTTTATTACTCAGGAATTCTGGGCTGTGCTTGATGACATTGACATTGTTATCACAAAGAACTTCATTTTCTAATGCGTCATTTTCCTCGCGCAGCAACTGAGTAAGATCTAAAGACTCCTCTTCGCGGAAGTAGTTAAACACTGGCGTATCGTAAGATGGGCTTGCATAAAACGCACCCTCAATAGGTTGCGGTGATCCATCCTCGTACTCCATATTGTTTGAGAAAACCATCAACTGCGTGATGTTCATGAAGCGGCGGAACTTTGGATTCCTACTGCGAGTAAGGATGCGGTTACGCTCAGCAAGAACGCCTTCGCGATTGTTTGGTTTCTTAACTTCAATAAAAGCCAAAGGTAGACCGTTGATCAATAACGTGATATCTGGTCGGAATTCGTCATCACCGTTTTTGTAAGTCAGCTCTGTGACGACATAAAAACTGTTGTTGTTAAATTTATCAAAATCTATGAGCTTGACGCCTGATTGTTCAGTTAGCCTTTCATAGAAGGCTTTGCCAAGATCCTCGTTATCTAGCAGTAGTTTGACATCAGCTAGTAAGCGTGGAATTTCATCAACCGCTAAATCTGGGTTGATCTTAGCGATGGCATTAGTGAATAGATCTGGGAAGATGTTAGTTTCTTCATCCCGTACGGCGCTCTTTAATGAAAGATAGTCGTACCCAAGCCGCATTAAGTGCAGAATGCATGGGATCTTGACTCGTGAATCTTCGCTAAAAATCATTTAAAGATATTTTCCGTGGGAGGGGCGTGCACCTTAAGATAAAAATGGACTGTATTAGCTGCTTTTCGTTATATTTTTAGTAATTTTCTAATATTGACCATTTTAAGAGCAATATCTATTTAAATGATTAATTTCTAAGCGCACCCTTTAATAGATATAAGATTTAATGAACCCACCCTCTATGAGCCCAAGATCATGAAATTATTAATAGCCCTTCTTGCTTTCTTAGCTCAGCTAAGCCCTGCCTTTGCTCAAGCCATTTATGACGCTAACGGTCAATATAAGGGCTATAGCCAAACTAGCCCAAGCGGTGTAACCAACATATATAACGCCCAAGGCCAGAACATCCAATCTTTTCAAACCGATAATGGGCAAACTAACTTTTATAGCCCTCAAGGCCAATATCAAGGCTCTACCACCACCCCAATCCCAACCACTCCAAATACAACAATTAATGCCCCACGCCAAGCACCTCAGGTTCCGACGGTTAAGGGGTGGTGATAGACAAGCGTTACTTTAAGTAACGGTCATGATTGCATAGGGAATTCCATAGGAATATTAGACCTTTGCAAACAGCCCTGACCTATTCTTACGAGCAGCGATTCAGACTCAAATATATGTCTTGAATTTGCAGCTTTAAAACTTAACCCCCAAATAGGACTTTTACCCGCCGGCAATTCTTTATTTAAATACCACGGAGAACAATCGTTATAAAAGAAAACTCCAATAGCAGGAAAACCATTAAGCCAGTCTTTTTCTTGAACTGCGTTCCACATCAATCTCAACTCTTTGGCAATTTTGTTAGCCTCATCTGAAACAACCAAAGGAAAAGGTAAATTCAACTCAATAAATACGAGTAAAGGCTCCTTGGTATCTTTATTGAGAGCATCCATTAGTAATTTTCTAATCCCAGAAAAATCAGATGTCACTTCTTTTGGCGATCCACTAAATCCCATCACCCCATTACGATGCTTACTTTTAGCCTCTACAGCCAAAGTTATTCCATTTGTCTTATTCTTAGCGAAAAACTCAGGGTGCTTTCCAGGCCCGCTTTCCGATGAAAATGTAAGCTCATATCCCGATGCAAGCATCATGGCAGCTACAGCGACTTCAAATCTTGCACCTTGAAAACTAACATTATCTCTAAGACGAGATAATATTTTTTTCTTTAATTCTGAATTTTGTCTTATTAAATATAAGTCGTAGCCCAATCTAGTCCAGGCATTAGCGCCTCCATCGCAAGACCCAATCAGCCCATCCCTGTCTCTTCTTGAATTTATTTGCGACTGAATCATTGATGATCTCCAATGGATCACTGGATTCTGATCATCGTCTTGCAGAGTTAGCTGGCGTCTACCCCACTCAGATCCCAATTCATTAGGCAAAAAGTGATTAAGAAAGTCAGGGAACACTTTCCATTCTGGAGAGTAATTTAATTTATTTCCAGTCGCTACAACTCTTTGCCCATTAAATTCCACGCTGATTATTTCTTTTACATCTCCATGCTTTTCCTTATGCATAAACTGTTTGGAATAATGCTCTTCTATTTGCGAGATTATTTCTGGGGGCAATGGCCGTGGATATGGAGTCAATACTTCATTGCTTTTGAATTGACCATGACAGCGTTTAAATTTCTTTCCGCTACCACATGAACAAATTGAATTGCGCCCCTGTTTCATAACTCAACTCTATACTGAAAAGACAAAACCCCCACCATTGCTGATGAGGGTTTGTTTTGCTGGTGGGCCCACCAGGACTTGAACCTGGGACCAAAGGATTCCGGTTTGTGTAGCTTTCACTACTCCCTGGACTATGCCTTCATCATATTGATTGCTCAACTTAGATGGGTGCCGTCTAGTCT
>Ga0073936_10005396_pt1 | contig 17305 bp, 10 predicted proteins | sample AliMusrvi5mmetaG_FD_87041 | JGI IMG/M metagenome (GOLD analysis project Ga0073936, IMG submission 87041) | Freshwater lake bacterial and archeal communities from Alinen Mustajarvi, Finland, to study Microbial Dark Matter (Phase II) - Alinen... | ecosystem: Environmental > Aquatic > Freshwater >... | reverse complement strand
GCCGAGTTGCTTGTGGCCGGGCATCTGTCCGCATTTTGAGATCAACGAGCAGCCGGGACTCGATATGTTGCGTGGTGCGCGCAAAGTGCCGGGGGTGAGGCATGTGTTTGTGCAAAGCGGGATTCGGATGGATGTGGCCTTGCGCACGCCCGAGTACCTGCGCGAACTGGTGCAACATCATGTCTCCGGCCACATGAAAGTGGCGCCGGAACATCTGCACCCCGACGTGTTGCGGCGGATGCGCAAGCCCGCAGCGGATTTTCCCGCGTTCATGGAGAAATTTTCCGAACTCAGCGAGGCGGTCGGCAAGCGGCAGTATCTCGTGCCCTATTTCATCTCCAGTTTCCCCGGTTGCACCGAACGGGAAATGGGCGTGGTCGAGCACTTCCTCAAGCAGGAACACTGGAACCTCCAACAGGTGCAGGATTTCATCCCGCTGCCCATGACCGCCTCCACCGCCATGTATGTCACCGGCCTGGACATCAACAGCGGCAAGCCGATCCCCGTCGTCCGCAACGCCGGCGAGCGGGAGAAACAGAAGAACATGCTGCGACCCAATCAGCCCACGAAGGGCCGCAATGCCGGGCCGGATTTGGATGCCGTGGAGTGAAATCCCCAGCCTAGAGCGGCACGGGCAGCCCGCCCAATACTGGAGGTTTTGCGCTCTCTGATCGGAAAACAGGCATCCTGCCTGTGATGGAAGACAGCGCTTCCAGCCTGTCCGCGCATGAAACAACAGGCTGGAAGCCCGTCGTCCATGACAGGCAGGATGCCTGTCTTCCTACTAAACTGCCAGTATTGGGCGGCCCGCCCGTGAGGTTTTCTTCAAGCCAGTGGCAATCCGGGAAATCCGCCCGAATCAGTGAAAACATCCAAGGCACCGAACTGAGTTGGTCGCGCAATGGCAGGATGCCGCTGGATGTCACCGGCGATTTCTGCACGTCGTCGAGTGCCCGGCGGACGGGCTCGGCTTCGACCCGCTGCCTAGAGTCCTTGAAAAGCCAATGATGGTGTCGTTAGGTCAAGTTTTCTTGTCTTGTATCTTCAAGTCTTGCGTCTTGGGTCTGAGGCGAAGCCTCGCTAGCAAAGTGCTCGCCGCCCGCACCCTAACCGGAGCCGCCGCGACTTTCCGCCAGAACGCCGACGGGTTGACCGTGGACGTGGCCAAGCAGGTCCGTCACAGCCCGGTGACGGTGATCGAATTGACACTCGACAAGCCGGTGGAGGTCGGCCGCAAGAGGACGGCGTTTTTCCAGCGCGTGATCGCTTGCGCGCACCGCCGCGGCGTGCGGGTCGCCCTCGGGGTCGAGCTGCCCGGCGAGACGACCCGCTTTGTCGACAGCGACAACGACTTCACCGACCAACCGAAACGCGGGACCTATTATTACCGCGTCACCGCGGTGGACAAAGCCGGCAACGAAAGCCCCGCCACCGCGCCAGTGGCGGTGAGCTATTGATGGCGTTGCGCCGTTGGCGCGGAGGACCTGGAATTCATGCGTATTGACGGGTTGACGATCCATTCAACCATTTTTCCGGATCGAGGGAAGCCGAATGTTAGCGAAGGTCTAGTATGCTGGGCCTCCGGCACGGGCGTCGTTCCCGAACCATCGCTAATTTTGCGGTTGCCTCGCACCTCGGCCGGCGATAGTCTCACCGTTGGAACCCGCTGGTTCCAATCCGATTTTCCCCAATCACCGCTAAATCGCCATGCAATACAAATCCCTCGGCACATCCGGCCTCAATGCGTCCACCATCGCCCTTGGCACCTGGGTGCTTGGCGGCGGCACCACCTGGGGCGACAACCCGGACGACGCGGAATCCATCCGCCTCATCCAGACCGCGCTCGACCTCGGCATCAACCTGATAGACACGGCGCCGGTCTATGGCTGGGGCCGCAGTGAGACGGTCGTGGGCAAGGCGCTCGCGGGCCGTCGCGACCAGGCGCTCATCGCCACCAAGTGCGGGCTGTGGTGGGACGGCGCGCGCGGTTCGTTCTTCGCAGATTTCGACGGCAGGAAGATGTATCGCTGCCTGCGGCCCGACACCTTGCAGATCGAGATCGAGAACAGCCTGCGGCGCATGGCGACCGACCACATCGACCTCTATCAGACGCACTGGCCCGCGATGCCGCCGGAGCTAACACCCGTCGAAGACACCATGGCGTGCCTGCTCAAGCTCAAGGCCCAGGGGAAAATCCGTGAGATCGGCGTATGCAACGTGTCGCTCGACGAGTTGCAGGGATACCTCGCCTGCGGCGCGATTGCCAGCGACCAGTTCCGCTATTCCATGCTGTGCCGCGACGCCGAGCAGGACATCCTGCCGTTCTGCGCGAAAAACCAGGTGGCCACCCTAACCTATATGTCGCTCGAACAGGGGCTGTTGACCGGCAAGGTCGGCATGGACCGGGTTTTCCGCGCCGACGAGTTCCGTAGCAACGAGGCCTGGAACCCGTGGTTCACCCCAGCCAACCGCAGCCGCGTGCTCGCGATGCTTGCAAACTGGCAGGACCTGCTGGCCAAGTACGAGTGTACCCTCTCGCAACTGGTGATCACCTGGACCGCCGCCCAGCCCGGCGTGACCCATGTGTTGTGCGGCACACGCACGCTCAGCCAGTTGGATGACAACGCCAGGGCCGGGGACCTAACGATTGAGTCCGCCGACCTGCAACGCATGCGGAATGATGCGCTGGCACTCGGCGCGCCGGCTTAATGCGATCCATGGCAGGGACGCACCCTCCGGGCCGTGTTTGGGGTCCTTGGTTTTCTGAGGCCCAGCCACAGCCTGGTCAGTAGTCTGTTAGATGACATTTGGGCCTTGACGATATTCCGCTGCGACTCATCCTCCCCGCATGAAACACGCTTTCCCGGTCTTTGCGATGGTGTTGTTCGTGGCTGCCACGAGTGCCAACTGGACGCCGAGCGATGAGGAACTCAAGTGGCTTCAAGCGCCGGCGGCCAACGGGCACGGCACCACGCTGACCGCGGCGTTAGACACGCCGATTCCGCAAGACAAGAACCTGTTGTGGTGCGCCACCATGCAAATGGCTTGGGACTGGGCAGGGAAGGGGATCGGCCTGCCCATTGTCCTCGATCCGCCCTCGAAATTGGCAGACGCACTCAGCAGGCAAGCGTTTGACCCGCGCTGGGTGGATGCCAAGGCGACGTTTGTGACCGGAGGCCGTGTGGAGGACGGAGTTGTGAAGGATATCGATGCGGGTGCGCGTGCGTTATCCGGTGGGGAATCCAAACTGCTCAAACATCTCACGCCCGGCCTCAGCAAGGGTGACGTCGTTTTCTTCGCGATGATCTGGAACGCTTGATCATTCTCAAACCGCCGTTTGTGCTGATGATGAAGCGGCGGGACGCGCCCCAACCCTACTTCGTCGCCTGGTTCGCCAATGCGGATTTGTTGCGGGCGAAGTAGCGTGAATCACAACCTGCTCCCGCGTGAAGTGCTATGACGTGTCGCCGCCGTGGACTGGGACATGAAAGGCTCCTTATGAAGGTGTATGCGGATTCGTCGTTTCTGGTTTCCCTCACCGTGGAGGACGGCAACATAGCCGCGGCCCGCAGGTTCATACAAACCAGTGGACATGCGCGCCAGAAGGGGCTATTAAGGCGGTGCCTTGCGCGACCGGACACCCGGCCGCCCAGCGACACACCCAAGCAACCAAGACCATGCAACCCTCGTCCATCCTCGTCTTCGCCAGCCTGCTGCTGGCCCCTCTGGCCGCCCTCCAGGCCGCCGACACGAAACGACCTAACATCCTCTACATCATGGCCGACGACCATGCCGCCCACGCCATCAGCGCCTATGGCAGCAGGGTCAACCAGACGCCTAACATCGACCGCCTCGCCAAGGAGGGCATGCGCTTTGACCGGGTGTACGCGGTCAACTCGATTTGCACGCCGAGCCGCGCCTGCATCCTAACAGGCAAGTACAGCCACATCAACGGGGTGCCCGTGTTCAACCGTTTCGACGGCTCGCAGCCGACCGTCGCGAAGTATCTGCAAGCCGCCGGCTATTACACCGGCATGTTTGGCAAGTGGCACCTCGAGAGCGACCCGACCGGCTTTGACAAGTGGACGATCCTGCCTGGCCAGGGCGACTATTTCAATCCCGCGTTTCTGGAGCCCGGCGGCCGCCGCGTCATCAAGGGCTATGTCACCGACATCATCACCGACCTATCCATCGATTTCCTCAAGAACCGCCCGCAGGACAAGCCATTTTTCCTGATGTGCCACCACAAGGCGCCGCACCGCAACTGGCAGCCCGACGAAAAACACAAGGCGATGTTCGCTAACAAAGTCATCCCCGAGCCGGACACCTTGCGCGACGATTACGCCACGCGCACCGACGCCATCCATGAGTGCACGCAGAAGATTCTGGAGAACCTCAATGCGAACGACACCAAAGGACCACCGCCCGCCGGGCTCACCGGCGACGCACTGCTGAAATGGAAATACCAGCGCTACATGCAAGACTATCTCGCCTGCGTCCAGTCGGTGGACGACAACGTCGGCCGGATCCTCGACTACCTCGACAAGACGGGCCTCGCCGAGAACACGATCGTCATCTACACCAGTGACCAGGGGTTTTTCCTCGGCGACCACGGACTCTTCGACAAGCGCTTCATGTATGAGGAATCCATCAGAATGCCCTTCCTCGTGCGCTGGCCCGGCGTCGCCAAGCCCGGCTCGGTCCAGGCCGCCATGGGCATCAACGTCGATTTCGCCCCGACCTTCATGGAGGCCGCCGGCCTGCCCGTGCCCGCCGACATGCAAGGCCGCAGCCTCATGCCGTTGCTCAAGGGCGAACGACCCGCCGACTGGCGCACGAGTTGGTACTACCGCTACTATCATGACCCCGGCGACCATAACACCCGCGCCCACTACGGCGTGCGCACCGAGACCCACAAGCTGATTTATTTCTGGAAAATCGACCAGTGGGAGATGTATGATCTGGTCAAGGATCCCGCCGAGTTGCACAACATCTATCAGGACCCCGCGCAGGCCGACACCGTCGCCAAGCTGAAGACCGAACTGTATCGTCTCAAAAAGGAACTCAAGGACGACGACCAGTTCGCCAACGAACAACCCGGATCCCAGCCCAAGAAAGCCAAGTGAAAGGCACAAGAGGGGCAGGAGGACAGGCATCCTGCCTGTCAGGGCAGACGGGCTTCCAGCCTGTCGTTGCATTGGCTGACAGGCAAGATCAGGACTCCTTACCTCTGGGAAGTGAGAGTGACACCGCCTTAGGGAATATCAGCCGGCCTCCGGTTTACGGCTTGAATGGTGAGACGGGACGAAGATGACCACAGATGAAGAGGATTTCACGGATTTCACGGATTATGAATTAGGGCAGGGATGTGGGCGGGACTTGGGCAACTGAACTCCTGCCAAGCGCCCTTCGAAGTCTAGCCACAACAAAATGAGACATAAACTGATCCTATTGGCCTCGCGGAGCCTGGGCATGGGCATCCTGGCTGTCCCACTGACGGGATGCTTCATCTCCCAGCCCACATCTCACACCAACCACCCGTCCGCCGTTTCTGTTAGCTCGGGTAGGTTGAAGCTTCATGTCAGCGCCTTGAGCCAGACCTTTCACCCACGTGACTATCTGCACGAGGCGATTCTAACCAAGTGCGCCGACTACATCACCAGGCATTTTGCCAAGGCCGGCGCAGCGGTCGAGTCGCAGGTGTTCGAGGTTGGTGGCCGGCAGTACCGCAATGTGATCGGCAGGTTCGGGGTCGGCAAGGGCTCCAAGGTGGTGGTCGGCGCTCACTATGACAGTTGCGGCGACACCCCCGGTGCTGATGACAATGCGAGCGGAATTGCCGCACTGATCGAACTGGCGTATCTAACCGGCCGGGACGCGCCGCGGCGGGAGGTGGAGCTGGTCGCTTATGTCCTGGAAGAACCGCCGTTTTTCAGGACCCCGCAAATGGGCAGCGCGATTCATGCGAAGAGCATCGCGGCGGAGAAAACGAACATCGCGGGAGTGATCGTGCTGGAGATGGTAGGTTATTTCCGAGATGAAAGGGGATCGCAGTCCTACCCCTCCGGACTTTTTCGGGCACTCTATCCGAGCGAGGGGAATTTCATCGCGGTGGCGGGGCGTTGGGATCAGGGTGACTGGATCGAGGCAGTCAAGGTTGGCATGAAGGGAACCACCGCTCTGCCGGTTTACTCAATCCGCGCGCCGGCGGCCCTTCCGGGAATTGATTTCTCCGACCATATCAACTATTGGCCGTATGGCATCAAGGCTGTCATGGTCACTGACACGGGCTTCTACCGCAACACGGCATATCACGGGCATTACGACACCCTGGAGCGGCTGGATTATGGGCGGATGGCCAAGGTGGTGGTGGCGGTGTTTGAGGCGATCAGATCCATTTGACAGATATCCGTCCCGCCAATGGCTCCCCCTGCAAATGAGTTAGATTGACACCCGGTCTCAATCGTGGCAAGACATCAGCCGATGAACCGGTTGCCCGTCACTTTTCTCACTGCACCCATTCTGGCGCTATGCCTCGCCGCCACGCCGGTGCCTGCCGCCGCGCCTGCCGCGCCTGCCAGACCGAACATCCTGTGGCTGGTCAGCGAGGACAACGACTGCTTCCTTGGCTGTTACGGCGATGCGCTGGCCAAGACGCCGACCATCGACAAGCTGGCGCGCGAAGGCGTGCTGTATGAGCGTTGCTTCACGATGCCGGTATGCGCGCCGTCGCGATTCACACTTATCAGCGGCATGTATCCGGTTACCTGCGGCCCTGCGGAGCACATGCGGGCGCAAGGCAGGATTCCGTCGTGGCTCAAGGGGTTTCCGGCGTATCTGCGCGCGGCTGGTTACTACACGACCAACAACGCCAAGACCGATTACAACGCGCCGATCAACATCAAGGAGGCCTGGAACGTGTGCGGCAAGCAGGCGACCTATCAGAACCGTCCCTCCGGTCAGCCGTTTTTCAGCGTGTTCAACCATGAGGTCAGCCACGAGAGTTGCCTGTTTCCGAAAGGAGAATCATCACTTTTCGATCCGGCCCAGATGCGGATCCCTGCCTATCAGCCGGACACGCCGGAGATGCGCGCCGACTGGGCCCGCTACTACACGCGCATCGCCAACCTCGACACCCAGATTGCGGCCAAGCTCAAGGAATTGGCCGATGCGGGGCTGGCAGACGACACGATCGTGTTCTACTACGCCGACAATGGCGGCGTGCTGCCGCGCAGCAAACGCTTTCTCGAGGAGAGCGGCACCCATGTCCCGCTGATCGTCTATTATCCGCCGAAGTGGCGTCATCTAGCGCCCGCCGCGCCGGGCTCGCGCATCAAGGAGCCGGTCCACTTCCTCGACTTCGGCCCCACCGTGCTGTCATTGGCCGGGGTGAGGATTCCCGAGTACATGCAGGGACATGCGTTTGCCGGCGTGGCCAAGGCCGCTCCTAACGAATTTGTGTTCTGCACCCGCGACCGCATGGACGAGCGCTACGACATGATGCGCTCGGTGATGAGCAGCCGCTGGCTCTATATCCATAACTACCGGCCCGACCTGCCGTTTGTCCAGCCGCTCAGCTACATGTTCCAGGCCCGCGGCTATCAATCGTGGGCCCGTGTCGCCCGCGAAGGCAAACTCACCCCGGCGACCGCCATGTTCTGGGGCGAAAAACCCACCGAGGAACTCTATGACATGCTCGCCGACCCCGACAGCATCCACAACCTCGCCGCCGACCCGGCACAACGCGAAACGCTAGAGAAGATGCGCGCCGCGTTGGAAAAGCGCGTTGTGGCTAACAACGACAACGGCTTCCTGCCGGAAGGCTCCGCGCTCGAAGGCTACGACGCCTCGCGCGTAACGGGGGCCTATCCGATCGAGCGCGTGTTCGCCCTCGCAACCCTCGCGTCCGCGCGCAACACCGCCAACCTGCCCAAGCTGATCGAAGCGCTCGACGATCCGAGCGAACCGATCCGGTGGTGGGCCGCGCAAGGCTGCACCATGCTACGCGACCAGGCTGCGGTAGCCGAGTCCGCCCTGCGCAAACGCCTTGATGACAAGTCCGGTGCCGTGCAGGTCGCCGCGGCGGAAGCCCTGGCCTGTCTCGGCAAACTCGACGTGGCGATGCCAGTGTTGCTGCGTTGGGCCCAACAGGCGGTCACGCCTCCGTTCGCCGTGCAAGCCGCCAACGTCCTCGACCGCCTCGGCCCCGCCGCTGCGCCCGAACTGCCTGCCATGAAAGCCGCCCTGGCCGCCGCCCGCAAGGCCGACCCCTATGCGGTGCGCATCCTCGGTCATGTCATCGACGTGTTAGAAGGCCGCGAGCAGCCATTGGTCTATCCGGCCGCTCACTGAGATGTGAGAACGTGGGGGATTCATGGGGAGCGCCGGCGTCTCGCCGGCTGTGTTCGGCATCCTGCCGAACACTCTTCAAGCGCATGCGGAGCCATTCCCTCGCCGCATGCCTCGAAGCGCCGTTCCACCCATGCTGCACTCGTCCCTCGCGCATTCTAACGAATTCGGCTACGGGGAGCGGCGGGCCGCCACCTCGTAGGCGCGTTGGTCACAACCCGTTGAGGGTAGCGGCCGCGGCAGCGGGGGATACGGACTTGTCCCTCCGCATTCTGACGAATGCGCCGGGAAGCAGGTGCTCTGGATCGCGTCTCTGGGTCGAATGAACCATTTTACTGCAGGTCCCGAAAACCATCCTTGCGGAGGGCTTGGACAATCTGTTCCTCGGTCAGCGTTGACTCTTCATTCGGCGGCGTGTCACCAAGGTCGATGTACAAGGTTGTCCCACATTCACCTCGTGGTCTCCAATAGGTGCGTCCGTTGACATTCACATAGCAATATCCGGCGCGCAAGCCGCCCAGTCGGTGATGGGACACTGAGCGCGCATAGCAGGTGACATCCTTGCCGAACTTCACGCACTCACCCTTGCATAGATAGAGGATGTGCAATCCTCCATTCCGCGTGCCGGATTTCAATTCGGTCTTGTCCGGCTGATAATGAAAGTGTCGAACCTGAGAACGGTCAATGCATTCAGTGAAGGCATCGCCCAGAAAATACCATCCCACCATTGCGGTCAACGCCAGCAGCGGGATCAGGTGCCGCTTGCGGAGTAATCTTGCAGGGAGCAGAATCATGATTGCGAGGAGTTGCTTTTGGGAGCGTTCATGGTTGTATTCCTAGCGAGGCTTCGCCTCAGACCCACGACGCAAGACTTCAGGACGCAAGACGAGAACTTGACCTAACTACAACATCTTTGGCTTTTCAAGGAATCAAGCTCGCCACGGAGGAGGATTCAAGCAAAAAGTGCGGCGCTGTGATGGTAGGCAGCGCATCCTGATTGTCCATCAATGAAACGACAGGCTGGAAGCCCGTCTGCCCTGACAGGCAGGATGCCTATCCTCCGGCGAGACGCCCACGCTCCTTGATTGTTAGATTGACAGGTGGGCGGGGTTGTGGCATGCATCGCGCGATGAAACTGCGCCCTGCCTCCCTTCTCGCTGTCCCGCTGCTGGCGGGATTCCTCCTTGCCGGTTTTGCCCGTGGGCAGGAATCCGCCAAACCCAACGTGGTGGTGATCCTGGTGGACGACATGGGGTTTTCCGACATCGGCTGTTATGGCAGCGAAATCCCCACGCCCAACCTCGACAAGCTCGCCGCCGGCGGCGTTCGCTTCACCCAGTTTTACAACGGCGCGCGCTGCTGTCCGACCCGTGCCTCGTTGCTAACCGGTCTGTACCCGCACCAGACCGGGGTCGGCCACATGACCGAGGACAAGGGTGAGCCGGGCTATCGCGGCCGGCTCAACGAGCAATGCGTGACGATGGCCGAAGCGCTCAAACCGGCGGGCTACTTCACCATCATGAGCGGCAAATGGCATGTCGGCCAGGACTTCGGCGTGGCCCCGTGGACGCGCGGGTTCGAGCGTAGCCTGAATGCCGCAGCGGGCGGGTTCTATTATCCGGACTCGCCGCGCACCGATTTGTTCCTCAACGGCGAACACGTCGGGCGGCGCGGCGGACCATTGCCGGAGGAGTGGTACACGACCGATTTGTGGACTGACTTTGCCATCAAGTTTGTGGATGAGGCGCTCACCGCCAAGAAACCCTTCTACCTGCACCTATGCTATAACGCACCGCATTTCCCATTGCAGGCGCCGGCCGAGGACATCGCGAAATTCCGCGGCAAATACAAGCTCGGTTGGGACAAGCTGCGCGAACAACGCAACGCCAAACAAATCAAACTGGGCATCGTGGACAAGGCATGGCCCATCGCGCCTCGGCCCAACCCGGTGAAAGCATGGGACTCGCTCAGCGCCGACGAACAGGACAAGTTCGACCATATCATGGCCATCTACGCCGCTTGCGTCAACCACATGGACACAGCGGTCGGCCGCCTCGTCGAGGCCCTGCGCCAGCGTGGCGTGCTCGACAACACGCTGATCCTTTTTCTATCCGACAACGGTGGCAACGCGGAAAGCGGCCCCAACGGCCGGCTTGTCGGCGACCCTCCGGGCTCGCCCAAGTCCGACGTCTATTGCGGCGAGTCATGGGCGATGTTGGAAAACACGCCGTTCCGCCGCTACAAGCATTTCGACCATGAGGGCGGCATTTCCACGCCGTTGATCGCCCACTGGCCCGCGCGCATCACCGCCCGCGGCGAACTGCGCCAGCAGGTCGGCCACATCATTGACATCATGCCGACGTTCCTCGCCGTGGCAGGCGCGACCTATCCGAAAGAGCGCAACGGGCAACCGATCCCGCAGTTGGAAGGCAAGAGCCTGCTGCCCGCATTTTCTAACAATCCGCTGGAGCGCGACGCCCTCTACTGGGAACACGAGGGCAACGCCGCGATCCGCGCGGGCGATTGGAAACTCGTGCGACTCGGCCGCAACGGCCCGTGGGAATTGTACAACCTCAAGAGCGACCGCACGGAACAACACGACCTCGCCGCCGCCGAACCGGCCCGCGCGCAGGAACTTGCTGCCAAATGGCAGGCGTGGGCTGAGCGCACGCATGTCAAACCCTATCCGAATGAAGCCAAAAAAGCCGCGACGGGCGGCGGCAGCAAAAAAGACAAGCCATAATGCCACGGGCATGATTGTGGAATCCCGCACGCTCGCAAGCGGGCTTTGCTTGCACGTCACATCGACGGAAGAGAATTCGGCAGGATGCCGAATCGTGCCGGCGGGACGCCGGCGCTCCCCACCTCCAACGCGTTGTGACCAATGCGCCTACGGAGTGATTGCGCCACGGTGGGCACCCTGGCCACATGAAAGATGCCGGGCCGCAGCGTCGTAGAAGGCCAGCGCACCAGCGGAATCTAACATGCACCTGAACCGACGGACATTTTTAAGAACCAGCACAGCGGGGCTCGCCAGCTTGCTAGACCCGCCGTTTTCCAGCTTGCTGGCCGCGGAGGCAGGCACGGCCGCGTCTGCCATGTTAGAACCGGTGCCGGCGAGTGGCGCTGCAGCGCTGGCGGCGCTCAAGGCGTTATGGGACCAGCCGGCGCGCAGCCACAAGCCGCACACCCGCTGGTGGTGGCCGGGCAACGCGCTGAGCAGGGAGGACATCACGCGCCAACTCGAAGGGATGGCAGGGCAGGGGATCGGTGGCGTTGAGATCATGAGCCTGTGGAAGATGTATGAAAAGGGCAACGCCGAGTATCTAACACCAGAGTTCCTCGCCCTGGTGAAACACGCGGTGGCGGAGGCAAAGCGGTTGGACATGGAGCTTGCCATTACGTTTAGTCCCGGCTGGGGATTTGGCGGCGCCTGGGTCCCTCAGGCGGATCAAAGCAAGGTATTGTGCGTGGCTAACAAGGAGCTGGCGGGCGGCTCGAAGTTCGGTGGTCCGCTGCCAAAGGCCGATGCCAAGGGCGTGCGCAGCGCCACCGCGCCGGAACCGCGCCCGCCCGGCACCCTCGTCGCAGTTGTCGCGGGCCGCAGCAGTGGAAATGGGCACCTCGATGCGGACTCGCTTGTCGATCTAACAAGCATGGTGCGGCCGGTGGAGTTGACGCTTGCCTGGGAGGTGCCGCCGGGCGAGTGGCGGCTGATGGTGTTTTGGCTGGAGTTCAGCGGCCAGGTATGTTCGGCGCAGAGTTTCGAGCCGCCACCGATGGTCATCGATCATCTCGATCGCGGCGCGGTGCAACGCTATTGCGAGCAACTGGGCGGGGTGCTTGCGCAAACCATCGGCGACGAGTTCGGGCGCACCGTCGACTCGCTTTTCTGTGATAGCTTTGAGTTTTGGCCGCTGTCCAATGCGCTGCTGTGGAGCCGCGACACCCTGGCCGGTTTTGCGCAACACGCTGGCTATGAGTTGAGAAAATACCTGCCCGCGCTGTGGTATGAAATCGGGCCGCTCACCCCGCGCATCCGCTACGATGTGGGCGAGTACCTCAGCCATGTCGCCTTGGAGGCATTCTTCAAACCGTTCAACGCGTGGTGCGACAGCCATCAGGTGCAGGCCCGCATCCAGCCGCACTATCGCTTCAGCGAGGAGTTGGTGCAAGGGGCCGGGGCGAGCGCGCGGCCCGAGACGGAAGTGACCACCGCCCGTTTCGAGCCGGTGGCCGACCCGCGCAAGGCCACCGCTTCGGGGGCGCGGTTGTATGGTCGCGCGATCGTGTCGGCCGAGGCCTACACGTTCATTCACCCGTTGCGCTATCGGACCAGTTTGCAGGACCTCAAGATAGCCACCGACGCATTTTTGCGCGACGGCGTCACCCAGTTTTACAATCACGGCTATTTTGGCTCGCCTGAGGCACACGTCGCGCCCAGCCGCGATTTTCCGTGGGCCAACCGCATCGACCCCTGGAACACCTGGTGGCCGCACTATCATCATGTGGCTGCCTACGTCGCGCGTTGCTGTGCGGTGTTGCGCCAGGGCCGGCTGGTTGCCGATGTGCTCATTTACTCGCCGCAGGCCAGCGTGTGGAGTGAGCGGGCGGTGTGGGGCAGCACTCGCCGGGTGATGCCCTACGGCGATCTGGCAAAGACGCTGGTGGCCAATGGCTACGACTTTGATATCGTCAACGACGATTTGTTGCAACATCGCGCGACGTTTCGCGACGGCCGCATCGAAATCAACGGCCATGCCTATCGCTTGTTAGTTCTGCCGCGCGCGACGGTGCTGCCGATTGAGACGCTGCGTGCGATCGATGCGTTTGCCAAGGCCGGCGGCACCATCGTGGCGCTCGACGAGTTGCCGGCCACCGCGGCGGGTCTGCAAGGCCATGCCGCCAACGACCGCGAGTTGCAGGGAGTCATCGAGCAACTCTTCAGCAGCGACGCGGCGTGCCTAACCGGCGGGGTGTTTTTGCCGGACTATCGCATCGAGCGCAAGCCGTTCAATCCGGCACGCCAGCCACCTGCGCCAACCCCGCCGCTGAGCGCCGCGCAGCGCCGCTTGCTCGCGGTGCTGGCGAATCTAACGCCTCCGGATTTCGCGCTGCCCGGTCGCGCCCAGAGCGACGGGCTGACCTTCATCCACAAGCGGGTGGGCGACTTGGAGGTTTATTTTGTGAGCAATCTCCAACCCCAGCCGATCGCCACCGAAGTCACCTTTCGCGTCGCCGGCAAGACGCCGCAGCGCTGGAACGCGCTGACCGGCACGGTGGATAATGTTAGGTCATGCCGCGCGGTGGCGGACGGCACCTGCGTGGGGCTGGAATTCGAGCCGTGGGAGTCGGTCTTGCTGGTGTTTGGTCCGGGTGTGCAGGCGCCTCCGGTAAGCCCGCCGGAGGCCGGGATCAAGCCGCTGCCCGCACCGCTTGCCGTGCGCGGCACCTGGCGGATGAAACTCGAGGGCTACGAATTTGAAACCTATGAGACCCGCTGTGAGGAACTGGCGTCATGGACCGATTCGCCGCGCACCCGGCATTTTTCCGGCACCGGAACTTACCAGATCCGTTTTGACGTGCCGGCGGATCGCCTGGCGGCGGCGTCGCGTGTATTGCTAGATCTGGGCGAGGTCGGCAACCTCGCGGAGGTCGAGCTGAATGGGCAGGAGGTCGGCGTTGCGTGGATGCAGCCGTATCGGCTCGAGGTGACGCGGGCGCTGCGGGCCGGGACCAACACGCTGGTGGTGCGGGTGAGCGACGCGCTGATCAACTACGTGAGCGGCCTAACGGGGCCGACCGAAGTTCCGGTGGAATTGCAGGGGCGGCTGGGCAAGGCGAATTCCGCGATCTATCCGGAAGGTGGATCCGCCCAACAGGAGATGAGCGAGACTGAGCTGCCGCCGTCAGGTCTGTTAGGTCCGGTGCGGCTGGTGTGGAAATAGGACCAGGCTCGCCAGCGGCAGATCATGACCTCATACCCATCACCTATCATCTTGTGAAAACCATGCATACCGACCGCTCCATCACCCTAACCGCCCTGCTGGCCCTGGCGTGGTGCTGCAGCCAATCCCTGAGCGCCGCAGCCTTCGACATTCTTGTCAATCATCTCGGCTACGATTCGCGGGGCGACAAGAACGTGGTGGTGCAAAGCGCCGCGGCCTTCGAGCCCGGGCCGTTTCAGGTTCTCGACAGCGAGGGGAAGGTGGCGTTTGAGGGGCCGCTGCAACAGGTCGGCGCGGTGACCGGTTGGAAGGGCCGGTTCTATCAGCAGGGGGATTTTTCGGCCCTGGCGCGGCCGGGCAAGTATCGGATCCAGGTGCGGGACGTGTGCTCGGAGGCGTTTTTGCTAGGCGAAGGCGTGCTGCCCAAAGCCTGTCTGTCCGACATGCTGTACTACTTCAGGATCCAACGTTGCTCCGGCATTTACGACAAGGCCGATCATGACATCGGGTTTTTCGGCGACCCCAAACGGCCGCGGGTGGACGTGCATGGCGGCTGGTACGATGCCTCGGGCGATGTGTCGAAGTACATCGGTTGCCTCAACGAGGGCAATTACATGAGTACCCAGGAGTCGCCGCTGGCGGTGTGGATTTTCCTGCAGTCGGCAGAGTTGTTGCGCCAATCGAAGGACCCGACGCTACGCGCGTTGATTGCGATGCTAACTGAAGAAGCCTTGTACGGCGCGGACTTTGTGGTGCGCATGCAGGACCCGAGCGGGTATTTCTACACCTCGGTGTTTGATGGCTGCAGCAAGGATCCAGGACAGCGCGAGATCTGCTCGTTCAAGGGCTTGAGCCATGCCAAGAACCGCGAGATTGAGGCGAGCTATCGCGGCGGCGGCGGCCTGGCCATCGCGGCGCTCGCCCGCGTCAGCACCCTTCGGCAAGGCGGTGACTTCCCGCCCGAGCGCTACCTCGCGGCGGCAGAGTCGGGCTTCGAGCACTTGCAAGTCCACAATCTCGACTATGTGACCAATCATCACGAAAGCATCATCGACGATTATTGCGCGCTGCTGGCCGCCAGCGAATTGTTCCACGCAACGAGCAAGCCGATCTATCTGGAGGCCGCCCGCAGCCGCGCCGAGTCGTTGGTGAAACGCCTGGCCGGGGACGAGCGATACCACGGTTGGTGGCGGGCTGACGACGTGGGCCGGTGGCCGTTTTTTCATGCGGTGGATGCCGGCTTGCCGGTGGTGGCGCTATGGCGCTACATGCAATTGGAGAACGACGCGGCGCGCAGGGCAGCGGTAGGCAAGACCGTGAGCGCATCCCTTCAATTCGAGTTGGCCATCACCCACGAGGTGGCCAATCCGTTCGGCTATGCCCGGCAATATGTCGCGGATGATGATGGCAAGCGCGGGGCATTTTTCATGCCGCATCGCAACGAGACTGGCTATTGGTGGTTGGGCGAGAATGCGCGTCTCGGCTCGCTGGCCGCCGCGGCTTTGTTAGATAGCCGGCTTGCCGCGCCGGAGTTCGCAGCGCAACTCCGGACCTATGCCGGCAACCAGGTCAATTGGATCCTCGGGCTCAACCCGTTTGATCTGTGCATGCTCGCGGGCAAGGGACACAACAACCCCGGCGACTACGAAGCCGGCGCGCCCAACCCGCCGGGCGGGATCTGCAACGGCATCAGCGCGGGCGTGCCGGACGAGCAGGACATCGCGTTCCAGCCGGCCCCCTATGGCCGGCGCGCGGATTGGAGTTGGCGCTGGAAAGAGCAATGGATCCCGCATGCCGCCTGGTTGATTCTGGCCCTCGCCGCCGACGCCGCAGCGCGCTGAGCGCGGCAGGCCGGCGCGGGCCCGGATTGAGCGCGGGATCCGCGCGCCAATTCATTCGCGGGCTTGACGGCCCGCCCCGCGAGTGTGGAAACTCGCGCATGGCATGGCGGATTGAGCAGGCAGTCATTCGGGGCGACATCGACAACACGGTCGAAGGGCGCACCACGGGCCGGATCTGGCTGGCGGGTTGCGACGCGCCGCTGCAGCTCTCCTTGGATGGTGACTGCTGGCGCGATCTGGCGGGCACCCGCCTGCACTTCGAAAACCCGGCGCCGCGACCCGGCCCGGAAACCGCCGGCTTGGCGGTGGTCCAGTCCGGGGTGGTCGGCGACATGACCGCGTCGCGCAAAGCCAAGGTTCCGCTGGTCAGCGACGAGGAATTCCAAGCGCTGTGCCGGGCGCAACAGGAAGTGCCGTTTGAGTGGCGCAACATGCTCTACCTGGAATGGTTTGACGAATTCAACGGGCGGGTGGTCATCGAGGCGTCCACTTTCACCTTGAGCATCTCGGCCCATGAGTGGGAACTCGACGAGGATGCCGAAGCCGCCCAGAAACTCGCCAACTTGAACGCCATGCGCGATTTCATGACGCTGGTCATCCAGCGCCGCGACCTGGAAGCTCCCGGCGCGGAACCCGCCGGCGAACTCGATGAATTCGCCTGGGAGGAGCGCCTCAAGGAAAGCGACCGCCTCACGGATGCCTATCAAGAGGTGCTCGAAAAATATTTGGACGACGAAGACAGCGAGCGCAAGGAAGCCTTTGTCATGGGCTGGGACGGCTTGCTTGATGCCTTGGCCGAACGCGACGAAGCCGACGGCAACGGCGGGTTCGACGACGATGAGGATGACGACGACATGCTGGCGGGCAACGGATTTGACGATGAGGTTGAGGACTTCGATGATGATTTGGACGAATGCAGCGAGGCCGACGGCATCCCCTTTGATGACAGTGACAGCCACCCCCTGCAACTCAGCGCCCAGGCCCTGGCCAGCCAGGCGATGGACCTGTTGGAAAACGACGACGGGCCCGGCTCGCCGTCGTATTTGCTCATCACCAACCTGCTCCAAGTCAGCGGCAAACTCGCCAGCGCGCTCAATAGCTACGGCAGCGGCTATCAACCGGAAACCGGCTTCGTGTTGGCCGTGCTCAAACGCTGCCTCAATTGGC
>Ga0073936_10005389_pt1 | contig 17318 bp, 18 predicted proteins | sample AliMusrvi5mmetaG_FD_87041 | JGI IMG/M metagenome (GOLD analysis project Ga0073936, IMG submission 87041) | Freshwater lake bacterial and archeal communities from Alinen Mustajarvi, Finland, to study Microbial Dark Matter (Phase II) - Alinen... | ecosystem: Environmental > Aquatic > Freshwater >... | reverse complement strand
GGCGGTCAACATCTGGCGCTCTTCTTTTGTCAGTGTGATGCGATATCGGGGTGCCATGCCTCCAAATTAGCGGCTGAGAATGGCGATTACAATGCGAAATATTGAAGGTTACAAGATACTAGCCTCCTATCGGACAATCAGCCAGGCACCCGGCGACGGGTGCCTGGCTGGTTGATTTTACCTGCCACCAAAATCATGCAATTTCGATCCTAGATGTGCCATAAGCCTTTGTAACGGGCTGGCTTAGCCCACGCGTGTCCGGTCCGCATCTGCCGATGCTGGAGGACTGACGGGTCTGGTGTCTGGCAACACCACGTGGCGAGTCCCTGCCGCTGGACCCCCTGATGATCGGCATGCTCTAACCGTGGAGCCGTCGTAGGGGGATTGTGCACGGAGCCACTGCGCGCAGCCGCGCAGGTTAGACACCACCGGGTAGCGCCCGCCCAGTCGCAGATGCGTGCCTGATGCCGCGTCTCCTGGGGTAAGATTTCCGCCCCTGCTCCCGCAGGGCAGGTGACGAACCCCACCTCCGGACAGCCATCGGGAGGTGGGGTGGTTGGTCTCTTCCCGGTGTGGTGTGTGCGATAGACTTTCATCGGACAGATGCGGGGACCCGGCGGTACCCGTTTCAACGTAGAACCGCCAAACCCCAACACCAAACAAACACACCACCATGAAACAGTTACTGTATTCGTCACTCGTCTATGTCGTCGGCGCACCGCTCATCGCGGTGGGTCAGACCACCGCGGCCGCCGGCCGCGGAGTCATCGTCATGGGCGAGAAGATCGAGGCCGCCGGAGTGCGGATCGAAGCCGAAGGCCATGTGCAGGGAACCAAATGTCAGCAGATCGCCGACGAGGCGGGGGCTGAGAAAGAAACCCTGCGCCTGACTTCCAAGCTCCGCAAGACCCGGCAGATCGCCGCGGCCGAGGCGATGATCATCGGCCGGCAGCTTGAAAAGCTGCGCCACAATGAGAGCGCTGCCGTGGACGCGCAGATCGCTTGAGACACCAACCCGCCGCGGCGCTCCTTACGGGGCGCCGCGGCGCAACTTCTACCAACCATACCGATGAGATCAGCTTCACTGCAGCAGAGCCCGTCGGGCTCACTGAAACGGAGGCCCGCGATCTCTTCCACCAGAAGGACGTTGCCTACCTCCGCTCCTGACACGCTCAATGCCGGCGGCCAGCGATGATCGCCGGCCTCGCGGTTTTTTAGCTGACTCGATCCGCGGGCATGGTCCGCGGCGGCGACCCGGACCTCGCCCCGCTGCTGGTGGGCGCGCACTTTGACAGCGCCATTGCCGCGCCTTGTTCCGACGACAATGCGGCGGCCGTCGCCATTGCGCTGGCGGTGAAACAAATGTCATGTTGAACTTCTTCACCAAGACTTCCACATGTCCGTGATCTTTGTCACAACTGTATCCAGTATCGAGCGTTCCCCTTCCGGGAGATTTCTGATTGGTTGATTCCCATCTAACCCAATCTGGTTGGCAGCATCGAATTCCGTGCCGCAGCCCCGCGCCGGACACATGTATGTACCCCATTCCTCGATTTCGACTTCCTCACCACATTCCGGACACGAACACCCGATCATGACCTGTCCACCACAGGACGGACAGATCCAGTCGCCCGTGCCGGTGATGCCAGCAACATCGTTCCCACAGTGCGGGCATTCGACCGAGGCTAGCCCCGGGGAAATCGTGATGCCGTCCGCCGCATCGAATTCCGTGCCGCATTTCCGTGCCGGACACATGTAGGTTCCCCACTCCTCGATTTCGACTTCCTGACCGCATTCCGGGCATGAGCAACCGACACTGATCTGACCATCACAGGACTGGCAGATCCAGTCGCCCGTGCCGGTGATGCCAGCAACATCGCTCCCACAGTGCGGGCATTCGACCGAGTCTAGCCCCGAGGAAACCGTAATGCCGTCCGGTGCTTGCACCGGTTGCGCGTCATTACGTGCCTGAATGTTGTGCACATGAATCGCCGTCACAATGGATTCTCGTGCTCCCTGAATCTCCTTGATGGCCATTTCACTTCTATCAATCACATCACCAATCGGAGCACCGAGAACCTGTATTTGCAGCGATCTGGACTCTTCAAGCGTGAGGCCAAGTGCCTTTCTCTCTTTCCCTAGGAAAACCCTTTCCTCGTTAGTGATCTTCTTGTCAAGAAAAGCGACTTCCAGCAGTCTCCGGTATTGGGACATTGCCGATGACTTGTTTGCGCTGGAGTCCTTCGTTTCAAGAGGCGAAGGTATTGCGTTATCTCCCCACAGGTGGTGGGAATAAATTGCAGCACCGAGAGCGATGGCATCCCGGCCTTCGCTCCATGAACGGCATGGAATCTGGGTGGCCTGTCCAAGGAGTTGTTGGATCAGCGGAATTCTCGAAGTACCTCCGGCAAGCAGGATGAATTCAGGAGGACACTTACTCTTGCGGCATTGCTCCACCAGTTCAGCGACGGCAGAGACCCCCGCTCTGAGCTTTTTCGAAAAAACATCCTCCAGATCGCTGCGCGTCCAAGTCAACTTCTCAATGCGACTATCCTCGGCTACCAGGCGAAGATCCACCACTGTCTTTTCGGATAGCTTTTCCTTCGTGCGTTTGAGCTCCCTATGGTATTTCCCCCGCAATGTGTTCGGCCGTGCATCGAGAGCCAGGCAGCCCTCATTGATCAACCTTTCGGAGGTGGCTTGCCAGAAATCGTCATCCAGATCCTCTCCTCCAATACCTGGAAGTCCCCTCACGAACTGCCTCGGCACCTTGATATCCCCGGCCTCGTCGCGTTCCAGGAGCGCCACATCGAATGTTCCTCCGCCCCAATCGACGACCAGAAACCGGAGGCGGCCGTCTAACCCTTCGTGATCGCAATAGGCGATGCCGGCCGCAATAGGTTCCCTGAGTAGCTCCACTTCCTTGAAGCCGGCCCGCTCCGCCGCTGCAGTCAAGTCTTTCTGCTGAGCCGGGCCGAACATGGCTGGGATTGTCAGAACAACACGGTTAACAGCGTGATGAATTACCCTTTCCTTGAGGAGGCCGCGTACATAGCCCAGGAAGTCAGCAGTGAGATCGGCCGCGGTGCACGTCATTCGTCCGAACTGCGACGGATCGGCTATTCCAAGCTTCATTTTGAAGCGATCGATCCGCCCTCGGGGATCAGAATCCCACTCGTCATCAGCCGCATCTCCGAAAAACATCTCGCCCGATTCGGATGTGTGGATGGTGCTTGGAATTTCCAAAAACGCCCGCCCCAGCCTGTGAACTTTGGCGGATTTCTTGAGCACATGATACTCCGCCACCATGGTCTTGGTCGTTCCGAAATCAATGCCAATATACTCGCTATCAACCTTGCTTGCGTCTCGGGCATGGTCGAGACTCTGGTTTGGCGGGGATTGCGGATAGCTGAACATGGTCATTGTTAACGCGTTTGATTGAAATTGTATGAGATTGCTGCCAAATCATTTTCCCCTGAGCTTCTCTTGAATCCGCTTGGTCAAATGATCAAAAAGTATTCTTTTGCGCTTTTCCGACCCCTGAAGTTCATATTGATAGCGAGAGCTTATGGCGAGGAGCACTTCCCGCGGGAACTGCGGACCGTCGCAGGTCTCGTTGCTGGATGTCAGAAGGTGCTTGATGCATTCCTGGTCTCTGTGCTCCACAAAGCCGGGTTTCGTGTTCATTTGTTCGAGAAATTCGAGATCACTCTCCATGAGGTTCATCCGCTCCTCCTCGATAAGCTGAATTCGTTGTGCCTCCACCGCGAATTCCTCCAGTTCCAATCGCTCTCTCTCTGAACTGAGCCGCTTTTCCCCAAGCCAAGTCGCATGCTTGCTTCCCTTGGGCATCTCGGCGACGAGATCCCCGAAGTGTCGTTGGTCATTCCTGAGGGCCTCAGCTCTCTCATTGAAAAATAGAATGCCTTCGGTGATAAGTTCATGCGCTTTCACCCGGACAAGTCGCTGCTTAATGACAACGGCATTCAGGTAGAACCGGCTGTCAAGTTCCGCTTCCAGGCGTTCGATGCCGCTGGCCTCAAGGCAGACGGCACGGGCAGCCGCCACAGAATCGCAGGAGTGCTCCCTGAGAAGGCGGACCATGCGAACGAAGCTGACCCAGGGAAGGTGATCCTTATACCCGTCTCGGGCACTGCGTCGGCCAGGGTCATCATCCCATAGTTCATGGGCCAGCAAGCAGTCACTCGGTATCCTGTTCAACTCCAGTTCAATAAGGCCCTCCCAAAATGCACGCGGTGCGTGCCGGGAAACCAGTCCCAGGGGGGCGCTTACAGGAATTACGTCACAAACGACGTCACTGAAATTCTCACACAACATGCGCTTGGCTTTCTTTGCCGCCTCCGCCGCCGGGTTGTCCGCTTCCAGACCATCCCACATGTGAAGCACGCCAATGCTGTTATACGGGTCACTACCGGGAAGCCGCGTCTTCGCGAACTCCATCATCTTATCCAAGTCGATCTGCTTTGCTACCGCAGGAAACACATAGAGGAGGGCGTCCGCCTTCTTACCCTCCTCACCGGAAAGGATGTCACTGGCGATTTGCGTATGCTCTGCCACGACCGCGCCGATACCTGGCGTATCGACGATTTGCACGTTCTTGAGACTCTCGGCATTCGCAAAGAGCTGCAAGAATGATGTCTCTCTCACCCGCTTCAAAACCTCCTCCGACTTGCCGACCCATTCGGAAATCCTGGAAAGGGGAATCGGCTCCAAACGTCCGTCCTTCCAGTGGACCACCGCTTCGTCTTTTTGAGTGGCGTCACCATAGGATATCCGGTTCAAGGTAGCCGTGGTCTCGTTTGTTCCGGTGATTGTCAGGGGCCTGCTCAACAAAGCATTGATCAGGCTGCTTTTCCCGGTCTTCATGTAGCCGAACACCGCCAAGGTGAAGGGCTTGGACAGTGAATCCCCCAACTCGTGGAGTCCTGCCTCTGAGGACCGCAATTCCGGGTACGGCTTGTAATAACCTGCCATCCGGACGAGAAAGTCCCGGAACTCATCACGGACACTGGCGGCAGACTTTGACATGGGGTTATACAGGGAGCGTGGCACGGAAAGCCGTCAGCGACTTTTGAATGCCATCGAGCTCAGCACTCCAGTTAGCGACGGCACTCTGGGACTGCTTTAATTCCTGATGGGTCGTCATCTGCCGCTGGCTCAGTTCGTTGCGCTTCTGGACCAGGTCATCGTTGGCTTGGACGAGGATCTTTTGCAGTCTCGAACTTGCCTCGGATTGAATATCGGTGATCAGTTTCGTTACCTGTTTTGTGGCGGACTGGTATGCGGATGAGAGTGCCTGTTGCAGTGCGTTGTCGCACTGCTGTTTGAGTGACTCCAGCTTTCTGGATGTATCCAACTCGACCGCCTTATGCCCGCCCCATGCTCCGGCAATGGCCATGCCAACCCAACTTCCAGCGATAGTTCCAACAATCGGAATCACGCTTCCAATGAGGCCTCCGACGATACTAGCCATTGCGACTCCTGCCATTCCTCCATATAGCCCTATTCTCGCTTCATCGAAAAAGCTGCCGTCCATCTGCTTATTGACGATTCGATCAATCGCGCTCGTATTTACGAAGAGGTTATTCGCGTCGATATTGCTTAGGGTGATCTCGTGGTCCGGTTTCTCGGACATGGATTTTGCAATGTCAAAGGTTAGAGTTTCCAGCAATTTCAATGCTTCCGCCTTGGTGTATTCACATGTTTTGATGCATGCAGATGATGTGAGTGCGGCCAGGTCATTCTGGACTTGGGCCAGCAGAACCTTGAGTTGCTCCGCGTTTTCGGCCTGCCAGATTAGCTGTCCGAATTCGGAGTATATCCCTCCACCCGGCTGAAGAGGAGACAGGAACTCTTGAGATTGGTGTGTCAGGTAGTTCATCCCTTTCCTGAACTGTTCCTGAATGTGGGGTTTGGAGGTCTTCTCCCACCCCAGCAATCGACCCTGGAATTCCTTCAATTCTTTGTCGAGTTCCGCGCGTTTCTCCGAGGTGTCCGCCTCAAGCAGTCGTTTGCGTCCCACCAGATCTTCTTGAAGCGGAATGAGTCTCGTAATTGTCTTTCCCAGCGCACTCCTGGCCACGTTGATTTCCTGGTTGCGGCGCAGGGAATCGTTCAGGTATGCCATCAGGGGACCAAAACCGCTGAGGTCGAGTAGTTTGGATGCGCGCAGAGCATCCGCCTTGAGTTTTAGGTTCGAATCGACGATGAAATATCGGATGTCCTCATCTGGAATACCTACCTGTTCTCTGAGAATCGATAGGTTGTTCTCCATACGCGCTTTTCTGGCGGGCAGCTCCGCCTTGGATGATCTGGTCTGTGCAAAGCTGATCAACGACGTGATTTGCCGCAATTCTTTGAGGAATTTGACCTCGTCCTCGCCGATCGGCGCACCGTCGCTTTCCGTCATAAAGAACACCGCATCGGCATTTGGCGCGTGGCGAAATGTGATTTCGCGGTGTTCTTTGAACAGACCACCGACACCGGGTGTATCCACGATAATCAGTCCGTTTTTCAGGAGTGGCGAAGGCGACTCGACGCGGATGTTATCGACACGCTTGATGTTGCCCGGGTTTCCATCCTCAGTCCCATACTCATTGATTTCGCCCGGTTGGATCACGAGATTGTCTTTTCCGGTCTTTTTTTCAAAATAAACAGTGTATTTGATATCGGGGCCATAGTGAATCTTGTAGATTGTCGAGGTCGACACGTCCGAATGGACTGGCACCAGATCCGCAGTCCCAAGCAGGGCATTGATGAAGGATGACTTGCCTTTCTTGATTTCCCCCATCACCACCAGACGGAAGATGCCGTTGGCGGTCAGTTTGGCGGTTTGGAGGAGGCCGGCGTCCGGCGGGCCGCCTTTGATTTTAGCCTCAAGCTGGGCGAGGCGTTCCATTTGGTAGGCAAGGGCCTTGAGGTTGACGGATGGCTTTCTTGTGGCGTTGCCTTCAGGGGCTTGTACTTTGATTTTCATGGCAGGTGCTGTTCAAGTTCAAACTGCTGCAAGGATGGCTTCCCAGTCCGCATTGGTTAGCATATTGACCAACATGCCGGATTCTGGCGATCCCGTGACTATCGTAGTGGCCAAGCCCAGGAAATTGCCCACATCGAAGCCGAAATCGTTGGGACTAGGATGATTAGGAATCGGCACGTCCGTGGCGGTGTAGAAGAAGCCACTGTTCTCCCAGGCATCCTTGAATTGAGCCAGCGGATATCTGACTGCCGCGCCGTTAGGTACTCCCGAATCATTGATGATCACCATGGGGTGGTTAGGGTTGGAGACATCCAGACCTGTGACCACAACTGCGTGATCGGCGGGGCTAATATTGCCCAAGCCGAATGCATCAAGAAAGAACTGTTCGATGTCGTTCCAAATTCCTTCGTCCCAGATTTCGGCGCTGTTGACCCCGACGATGATACCGTGCCCCTGCTGAAGCTCGGCGGCCAGTTGTTGCACGGTCCCGCCCATCACGGTGTGATTGGGAATTCCATCAAGATCCATCAGATTGCCGATTTCATCGAATTGGGTGCCCGAGCCAGGGTGATACCATCCATTGGAAGCAGAGATGTAGCTGGCATCGTCAAGGGACATGTGATCCCCGAATTGGTTGATGATGCTGGTTTCCGCGGCAACAGCGCAGTTGTCTGGGGCATCCTGGTGAATCCAATAGTTAAATTGTTCGCCCGGATCTCCAATGTAGTATTCGTTGTCGTACATGATCGGTTGGTGCTTGATGTTTGGGTGAATTACAGTGGAACACCAAGCACGACCTCCTGCTTGCGCACAAGTTGACCATTGCGGCGGATGCCCGTGGAACCGAAGCGGAGAATAGAAGGTGATTCGATTCCTGGAGCGGGCTCCTTGGCAATGGCACGCTGGGTTGTTGGGTCCCACTGGTCCGAATGAATGAGTTCCACAGCACAGTCGGAGAGGACCTCGGCGAGGGTTTTGCGGAACATCTCGACGTCCTTCGCGGCCTGGCCTTGGTGGTTCTTCAGAATTGCCCGCAGGTCGTCCATTCGGTCCACCGTTTCCTCAATGAATCCCAACGGCGTCTCCTTGCCGAAATCGGGTGACGCCTCCCTGACCCGGACGATGATGTCTTCCATGAATTCCCTCAGATCGGAATCGGCTATTCTCAGCTTCACAGCCGCTAGGCGCTCAACAGCAGGAGAAGATTCCTCTGGTCCGGGGATTTGGGGTCCTCCGGCGGTTTCGGCACTTCGATGCTCGTGGGCGTCAGAATTCCCGGCTAGACCGGGGCGGTCCGGCCGCGCTGGCACCTTGGACTCGTCCCTGGGAGCCGCTCGCCCGCCGATTCTTCGCCGGATCAGCCAAAAGGTACCGACAACCAGGACGACGCTTGCTGCGTTAGCGCATAGGATGGTGTTGGAATCCATGGTAGGGAGCATCACAGGGTGCTAGAACGATTGAAGAGACGTGGAATGCTAGGTTTGCGGATTGACGAGGCGGTGTTCTGACGGGATACAGCACTACCGATAGAGGGGTGTAAAGGCGGAAAGCGTCCGGCTACTGTCTTTTTTGATGGAGGGCGGCACGATACATCGATTGCTCGGACGCTTGCGGGCGTTGCGGGAAGCGCGCGGGCTGACGCAGGAGCAGTTCGCCGAGCAATCGGGCATTTCCTACAAATACTACCAGGCGGTGGAGGCGGGGCGGAAGAAGGACCTGCGGCTATCGACGCTCGACCGGCTGGCGAAGGCCCATGGGCTTGAGACCTGGCAGTTGTTGCTGCCGGGCGCAGGTGCGGAACCCGTCGCCGCCGGTAAGCCGAAGGTTCCGTCGTCGCGGGCAGTGAGCACGAAGCGCAAACGCGGTGCCGGATAGAGACCGGCGTTCCTCCCCTGTTCAATGAATTCTGGGAGGCCTCCTCCGGGGGGAGAGGCAGGCGGGACTCCGGAGTCGCTAGGGCTGCGCAGGGACAAGCCGGAAGACGAAGGACCACGGCCTTGTTCCGTGGTTGCGCGACAGGGAGTGGCAAGGCGTGAGGATTGGGTTTTCGCATCAAGGTGTGGATTGCTCAGATTACGGAGCAACGATTACGGGCTGGTTGGCTAGCGTCAAGCTCCAAAAACGGAGCAATGGCAGCCAGCACCCAAAATCTCGTAGGACCCCAGGTCCGCCGCCTCAGGATCGACGCGAAGCTGTCGCAGGAGGCTCTGGCGGCGAAGTTGCAGCTTGCGGGGTGGGACCTGAGCCGCGGCGGGCTGTCGAAGATCGAGGCCGGCTTGCGGCGGGTCAACGACGCCGAGGTCTGGATGCTGGCCAGGGTGTTGTCATGCGCCTTGTTGGACCTGTTCCCGGCGCGGCCCAAGGGACTGGCGAAGGTGTTGCGCCAGGGCCGGGGAATAGCCTGAAGCTTTTCCGGTTACCGCTGCGTCCGCCTTGCTTTCAGTCCCCTTGAGTGGACTTTTCTGCGCCGGGGCTCTTCGATGGGTTGTCGGCGAGCAGGGAGACAAACAACACAGTGTCGTTTATGAGCATTGGCCTGTGAATGACGGAAGTGGACGGCATCGGAACGCAGCCTGAAAGTGTTGTCTAACAACCCTGTCATTTGCCTTTACCCGGACGCCGGTTTCCGCTACGATGCTGGCAGCGGCAATCCCGCGACGGCCCGACAGGCCGTTAGGAGCACCGCCTATCAACCAAGCGCAAAAGACCACAATGACGGCCGACCACATCAGACGTTTGCACGCGGAGTGGCTTGAAACAACCGCGATACCACCGGGCATTGATTTGAGGAGCCGCAGGATCAGGGAGGCCGGGCGGGCACGGGTTGCGGAGTGGGACTTCCTGAGATGTCCCGACTACGGCAATGACATTGCCCGGCGCCTGTTGTACAGCGGTCGGACGTTCTCCCTGCTGGACGAGCCGCCCTACCGCTGGGTGCGCAAGGCTGTCGAGCACCTTGGGACCTATGGCAAGCCCCCTTCCAGCGACCCCGGGCTGCTGGCCGTTTGTGAAGCCAACGCCCTGAAGAAATCAGAGGACGCCCGGATCATCGTTCAGGCCGCGTTGCTGGCGAGCGATGCGACGCCCGAAGCGGTTGCTGCGGCCGTGGGGTTGGCTCCGCCGGTCGTGGATGCTTACGCCACGTTGTTTTTCGACGTGCTCGACCGCAAGAACGAGCCCGGGTATATTCAAGTGGCCGTGGAGGCCGCCCTGACCCGCGCGTTCTGGGAGTATGACGCCCGGAATGTGAACGAGGCTGACAAGTGCCTGCTGCTCACCGGACTGAACGGCACCGTGGCGGACGTGATGGCGCTGGCACGCAGCAGCGGCAGGTCATCGGCCAACTGACGGACGGCCTTCACCACGCCAGCGGCGGCTAACTGGAAGACGAGCGTGATGCTGTACTCCGGGATGTCCCTCTCTAGCGAATGGAGACGCCCACGTTGGAGACCCCGGACGTGGGCACGTCGAAGGTTGCGCGGCTCCTGTCGGTCGTGATCCTGTAGGTGCCGAGGAACCCGTGGAACCTCACCACGCCGGCGGCGTCGGTGGTCAGCGTCTGCGGGCCGGTCCACCATTCCTTCTTTATCAGGTTCAGCAGTGCCTCGTAGGCGGGTTTGGGCGACATGTCCTTGCGCAGCAGGCCCGCCGGGGCGCCCAGCCAGCAGCCCTTGTCGGAGAAATCCCACGACGTGATCGCCTCGACGGCCGGGTGGGAGAACAGAATCGTGTAGAACTCAGCCGCCTCCCTGGCCTATCGCGCCTCGCCCTCCGGCGTGGTGGGCCAGTCCGTGTAATACGGGCCGGACCACCGCTGGCCCTTCTTTGGCTCGGCGGATACATTTACTGGCACCGATGGGACAGACACGAGGTGGCCGGATGCGCGCGGCCACGCGCCGCTGAGTGAATCTCCGCGCGGTCAGCGTGCCGCTTGCCGCAGTACGATCGGAACGTAGCCGACCTCCAGGCCCTTGGGCGGCGTGACCAGCAGGGCCGGATCGAGCGTCACCAGCGTGCCGTGACTGGGTGGGGCCATGTAATCGCGGCTGATGGTCCATTTGGCGTGGATTGCTTCCACCAGCGCTTGCAGTTTTGCCTTCTTTTCCTCGCTCCACGCATACTGCTGGAACGACGGTTGATCCACGAACCGGAACCACGCGTAGGTCACCACCGAGCCGTCTGTTAGAATAACGCTGAATTGACCGGTCTTGGGACCCGGCTTGCTCCACGCGCCGGTGCCCGGCGAAGTGTAGGGCGCGCCCGGCTCCGCCAAACGGAATTTGCGCTCCTGCAGGCGCGTTTCGGCGGGCACCTCCGCGGCCGCAACAGCGACGCGCTGGCCGGCGACCTCTTTGTAATACTGGGGAAACACGCCCTTGGGACTGACGGGGCTGTTAGACCACTGCAGGCCCCACACGTTGCCCTCGAATATTTTGGTGTCCAAGACGCGCTCGATGCCGGCGGCTTTTTTCCCGGCCTGGGTATAGTGCGGGCTGCGCGTGGTTAGGGCGGACTTCCAGATGCCCTTGGCGTCGAAGCGCCCGGAGCAGGCCGCGCCACCGTCGCGCCAGCGCTTGAAGTCATCGTAGAGGGCCGCCTTCGAATAGTAGGTGACGTCCTCCACGAGGAGGGTTCTGCCCTGGGCATCGACTGGAAACTGCAGCTTGGGAATCTTCGTGTAAACCGTCCCGTGCGAGTCCTGGGTCTCCAGGCGCGGCACGGTGTTGATTTCCATGGCTCCGCCGCCCATCTCGCCCGCACGCGCGTCGAGCCCGCGCCCGTGGAGATATGGGTCATTGAACAACTTGCCGATCTTGCTCCAGGTTTCAGGAATGTAATAGGCAATTGGCCCCTTGAAGTTGGCCGCGCTCAAAAAACAGGTCCAGCTTTGGTCACCGGTGGGCGGCTCGCCAGGGCTGGCATCGGTGAAGGGAAGGGCCATCCACGTGTAGCCCAGAAACTGACCGTTGGGATTGCCTTGGAACGGCAGGGCATCGGGCGGAATCAGCAGCCGGTTGCACAATTGGGCGATGCCAAGTCGGTTGTCCGGCAGTGCCTCGTTGCCATGAAAGAACGACCATCCCGGCGATCCGACCTCGTAGTTATAGCATTCGGGTGTGGCGTTCATGCTGAATTTCGGCGGGCCGTAGCGGAAATGGTTGCCTCGCCAATAACCCAGTCCGCCCTCCACGGTTTGGAACACACTGCTCCAGGTGGGCCCCCGGTCCCGCCATTTGCGCGCCAGCGTCCCCTCCGGTGCCAGCGGCCTATCCTTGTCATCCGAGTTGTCGGGCAGGATCCAGGTGCCGGGCAAACCAATCTGAAAGCCGTCAAGCGGCTGGTCGATCAGCCGCCACACCGCCGAGTAGAAACCCATGCCCGCACTGAATTCGGAATGCGACGGCGGACGGCTCGCATCGTATCCGATATAGCCATACAGGCCGCCGGACTGCTCTTCGATCTTGCCGCTCGCGCCGCTTCTGGCTTCTATCGCTTGCGGTGCCGCCTGCGACCAGGACAATGCCGCGAGTAGGACGAGAGGCGTGACTGGAATTCTCATGATGAAACTTTTCCGGGGGTTGGAAGTTAACATATCAGTTGTTGGGGCGGCCGCGCATCGGGTGGATACTGAGGATTTCGTAGGATAGACTACAAAGGATGCTCGTGCTGATATTGCCTCTGAAGCCATTGAAATCCACTGGGAGCGCTGATTGTCATATTTTCAATCGGTTCAGTGGCTCTAAGTGAAATCAGGGTTCTGTTTGTGCGAATAGATCACATTATCCAAGTGTCGTCTAAACCAAGGACTGGTGAGTAAGGCGTTGAGCGCGGCCCCCCCTAGCAAAATGGCCGGACTTGACGCAGGTGGCATGGTTACACTCCGCCGAAACTCACGTGGTCATCGTAATCGAGCCACTCGAACCAAGTGGCCAGGTCCTCGCGCTCCGCACCACCGGCCTTTTCAATCTCGCCGCTGATGTAGCTGCGGCTGCCGTTGTCGCCCGGCGCGGCGCTTTCGCGGAAGCGGCTCCACGCCTCAATCTCGTGGTCGGCACGCTGAAGGGGTGCATTGGCCTGGATCCATGCGAGCAGGGCACCGTCGCCGAGGCCTTTTGCGACCTCGGTCTTCAGCGCTTCCGGATCGATGCCGGTGAAAGCGAAGAACCGCTGGTCCAGCGGACAGGCGTAGTTGAATTCCCCGTTGGTTCCGGCGAGCATGGCACGGCACTTGTCGAGAATGCGCGGCAGGATGACAAATCCGCCGAGGCGGACGCGGGCGCTGCGGGGCGGGCGCTGGGTGAGGTTTGGGCAAGTCATAGGCGCACACAGTGGCGGGGATTCATTGGAACGCAAATGCGAAGATCCTCCGACGTCCGATAGGTGCTACGCCTTCGCCAGCAGCTTCTCCACCTTGCTCTTGGTCGCAGGCGTATGCTTGCCGTCCGCCAGCTTGGCGCTATCAAGCACCTCCTTCATCCCGGTCAGGGCTGCCTGGGCGGCGGCAAACGACTGCTTTCCGTCGCCGTATTTCTTGTCGGAGAAGTACTTGATGAATGTGGCTCCCTTGCGGCTGATGGCAAGGCGCCAGCCTTGGAAGGAGGCGGTCTCGTATGTCATGCGGGTCAGGTTCTTGATTGATTTCATGGTGGTTGGGGTTGCGGTGGGTGGAGGTTTTCCTCACAGCCAATCTAGCTGTTATTTGCGGATCCGCAAGTGTCGTCTGCCAGTTCGTGCGACAGATCTCGACTCGCGGTAACTGACGCCGTCGCCAAGGCGCTCATGCCGGCTCAGCTCTCGCCCGCCGAACGCGCTAGAATCTCCGGAGCTGTCGGATGAAGACAGAATTGGCTGTAGCCAAAGTTTAGTCGGTGGGGGCAATGGCTGCTCCACAATCCCAGGCAGTAGAAATAGCCTCCGGGCGTGGCGTCCTTGACCCGACAGGGCACGGGATCGGGAAAGTCCACTGGAGGGCTGCGCAACCGGGGGGCGTCACCTGCATTCAAATGGCCGGTGTCCGACATGATAGACCATCAGTCCCAACTCCGAACCTCGATAGAGATACTTTGGCATATTCGGATTTTCCGCAGTTAGGAGAGCCGCCCCGAGCGCGATCGGCCAAGGCCCCGGTCCCTCTGACTTGGCGTCCATCCTGGCCCTGACTCCCCAAGGGAAGCGCGCCGATGGAGATTGCCGGGCTCCGTGTGGATCGCATTCCCCAGTTGGGGGCTGGGCCGTCAACCCGCGCGTGATTGCGAAGCTCATTTCCGGCGGCCAGACTGGTGCCGACATCGCGGCCCTTGACGTTGGGTGTCGCCACGGCTTCACTCGCCAAGGGAGGTTCCATAATCCCCAGAACCCATGACGACACCCATACTTCATGCGCTCGCCGCGATCACCTTCGCGGCTCCAACCGCCGCCCCGGCCGCCGACAACGACTGGATGGCAGGCATCGCGGGAAATCCCCGCATCTCCCAAATCACCATCCCCGGCACCCATGACTCCGGCGCGCGCTTCGAGACCGTGTCCGGAACCGCCAAGTGCCAGTCCGCGACCATCGCGGAACAACTCAACTTCGGCGTGCGCCTGCTCGACATCCGCTGCCGTCATGTCCACGACTCCTTCGCCATCCATCACGGCCCGGTTTTCCAAAACATGACTTTCACCGACGTGCTCAACGACGTCGCTGCCTTCCTGAAAGCCAACCCGAGCGAAACCGTGATCCTGTCGGTCAAGGAGGAGCACACGGCGGCCCACAACACGCGCAGCTTCGCGGACACCTTCGCCTCCCATGTCGCGGCCAACCCGAACATCTGGTCATCCGCAGGCGGCGTGCCCGCCTTGGACGCCGTCCGCGGCAAGATCGTGCTGCTCCGCCGCTTCGACTCGAATCTGACGATGGGCATCGACGCCAGCCGCTGGCCTGACAACTCCGTCTTTCTAGTCGGCAATCTCAGCGTGCAGGATTGCTACCAGGTCTCCGACATTGTCACCAAGTGGAGCCAAGTGGCTAAGGCGTTGTCTGCCGCCGCCTCCGACAATAACGCCGAAATCCTCCATCTCACCTTCACCAGCGGCTACAAGCCCGGTCCCTTCAACATCCCCAGCATCACCACCGTGTCCGACGCGATCCAACCCAAACTCGCCGCCCAACTCGCCGGCACCCCGCCCGGACACTACGGCTGCATCCTCATGGACTTCGCTGACGCCAAACTCTGCCGACTCATCTATCACAAGAATACGACGGGGAAATAGGGAATGGCACCATGGTCGCCGGTGCGGGGTCATGCCGCCGCCGCCGGGCTGCGCGGGTGCATTTTGTTAGATCATGGGCACGAAAAAGCCCGTCGGGTCAATAAGACCGGACGGGCTTGGCTTGGAGGTGATGTGCTGGGGTTGGCGTTGGTTCATGCCGCTCCCCAGCGGAGTCTTGTCATGTCCGGGTTGGCAGTATGGTCAGAAACCTGATGTCGCCCGGCTTCTCCGCCGTGAAGTCCACATCTTCAAAGGCCATCCCCGCTTCCCGGGCGGGCGGCAAGAACCTACCATAGGATTCCGCATCAAATGCATAGGCTGCGCCAAAACGCATTACGGCCAAGATCTCGCCAAACCGTGTCTTGATGATCTTGACTGTGCCGGGCGGCTTGGCATTCGACTTCGCGAGGTAGTCCTTCATGGTCTTGTAGGAACCGGCGATGATGCAGGCGGGGCCGTCGCATACGACGTCGCCCCGGCTGGTCGCGGCAAAGTATCCGATGATGGTGGCGTCTCGATTCATATTAGTTCTTGAGATTACGTCGAGCCCAGCCGCCGGGCGAAAACGTAGTGGTTGCCGTAGAAACTGTGGCGCTCATCCCGGTCGGCAGCGGCGATTTGTTCGGTGATTTGTTTCCCTTGCCGTCCCTGGATAGCCCTCTCTTTCTTTCTGAAAGACAAAGCCAATAGCGATGCGGAGATCGCAAGAAGTGAATATTTGAAAATGACCGCGTTCCTGTCGCTGATTCTCTTCTGTAGTTCCAATTGCACCTCGCCGCGTTCCCAGGCTTCGTCATAGGCGACTTTCTCCTGGTAGGTAGAGAAGCCCGTACGTCGCATGTCTGGAATAAATGCGTAAAACTTAACGGTGGAACCGAGCACGAATGCAACAATTCCTGCTATCCCAAGAATGCGGTATGGTTTCATATTTCTATATTCCACCGAACGCTGAGCCCTGCCGCCGGGCAAAACGTAGTGGTTGAGGTGAAACTGTGATGCTCATCCCGGTCGGCAGCGGCGACTTGTTCTACCTTCGTCATGTTCCCAGATGTCCGATTCGGGATCGTCCCGGAACCGCCCAAAAACCTAGCGAGATACGTTGGGTTGCATGAGGGATCGTCTCGTCGTCTTCTCTTGATTACCTTGGTGTCGCCGTTCCAGGGAGATGTCGCTCATACCGAAATCGTAACGCTGAAAGCCGGAGGAGTCGCATCTCCGTTTGAAGTTTGAAGCCACAGGTACCAATTCGGACGCTATCGTGGATGACTGGCAGTATTGGCTCGCCCAAGTCATTCGCTCTCGGGGTGTGTCCTCGCGGACAGTGTAACCAATTCCTGGTCGGATAGATTCGGTGGCTCCAATAGAGCAACTTTGGCGACCGATTCGGCATGTTGTATTCAATTTCTTGGTAGAACGTTTGATGTGCGCCCACCGGCGCGGTTGAAGTGATATTAAATTGAAATTAAAAAGCTTATGGCCGGTTGGTGCGCCACGCCTTGTTAGCCCTTTGTTGGTTCAAGTGCAACCGCAATTTTCTTGTTGGTGAAACTGACATGATCCCCTTTCCAAATCACCTGCCAAGCGTCCTCAAGCTTGGCATAATCGTCCAATGTTACGCCAAGTCCCATGTCGTGATTGAAGTGCAGATAGGGTATTCTTTCTGGCCCGTTTGGAACGGCTACAAATCTTCTCTTAGTATCGACGCAGAACCAACGATATCGACTTTGGTCCGTGCACTTCAATTCGACGAAGAGGATGTGCGGTCGCCCAATCATTCTGTATGCGACGGCATGAAGTTTGCCGCCCTCAGTTCCCTTCGCCGTAACAAGCCACCCTGATGTCGGGATGAGCGGCCGGAAATGATAAACGAACACAGCAGCAAAGACGGCGATGAACACAGCGAGGCCTGCAATCACTATGCTCTTGAGCTGTCGAGGAAGATGCATCTTTCTTGGGCTAACGTTTAGGATAAGCGGCGCCGCCGGGCCCCAAAAAAAACACCCGGAAGGTGAACGGCGTCCGCTTCATCCTCTTGTTGGACGGATTTTGGAGCGGCCCGCGGTGGGGG
>Ga0073936_10005384_pt1 | contig 17327 bp, 9 predicted proteins | sample AliMusrvi5mmetaG_FD_87041 | JGI IMG/M metagenome (GOLD analysis project Ga0073936, IMG submission 87041) | Freshwater lake bacterial and archeal communities from Alinen Mustajarvi, Finland, to study Microbial Dark Matter (Phase II) - Alinen... | ecosystem: Environmental > Aquatic > Freshwater >... | reverse complement strand
CCCGTCAGGCCATTCTTTTGGAAGGGCAGGAAGCAATTTTATCACACCAGGGCGACTTTGCAATAACATGGTGGATACAATCTGGGGAATACCTCCATTACCATCCGTATTAAATGTTACCTGCTTAGGTTCGTGAGTGGTAATCAGGCTGGGTTCCATGCTTTGCTTAACCGCCATAACTTTCAGCCTGCCGTAAATTGCTTATGTATTATGTTAAAATCTAATTTGATAAAGCAGAATTATGATATTCTAAAATAAATCCAAAGTTGTAAGGTTTGTTTCCTGGATTCGTGTACTTTTCCATGGTTGGAGCGCCCCATGAATCATCACCTCCAACACCATGAATATTCAAATCAATATTCAGGTTTATAAAATCACGTTTAGGCAGCTCAAAGGGATGCCTTGCTTTTTCAACATCGTCCTCCGTATATGGCCATGCCCGGAAACAAACGGGTTGTAGTCCAGTTACTTTTATTGAATTGCCATTTGGGTCGGTAAGTGAAAACCACCGTACATCGCAACGGTTAGCATTGTCTTGTGGAACGGCATAGTTGGTAATGAAATTTTCCAGCTTTGATTCGTACAAGCCAATCAGCGAGGCTGTTTTCCTGTCAGGGTAGTTCTCGAAATGCCCACGTCCATACCATTTTATACAATCGAAACTATCCTTTATGCGCATCCGCATTCCAAATTTGGGTATTTTCTGAATGGTATCGTTTTGGGGTTTATAATCGGCTTCCACCTGAATTTGCCCTTTGCTATTTATCGTATATTTTAAGGTATATCCGGCTCCGATCTCAGGAAGGTTCATGCGAAAATTGAGGGTAACTAACCCTTCTTGTTTTTTTACATCAACCCCATCTACAACCCGGTTAGAAGCAGCATTTTTCCATTTACCCAAATTTTTATTGTACTGACTATTTTTTTGGTTATCGTTCGCCGGTTTCCAGAAATAAGGTTCTAAAGTCCCTTTCAGTATTTCTTTTTCGTTTTGTCGCCAGCTTGTTAGAGCACCAGTTGTCTTATCAAATGCAACTTTAAACGAGTCGGACTGAATCGAAACTTCGGAAGTGGTTTCATTTACATTAAGTCCGTTGCCCAATGCAGCAATTTTTGGATAAGGCCCGCTTTTCAGCACAAATTGTTCGCGTGCCACACAGAATCCTTCTTCTGCCCATAATGTTGCCTTTTTTAGGTGGGCAAACAAGTTCAGGCAAATTTCTTTTGAAGCAGTTCTGAACGTTGCCGGAAGTGGAATTTCGACATTCATCGATTTTCCGGGAAGTAATAAATTGTCGTTTATTTTTCCGGTCTGAATTGTTTTTCCATCGGAAGTAAATTCATATAATAAATCGAATTCGTTAAGCGGAAGAAAGTTGTAATGATTGGTTATTCTAACTGTAAGCGGTTTTGCATTTTCGAGATTAAAAATAACCGATTGATAAACCTTTTGAACCTCATAATAATGTGGATTGGGAGTTCGGTCAGACTGAACCAATCCTTTGATAGAAAAAGTGCCGTCGTTAGGCGAATCACCAAAATCGCCTCCATACGACCAATATTCATTGTCTTTCAGTTTCAAATCCGACGGATGCTCGCCGTATTTGAGGGGTGAACCATCTATTCTTTTTGCCAAACCCTGGTCGACCCATTCCCAAATTGCACCGCCAACCAAGCTCGAATCTGCATAAATAACATCCCAAATTTCCTGCAAGTTTCCACCCGAGTTACCCATTACATGAGCATACTCTCGCATAAAAACCGGACGGTCTTTTATCCTTTCACCAAGTTTTTTTAGCTTGTCGGGATGCAGATAACCATCATCGTATATGGCAGAAACATCCTTTTGGGTATCGGAGTAAACTAAACGTGTGGAGTCAAGTTTTTTTACGGTGTCGGCCATTGCTATTAAATTCCGCCCATTGCCACCCTCATTCCCCATCGACCAAAAAATAACACAAGCGTGGTTTTTATCTCGCTGAACCAGTGAAACGGCACGATCCACGTGCGCTTTGGTCCAAACAGGGTTGTCGCCCATTTCCTTGTTCCCAAAACCAAAACCGTGAGTTTCCTGGTTGGCTTCGTCCATCACATAAAAGCCATACTGGTCGGCCATTTCATAAAACATTGGGTCGTCAGGGTAGTGGCAGGTGCGTATCATGTTAATGTTTGCTTGCTTCATTAAATTCATGTCGAGCACCATCGTTTGCCTGTCAACATGTTTGCCTGTGCGCGGATGCTGCTCGTGCCGGTTTACGCCCTTGAGTTTTACTAATTGTCCGTTTACAAAGAACAAATCGCCATGCACTTCTATTTTTCGCACCCCAAAACGCCAGTGGATGGTTTCGATCAATTCGTTGTTGACGTTCTTCAAATTTAACACAAGGTCGTACAAATTGGGCGCTTCGGCTGACCAGATAAGAGGTTGGTTCAGCGTTGTTTCCAATTGTATCTGACTGCTGTTAAATGCTTCAGTTGAACCAATTTTATTCAACAAATTAATATCTGTAATTTTTCCGGATGTAGTGCTACCAGTAATTTTGGCTTCTATTGTTAGGTTTTCGATCCTTTTTTTTGAACGGTTTTCGATGTTGACTTTGATTTTGACAAGTGCATTCGCGAAATTTTTATCGGGGTCGGCAATTACTGTAAAGTCCTGTATATACGATTTTGGGCGGATGAAAAGGTCAACATCTCTGAAAATTCCACTCAGACGCCACATGTCCTGATCTTCGAGATAGCTTCCGTCGCACCAGCGGTAGACTTCTACTGCCAGTTTGTTTTCGCCTTTATGAATATATGAGGTGATATCGAATTCAGCCGGGGACATGGAATTTTGGCTATATCCAACTTTTTGCCCATTTACCCAAATATACATAGCTGATTGTACGCCTCCAAAATTCAAGAATACCTGTTTGTCTGTCCAATTTTCAGGCATTTGAAAAGTTGTACAGTAGCTTCCTACAGGATTGCGCTCCGAAAAGCTATTAAAATCTTTCGGCGGTTCGCTGGTTACCCGTGGTGGATCTTTTTGAAAAGGATAAACCGAGTTGGTGTAAATAGGCTTACCGAAGCCTTGCATTTCCCAGTTTCCGGGCACAAGAATATCTGTCCATTCAGAAACCGAATAGTCTGTTTTGTAAAAGTCTACCGGACGAGAGTTTGGAACAGGCGACCACTTGAATTTCCACATCCCGTTTAGCGAGACAATTCGGGGGTTATTCTGCTTTTCACTTGGCAGATAAAACGTTGCATGTGCTTTTTCTTTGTTTATGCCAACTACATCGGGGTTTTCCCAGTCGTTTAACTTGTAGGTTTCCTGAGCGCAAATGTTCGTTGCCGGAAATATATAAAAAAACAGGATAATACTAAAATGAAGTTTATTTTTCATATTGCAATCATTGGTAAGTAATCAATAATATTTATAAACTGTTTAAAAAATGATACAAAAAGCGATAATATTCAATTTATCCCCACACCGAATTTGGTTTGCTGTTTTTCAACTTCCTTGATTTTAATTTCATTCAGTTCTTTGCGAAGTTTTTGGTTTTCAACCTCCAGATTTGAATTACTGGTGGCTTTCTGAACCGTTTGAACAGTTTGTTTACCAATCATGTCCGCCTCTTTTGGGCTGAAGATAGCTGGCATCGCGCTTTCTATACTATTAATAATTAACTCGCCAGCCATAGGACGATTTAAACCTTCAAACATAACACTTGCACGAATTCTGATTTTTCCGGGTTTTGTTGTTGATTGTACCAGCATAGGTGCAGTGCCCCAAAGAATCTGGCGTGGATTGAGCATGATATCTGATCCTCCGATTAAACGACCTTGACCTTCAATCTCAAATTTCACATATTCGTTGCTCAATCTTTTTATAGTCCCATTTTTATCGGCAATTCCGGCGACTACCGTTATTATATCCGACCCGTTTGCCAAAAGGTCAACGCCTTCGTTATCTAACCATAGAATCACTTTGTTGACAGACCCGGAAGGCATCACTTTGTTGGTAGCACAAACTTTCCCGTTAATCAATCCTTCGGCCAGTAAAAAAACTTCATCTTGTTTTCCTGCTCTGGCTTTGGCTTTACATGCCATAAAATTAAACATTTCGCTGAATGTTATGATGGGTGAAGGCATCCCGGTATGTTTCGTATCCTTCGTATACCTTTTCTGTTTTCCATTTTTCAGGAAAGTTAGCCTTACCTCCTCGCAATTGGAATACACAGTTACATCATTAGGCGAATAAGGTGTCATTTCATGGGCTATGTACACCATCGGCCCTGTTTCTGCAATAATATCAGACTTAATTGGTTCTCTTTGGGACTGAAACATATAATAGGAATACTTTGGCTGACGAAAAGCATCCATAATACCCCCATAAAATGGGAATGGACTATATCCTCTTTGGTGGTCAAATGAGTGCCAAAAACAGGCACCAACAATTTGTCTAGTGCTTGTATACAAGTTTTGAAGACAAATTCCATTAAAAAGTGGTTTATCGTTGCCTGTCTCGCTGGTAATCGATACAAATGGCATTGGCCACTTTTCATTTACTTCTCCAGGTTTACCGTAATGACAAGCCTGAAGAAGCATTGGAACTTCTCCCCATGCACGATTTACTCTGCTATCCGAGTTTTGAGCATTCCAATCATCAACATTGTCTCCCCATTCACGCACAAAGTAGGTTTTTGTTGAATCCAATTTACCTTTAGGTCTCAAAAGCAATGGAAAGTATTGTGCACCTTCCGCTCCATCATCACAAGCATATGTATTGTTGGGATATGGATACTCCTGCTTACAGATTTCGGCTGCGTTATTTGCGAATTCAATAGGATAATTGGTTTCATTAAGAATTGGTTCCCAGAAAAATAGCGAGGCGTGGTTCCTATGAATCCTGATCATATTTTGTATGTCAGCATAAACTCTTTCTCCAAAAATAGGTGCGTTATTCCAAAATTGCCAACCAGGAGTTTCAACAAGCGCAAACAACCCAAGTTCATCACAGGCATCCATGAAGGCCGGATCAATAACATAATGGGTACGGATTACTTTCATACCTGCATCCCTTAGTTTCTTTGCATCACGCCATTGTATCGAATTGGGAACTGCATTTCCGAGGACTGCAAAATCCTGATGGCGATTAGTACCAATCAATTTATCTTTGTAAGGTTTTCCATTTAACCACAATCCATCCTTTTGTTTGAACTCAATACTCCGAATACCAATTCGTTGCATGTAACCATCTATAACATTGCCTTTCTTATCTTTAAGGCGAATATTGAGATGATATAGGTAAGGCGATTCAGGACTCCACAAGTTGGGCTGTTTTACTTCGAAGTTTTTGACAGAATAAGAGGCCTGTCCGGTCACAAGACTTAATTGCTGAGTGATGCTGTTGACCACTTTCCCATCCGCTTGTTTTAATTCATACACAACGGTGGCCACAAGATTTTTCGGCGATTCATTGCGGATATGGGTCTTTAGATTCACTATGGCACTCTTTTCATTAACTTTATCATACGAGACAAAAACGCCTCCGCCTGACACCTCATTTTCGAAATTTGGATCAGTTATATGCACCTTATTATGTACCACCAACCAGCAATCGCGGTAAATACCTCCGAAGTATGTAAAGTCAAGCATCTCCTGCGATTTTCCGGGGGGATACAGCGGATCATTACTATTGTCTGCTTTTACCGCGATAATATTTTCTTCATTCCATTTCAGCAGGTTTGTCACATCTGCAATTACGGGTAGGTATCCTCCAAAATGTTCCTTAGCCAATTTACCATTTACCCACACCTGACATTTCCCCATAATGGCTTCAAAATGGAGATAAATCTTTTTGCCTTTCAGGGAATCGTTAGGCGTAAAATGTTTTCTGTACCATGCTGGTCCCTGATAATTAATACTACCGCTAGCATCAATAGGAAGATACACTAACCCATGGGGAAGTGAAACGACCTCCCATTTGCTGTCGTCGAAACTGGGCGATTCTGCATTGGTAGCATCCGATTTAATAAACCTCCAGGCGATGTTCATAGAATAAGCCTGGCGACCTGTGCCTTCAAGCTGATAAAATCCAGCGTTTGAGAATTGTGGCTGATTTTTTGCAGTAACATGAAGAAATATAATTACTCCCAACAGAGAAAAAGCGATTGCTTTTAAGTTCATTTTCAATTTAATTAATGTTTAAAATTTTTAGAACGTACCAACGCTTCCAGGAAATAGTAATCGGCATAATTGAGTGGAACGTCAATTTCGGCACCATGTGGAAAACTTCCAACGCTATGGTTCAGAATAAAATATTTGTTTCCTTCGCCATAGGCCATGTATGCGGGAGAGGAGAGCGATTGTAGCATTTTGTCGGCAGCTTTCAAAAATTCTCCTTTTTTTTCGGAGTAGCCTGCCAGCTCATACAATGCCGAACAGGTGATAGCCGCCGCCGATGCGTCGCGGGGAATTTCGGGATAATCGGCCGGATTGTAATTCCATTCGTGTTTCAAACCAGGATCCTTCACATTGTAATCCCAATAGGGTACTAAATCTTTGGGCATATTTTTATTGCGGATAATGTAATTGACGATGTTCTCTATAATTCCTACTGGTGAGTTTTTTCCTTTAAATATTCAAAATCTCCAAGATCAATCGCTTTCAGATATTTTTTATTGAGCAAGCAAGAAGAAAATGTACAATTATTATCTCTCTATCATAAACTAATATCTGTTTATCTCCGATTAATCTTTTTTAAACGCACCATATGACCAACGTAAGCATTGTGAACATTTTTATTTTTTATAAAGTTTATACACTTCAGAACCGGCACTTAAAAAAGCACCCGTACCATAAACTTCAGTTTTGTCTGCCCAAGCTTTGCCCGGAGCTCCTCCAACAGGTTGTACATAACCCAACATACCTTCTTTGGTAATGCAATCCGTCATTGCCTTCCATCCTCGACGAACAGAAGGTTCATATGTAGCATAGTCTAGAATGCCGTTGTTTATTCCATAAGCCAATCCAAAAATAAAGAATGATGACCCACTAGTTTCAGGTGTCGGATAAAATTTCTGACCTAACAAACTCATAGACCAATGACCCTCGGGTGTCTGGATTTCAATAAGCTTTTTCGCCATTTTTTTAAATATACTAACAAAGTATTTGTATTCTCTACTTTTAGGGTCCAGTTCTTCCATAATATTGGCAAGTCCGGCGAAAACCCAACCATTTCCGCGGCTCCAGAATATTTTTGTACCATTATCCAATATACCCATATAGCTGTCATCGCGGTAGTACAAATTTTCTTTTTTATCGAACAAATAATCGGTTGATTTCTTGTATTCTGCAACCATGAAATCGAGGTACTTTTTGTCACCAGTTATTTTGGCAAGTTTAGCCCAAACGGGTGGAGACATGAACAAAGCATCGCACCAACTCCAGCGATCCTGGTTATAGGGAGTTTTCCATTTCAACAAACTTTGTGCCGGGTGATACATAATAAAATCGAATTGCTCTTGTGTCGGCTGAATCATATTCTTATCGCCATATTTCCGATACAGTTCGCAATACATTTGCCCGACCGTATGATCATCTGCATGGTATTTTCTTTTACCAGGCATCCACTCATTATCAGATCCAATTTTCTTTAACCACTCGTAATAGGAATCATCATCTGCCATAGCAGCCCATTTAATCATTCCCACATATAATGCTCCGTTTGTCCAGTCCAATGGATGATGCGGTTTATTCTGATAATAACTATCTCGGAAATGTTCTATTTGCCAGTCAGCCAAACGTTTCATTTCTTTTTTTACTCCGCCTGGATTAATATCCTGAGCCGAAATTGATACCACGCTTAAAAAAAATGCGATAATTGTAAGTTTTATTGATTTAATCATGATAATAGTTTATCTTGTTATTGTTAACAATGAATTATTCTCTGCTAATTCGAAATCTGTAGCTTAAATAATTGTTACTGGCTTAAAATATTTCATGTGTATAATTGTTTTTTTAAGGCCACATGGAATAGCCATCCGTCAGCCGACGGATTCAGCTCGGTTTGTGATTTATCAATCATGGCTATTTCATCTGCATCACCTAATCGTTATGTACACATTTGATATACCTTTTATTTTAGAGTCATCCTTTTAAGCAGGTCTTTTACCGGCTTTTCTACTGGAAGAAAGAGTTTTTTGCATATCAATTTGGAATCCGGCATCAAATTTTTACGGCACCAAACATTACCCTTATAATTGCCTCATCCATCTGCCTATAACGATTGGTATTCCAACCCATTAGGGAGAGAGGTAGCTTCCCATTTAGTGTCGTCAAAATTTACCGATTTGGCATTTGGTCCATCAGTTTTCACAAACCATAACGCCACATTCATTGAATATACTTGTTGATTGATCCCTTCGGGCAAAAAAACTATCAGCAGAAAACTGTGGACTTTGAGATCAAAAACCAGATATAATCATGAATAACACTGCGGTAAAACTTAAAAGATATTTTATGTAGTGCTCTTAAAAACTTTCAGTATTCTTCAATTTATAAAAAGGGGGCTAAAATTTGAAATTCAAGCCCCCAACTAATCTACTATCAAACTAACTAACTCTATTAATGTAATAATTCAACTAAGTGATTCCAGCAAGCTTTTATACCTGCTGGAATCTAAATTTTAAATTTAATTTACTGTTACTTTACCAGCATCAAACACTACCTGATTATAATTTGAAGAATCATATGGATAATTGGTAACGACTACCGTCAATGAAAATTGTCCTGCCGCAGGATATTTGTATGTAATTACCCAACCTTTTATGGTACTGTTGAGTGAAGTTGTCAAACCGCGTGCTTTCAGCAAGCCATCATCTGAGTAACAATTGCTTTTTATAAGAACCTGCTTGTTGTTTATATCTAAAGAATCATTCGTTGTACCTTTTTTCTTCATAACTAATCTTTCTCCTCCTGGCCACACGGTACAAATGTCAGCTGTGGTTTTTACACCTATAGTATACGTGTTACCAGCCTTAATATCAGTAGCTTCAGTAAATTTTCCGCTTGCATCAACCGTATAAAATTTTACGCTTTCAACCGTCGGATTTGTAACATTATCTTCTTTCAAACAAGATTGAAAGGTAATTGTAGCTATAATTAAAGCTATGACGCCAAAAATCGTTTTTTTCATCTTTATTTTCAATTTAAATGAACATTTTTAATAACCTGGATTTTGAACCAAAGTTGGGTCTTTCTGTATTTCACTGACAGGAATTGGCAAAAGCAATTGTTCCGGTGCGATATCAGGATTGTTTGCAGGAGGCGAATCGGTACCTACTTTGGTACGGAGGAATTTGCTGATTACAGCGATTGCTCTTCCGGTACGCACCAAATCAAAATAACGTTGTCCTTCGAAGGTCAATTCCATACGCCGTTCGTGCAGAATCAAATCAATATCAATGGTCGTATTGGCAGAGAGAGCAGGCATCTTAGCTCTTGTGCGCACCTGGTTGATATATTGTAAAGCTCCCGCGTTGTTCCCTGCTTTCCACAAACACTCGGCATACATTAATAATGCATCGGCATAACGGGCTATCATGTAATTGTAATCTGTTTTTGTATTGAGATATTTCACATAATCGGCATATTTAGGTGCAAACTTTTGTCTGAAAGGTTGAAGAGGTGGTACGGCATATGAGACCTTGCCCGAATCGACTGTAGCCACAAACCGGTCTTTTTCGCCCGAAGCTGTAAAGTCGCTCAACAGGTTGCAACTTCCCATTATTGTATTAGTAACAATATTTCTTACGTTCATGACTGTGGCAATATCAACACCTATATGTGCATAGAAATTACTGGGTTGACCGGAGGCAATACTAAAGCCCGCTTCAAGAATAGATTCGGCATTATACTTTTTGTTAACGTCAAAGACATCGGCATAAGTTGTCATAAGGCTAAAAGTTCCTCCTTGTTTATCCTCAATCAATTTTTTTAAAGCAGTCTGTGCATTTGTATAATCGCCTTGTTGCAAATAGGCTTTTGATAAAAAATAAAGTGCAGCGCCTGAAGTAGCTCGTGCTTCTTGTCCTTTTAACGGAGCGGCGCCTTTTTGATAGCATTGTGCGACGGCAAGGTTAATATCGGGAATAATTACATCGGAGTAGATTTTTGCTACCAAAGTACGACCTAAGCCATAAGAATCTGATGGCGTTGCAAATGTTTTAGTTACCATTGGAACATCTCCATAAAAACGCACCAAATTAAAATATGCCAATGCACGCAAGAAATGTGCTTCTCCTTCCATCGCTTTAACTTCGGCAGTTTCTACTGCATTTTTAGGACTATATTTCGTTAAAACATCTAAAAAAGCATTGCAGTTATAAATCATTCTATAATCGTTGCTCCAAATTCCGCTAATAGAATTACTGTTAGTCTTTAAAAACATTTTAAAAGGGTCAGACCAAGCAGCAAATCCTGGTTCTCTTGTATCATCTGACATATCTTCGCCATAAGCCGTTATATCATTATCGTTGTAGATAGCTTGCAAAGTTTTATAGCAACCGGTTAAACCTTTATTGTAATCGGCTAAAGAAGTGTAAAAATTATCTGAAGTAAGCTGGTCTTCGGGAAAGCGCGTAAGGATTTTTTCGCATCCGAATAAGCAAACTGACATAATTAACACAAATATTATTTTTTTCATATTTCAAATTATTTAATAATTTCATTGTATTTTTATAATCCCAGATTAATCCCAAAAGATACTGTGCGCGGGGTTGGATATGAACCTGTGTTTGACCCTTGCGAACTGGTAGCCGATGCTGAACTAGTTGTATTTTCTACATTATAGCCCGGATAAACTTTCCATTGATAAAGATTTTGAATGTTCAAATACATTCGCAGGCTTCCGAGATGAGCTTTATTCAACAATTTGTTGCCGAAGGTGTAACCAAAAACAAAATTGTCAATGGTATAACGGGTTGCGCTAAACACAGCCATACCGGAAGCAATATTTCCTGCAAAACTTTTTCTGCTGGGCATAGCATATTTTGCATTAGTATTGTCAGGGCGCCAGTAATTATCAAAGTAATCTTGCGAAACATTTTGTGTCCCGTTTCCCAAAGTAAACAATCCTGTCATATTTTGCGCATTGATTAAACCTCCAACCCAGCCATTGAAATGAATGGTAAGGTCGAATCCTTTATATTCAAATGTATTGCCAATGCCGAAGATGTAGTCTGGGTCGGTGCGACCGAGTACGGTCTGGTCGCTGGCGTCAATAATACCATCGCCGTTTATATCAGCAAACTTTGGATCACCAGGGTTTGAACGGGTTTTCCATGTAGCTGTAGTACTGCCCATTATTGGGCTGGTCTTGACATCTTCCCAATTTTTGTAAGGTCCAAGAAATAAACCACCATACATTACATCTAATGGTTTACCTACAGCTGTGCGGTTGTTTCCGGCTATGATATTATCAGTTGGAAGACCTGATAAACTCAGAACGAGGGAACGATTGTACGACAAGTTAAAATTGGTACTCCACTTGAATTCACCAGTTAAATTTCGAGTATTCAGTTGATATTCAAATCCACGGTTACGCATCGAACCAATGTTGGTCATTGTACCACTGAAACCGGTAATGCTTAGTAGTGGCAAATTGTAAAGCATGTTGTCAGTTAAACGATAGTAATAGTCGATTGTGAAACCGATTCGATTGTTTAAGAATTGAAAATCGGCGCCTATTCCACTTTCTTTCGAGGTTTCCCAACTCAGATTGGCGTTGGGCATACCACTATTGACAAAAGAGGCAGTTGCACCATTGGCGCCCATCAAATAAGTACTTGCAGATAATGACGGGGAAAAAAGATAATTTGAAATTCCTGCATTACCTACAATTCCCCAACCACCCCGCAACTTTACATCATTGGCTATAAAGCGCAACGGTTTAAAGAATTTCTCATCTGAGATTCGCCATGCTGCTGAAAGAGAAGGAAATACTCCCCAACGATTGTTTGATCCGAATTTCGACGATGCATCCCTACGTACTGATGCTGTCAGATAATATTTTGAAGAATAGTTATACATTAACCGACCAAAAGTTCCCATCATGCTTTCGCTGGATTTATTTGTTGTAACATCGGTTTGTGATTTAATAGTAATTGCCTGATTAAGCGTTGTAAGTACATCGGTCGGAAAATCATATTTGGTAATTCCAAAACTCGAGTAGGCAGTACTCTCAACAGACATACCTACCATTGCTGTCAGACTATGACTTTTGAAGGTTTTCATATATGTTAGAACCGATGTTAAACTGGTATATAAACGGTCATTACCTTGAGCTGTTCCGGCAGATTGACTTGGTGAGGTGTATCCTAATCCAGCTTGAGGAATTATTGAAGGCGAGAAGTAGGAGCGATCCCATCTCTGGTATTGACTCTGCAAATCGGTCTTCCATATTAAATCTTTCATAAATTTGACTTCTGCATTTAATGCAGAAAAAACCTTTATCGTTTTTCGCTTGTCCTGCCTTTTGATCGACAAAAGCGGGTTTTCGTTTCCATAAAAATTCCATCCCCACGGAGAATTTATAGATACATCAAAAGGATCGGGTGTGCCATTGGATAAATAAGGACTAAGTGTTGGAGGTAAACCAAGAGTGGCCAAAAAAGGATTGGTAGTAGAATTTGAGCTAGTACTGTTAGCCAATACACTGGTATTTTCGAGAGTAGGATTAAGTGTTAATCCCACTTTTAACCATTTGGTAACATTTGCTTCAAGATTTGTTCGCAAAGAAAAACGTTCATATCCCGAAACTTGGTCTAATCCATCGTTTTTATAATAACCTCCAGACATATAATATTTTACATTTTCAGTTCCGCCATTGAGAGAAATCTGGTAATCCCGTATTTTGCCATGGCGTAAAAGAACATTCTGCCAATCTGTATTATAAGGGGAATGGGAAAGGGTGTCCGTAAGAGAAATCCAACGATTAAACAAACTATTGGCAAGATACATTTGATGAAATCCGTCGGAGGTTGGACTTTTGTCCCAATTAGCAATACGAACATTGGTTGGGTCTGTTCTGCTCCATAATGCAGCATTTGGGTTATCGTTTCCATTATTAGGGTCTTGCAAAATATATGCATTATCCCGCGATTCTCCCATGTATTGCAAAAAATCTTTTCCGCTCAGCATTTTAACCTTATCTAAGGAGCTTTGGACTCCTGTGCTGTATGAGAAGTTGATTTTAGGTTTTCCGCTTTTCCCTTTTTTAGTTGTAATTAAAATTACCCCATTGGCAGCTCTGGTTCCATAAATTGCGCTCGACGAAGCATCTTTCAAAACTTCGATAGACTCAATGTCAGAAGGACTGATAGAATTTATGGGTGATTCTAAATAATTAAATCCATCGGGCATAGCAAATCCGTCTACCACATATAAGGGCGAGTTGCTGGCATTTAGAGAGCTAACACCGCGAATAGTGATTGTTTGACCACCACCAGGCGCTGAATTAGTGTTTTGCACCACCACACCGGGCATCAAACCAGAAATTCCCATTGCAAAGTTTGTAAGAGGGCGGTTCTTTAATTCTTCAGAACTAACTGAAGAAATAGATGTAGACACATCTCGTTTTTTTATTGTTCCATATCCTACCACCATTACTTCTGCCAATCCTACTGTTTCTTCAGTAAGAGTAACATTTAAAATTGCTTTTCCTGAAACAAGAATCTCTTGGGATTCCATTCCCACAAATGAAAATTGTAAAATGGCATTTTCAAATACGTTTGAAAGCGAGTAAGAACCGTTGTTATCTGTCATGACACCAGTGGTTGTACCCTTTAGTATTACCGAGACGCCTGGAAGTGAACTGCCTTTTGAGTCAGTTACTTTACCTGAGACTTTTTTGCCTTGTTGCTGTTCACCCATTGAGGTGGGAGCCAATATAATTTTACGGTCAACAACTGTTATTTCAACGTCTTTAGCATCAAAAATTTTGCTAAGTATATCGCTGATCTTTTGGTCTTTTACTGTAATGTCAACTTTCCGATTCACATCAATCAGTTCGTTGTTGTAGATAAAGAAGAATTCGCTCGAGTTTTCAATTGCTTTGAGCGCGTCTTTGACTGAAACACTTTTCAAATTAAGCGATACGCGAGTATTTTGCGAATAACTTCCTGATGCCAATAGGCTTAGTGTTGAGGTAATTAGAAAAAAGAGCGTTAGTCTCATAATAAAAAAACATTTTTTTCGGAAATTCCCGGACGGAACTTTCCTGTCTTTAGTAATTTTTTTCATAAATTTGATCGATTTTTATTAATAATTAATTTTTGTTTGCCTGTTTTCAGGCATTCTGAAAATTCTAACAGGGGAGTGCTTCCAACACTTTCCTGTTTTTTGATGCTACTCCATAGGCATGCTGATTTTAATGTTTATACGTCGTTATTTTGATTTTAAAATAATCTTCCTTTTTGAATAAGAGTTGTCACCTAGTTTCGTGGCAGGGATCACCGTATATTCCATTTTTGAGGTTAGATTCAGAATATTAAGCACCTGTTCGAGCGGCTCATCAATGAAAGTCCCTGTGAACCGGTATTTTTCAAGTTTCCTATCTGCCAGTTCGATATCTACATTGTACCAATTCTCCAGTTTCTGAATGACTGTATTTACCGGATCATTCGATAAAACAATCTTCCCTTCTGTCCACGCGGTATATTTGTTCAAATCATCCTCGGTTTTCCATGTCAGTTTGTTTTCCGTTTGATTGTAGAATGCGACCTGGTTCGGTTTCATTTGCATGAGGTCGGTCACCCCATTGCTGGTTTTCTGCTGAAGTTGAATGCTCCCTTCGACAAGGGCTATTGTGAATGATGAATTATTGTTATATGCTTCTAAATTGAAGGTTGTGCCAAGCACTTTGACCTGAATTTTATGAATATCCACGATAAAAGGTTGTTCCTTGTTTTTGGCAACTTCAAAATGGCCTTCACCCGTTAGTTCTACATTTCGGGTTTTCATGCCGCTGAATGAGCCGGGAAACCTTAACGTACTTCCTGAATTTAGAAAAACGATTGTTCCGTCAGCGAGTTCTACACGCGATTGGGTTCCGTAGCTTGCTTTTACTTGCTGGTAAACGATGGCCTCTGTTTTTTCATTTGGTTTTGTTACCAGAAATAAATTGTAAAGAGCAGAAATAAGAACTGCCAGAACGAGAACGGCTGCTATCTGAGCGAAAACGGGTAGCCATTTGACCCGCTTTCTGTCAATGCCTGCTTTTTTACGGGTGGTACCTAACGATTTTGGAAGATCGATTGAAGATGACATTGCCAGTCGGTTGGAATGCTTCCAAATATCTGCAAAGTCGCTGTATTCCAGAATGTTTAGTTTGTCTTCCGATTTCCAGTTATTTAGATTGGCATTCTCTTCATCGGTTAATTCACCCGAGAATGACTTTGCAATCAGATCGTATATGTTGTCGTTTTCAATATTCATTTTCGGTTGTTTTCATAGTAATGACAAATATGGGTGGGGGGTACCCTACATAGTGAATGAAGAAAAATTGGGCTCTATGACGTTTGATGCAAGTAATATCTTTTTACTATCAATTCAATATTCCGATCATTTATTGGTTTTTTATAATTTTCAGGAACAGTTACACAATGTTTCACTGAGTCAATGCAATGTAAAACATTGTCTTTCAGAAAATGATTTGACGAGGTGAAGTAAAACTATACCGTGAAACTCTGTGCTTTTCCCTGTGTAACACGGTGTAACTTATTTCACCCTCAGCTTCTTCAGATTTTGCCAAATGCTTTCTGAAAAAGCGTAAAAAGAATGGGTTTTATAGAATTACTTTTCTTTGACGAAGGTAAAAAGTCAATCAGTGAAATACGCAAAGATTTTAGTGCCCTGCCAATTAATGCTTCAACCCCCTTTATGGAGATCTCCATCTTTAGTGCGATCTCTTTATTGGTGAAATTTTCGAATCGGCTGTATTCGAAAGCCGTCCTGCATCTTTCGGGAAGGGAGGCGAGTGCTATAATCAGATGCTCTTCAAAGTCGTGTGCAGCAATTTGATTGTCTGTTGTGTTCTCCGCATGTGCATCTGCAGGGATATCTTCTAATTTTGCATTTCGCTTTTCGTGTTTGATATAATTGAGACAATGATTTCGGACCATAGTGGTCAGGTAGGGGATTAAATAGTCAACATGATCCAAAGATGAGCGATTTTCCCACAATTTGATAAAAGCATGCTGTGCAAGACTTTGTGCTGTATCTTCATCATGAACAATCGAGAATGCAAAACGACACAAATTCTGATAATGATCGTTGAAAATCTTATCAAAGGCGCGGGCATTCCCATTTTTTAACTCTTCAAGTAGAAAGCCATCGATATGTTTCTTTTCATTCATTCATGTTTGCCTTGTTCGGAATAGAACTGCAAATGTAGTCAATTGAGGTGATCTGGAAAATTAAAAGCTTTTTCTCCTTTTCTACCCGTTGTGAATTCGTACCTGACTTTTCTATTTGCGCTGTTGTATTTCTATTTTATGTTTGATTCAATTTTTTTCTGCATCGATTTATCTCCATTTTAATTTCAAAATAAATTCAGTGATCCAATATCGATCGTAAATTGTTCCTGTTTGGTTCGCATATGCTTCGCCTAGAGAGGTAGTTGCATCACTGGACTACTTTCCGTAATGTTGTTTGTTTTGTTTTGTCATAAAAAAGGGCACTTCCAGAAATGAAGTATAACGAAAATTGTTACTTCAGAGTAATAGACAACAATTCAAATTTTGGTTATTCTTCACCACAGATTCCAGATTAAGTTCAATTCAGGCAAATATGGGGGTAAGAAGCAAATCAATACTTACCGCCGATTTTTGAAATATTCAAATATAGGGCGTAGGAAACGTAGGAACTTTCTTATTGTTTCTATGGTTTCTTTAATTTCTATTGAGCAGTTGTTCAGGTGGTTAATATGGTTTTCCTGCTTTCCATAGTTTCTATGGTTCCTATTGTTTCTGTATTACTATAATCCTGTGGTTCATGTGGTTATTGTGGTTCAAGTGGTTTCTGCAGTTTTCCTACGGTTTTCCTACGGTTCTTAATGTTTCTGTGGTTTAAATTGCTTCTATGTTGCTATGGTTCATGTGATTAATGTAGTTGTTGTGGTTTCTTTTCGTTTCCTACGGTTTTCCTACGCTTCCTACGTAAGCCTTCGGTAAACCCCGTATTTTAAATTGTCGTTTTGAGTTTTAAGTTTGGCACTCATTTTAAAGAGAAGCGATGTTAAAAGAGAGACAATTTCTATCTATTTATGAAGGGTTTCT
>Ga0073936_10005376_pt1 | contig 17343 bp, 13 predicted proteins | sample AliMusrvi5mmetaG_FD_87041 | JGI IMG/M metagenome (GOLD analysis project Ga0073936, IMG submission 87041) | Freshwater lake bacterial and archeal communities from Alinen Mustajarvi, Finland, to study Microbial Dark Matter (Phase II) - Alinen... | ecosystem: Environmental > Aquatic > Freshwater >... | reverse complement strand
TTCAACGATGTGATCCGCGCGATTGTCATGCAGGCGTATTACCGCTACGGCGTCCGCAGGATCTACGGCATCCCCTACGGGTTCGAGGGACTGATCCCGGAATACGGGCACGCGATCGTGAACCTGACACCCGAGGCGGTCGCGAACATCCACGAGTTCGGCGGGACATGGCTCGGCACCTCGCGCGGACCGCAGGATGTCCTCCGCATGGTGGACCGGCTGCAGGAACTCGATATCAACATCCTCTTCGTCATCGGCGGAGACGGCAGCCAGCGCGGGGCGCTGGCCATCGAGAAGGAAGCCAGGCGGCGCGGGGCAAAGCTGGCGGTGGTCGGGGTACCGAAGACCATCGACAACGACATGATCTACATGGACAAGAGCTTCGGCTACGAGACCGCCGCAGCAGAAGCCGTGGAGGCCGTGCATGCCGCCCACACCGAGGCCCGCAGCGCGCGCGGCGGGATCGGTCTCGTCAAGCTCATGGGCCGCCATTCCGGTTTCATCGCCTGCGCCGCGACCCTCGCCAGCGGCGAGGTCAACGCGGTCCTGATTCCCGAGGTCCCGTTTGCCCTGGACGGCCCGCACGGGTTTCTCGAGGTCATCCGCCAGCGGGTGGTTTCGCGCGGGCACGTAGTGATCATCACCGCCGAGGGCGCGGGCCAGGAACATCTCGGCTCCAGCGGCGAGACCGATGCCTCCGGCAATCTCCGGCTCGGTGACATCGGGCATTTCTTGAAGGAAAAGCTCACCGAGCATTTCAAAAAATGCGGGACCGCGCTGACGCTGAAATATATCGACCCGAGCTATATGATCCGGAGCGTGCCGGCCATGCCTCAGGACCGGATTTACTGCATGCGGCTCGGCCAGGCGGCCGTGCATGCGGGGATGGCGGGGAAGACCGGGCTCATCGTCGCGCGCTGGCACCAGGTTTACGTCCATGTCCCGATCTCCGTGGCCACGTCCGCGCGGCGGACCGTGGACCCGCGCCACGACATCTGGCTCTCCGTCCCAGAATCGACCGGGCAGCCGCCCTTATACTACTGAGCGGCATGCCTCAGTGGGCGAGCATTTCAAACCGCATCGGTCGGCCGAAGTCCTTCACGTAGGGAATCGCGCGCGAAAACCGCCCGGTGAGAAGCCCGGTCCGCTGGAGCTCCAGCACCGCGCTGTAGTAATACCAATCGCCCTGGGCGATGAGCAGATACGCGTGGTCCCCGCTGGCCACTCCATGCACGGTGTAGCTCCCGATGGTGCCGGTGATGTTGCGCCCGGATTGGCTGAATGACGCGCGACCCCAGTCGCTGCTGGTCCAGCTTCCGGCGATGTTGATTCCTGCCGAGTCGGTTTGGTCGGAGAGCCAGTTGTCGCCGGTCTTGTTGTTCCGGTTGTAGCGCGCGTCGTTGAACTCGTTCACGAACGAGCACCCGGAGAGGGCGGCAAAAACAACGAGCACTGCGGCGATCCGCTTCATATCAGTTCACAATCTTGTCCAGGCAGACCGGCTTGCTGCCTTTTTCCACGTAGGGCATGTGCCGGGAGAACGACCCGCACACGGTTTCGAAATTCTTCCGCTTCAGGACCATCGTATGCCCGGCCCATTCGTCGTCCACGAGCAAAAGATAAGCGTTATTTCCGGTCGCAATCCCCTTGATTTTGTAAAACCCGATGCCCCCGGTCAGCTTGCCATCATGCTGTTTCAGGACAACCGTGCCCCAGTCTGGAGAGTAATAGACGCCCTCGAAATTGGTTTTGGCGGGCCTTTTGTTGTTGGACTGGAGCCATGCTTGGGCGGCCGTGTTGTTCTTGTTGTATTTTTCGTTAAGCGCACAGCCGGAGGCGAGCGAAACGAAAACAGCAGCCACCAGCAGAAGGAGCGGAGTTTTCATAAGCAACCCTATAGCACGGCATTTCCGCGCAGTAAAGCGCGGGTTGGAGCGCGCAGGGAATCAGTATTTTCCGTTCAACGTCACGGGGAGAAAATCGTCCGTGCGGAACGGCGATGCCGGAAGGCCGGCGCTGTTGTAGAGGTTGCACGTCGGGTTGTCCGCCCATGCATAGCGGACGGCGACCGGGGCGGGGACTTTGTCCGACGAAACGACCACCGTTTTGCCGTGGATTTTGGCGTCGGCCCAAACCCATTTTTTGTCCTCGCCGCAAACCGCGAAGCCCTCGAGCTGGCTGCCTGGGCTGTTGCGGAGAAGCGGGGCCGTCTCATGGGTCTGGGATTTGACATCGTAGGTTTCCGGCAGCGGTTTGGCGACGAGCCCTTCGGCCACTTGCTTGAAGCTGATCACCGCCTTGCCATCCGCGATCTTCATGGAATCGTAAACTGGCCCGGAATACGGAAGGTTTTTTTTGTAGTCTCTGGCGAGGGCAATGAGCGCGAGGCGGTCGCCCACATCCTTCTTGTTGCGGGGGTGGATGTCCCCGGATTCGCCGATGTCGATCAGGACCGCTTGGCCGGTGTTCGGGAGTTTGAGGGTCAGGGACTGGGCTTCGCGCAACTCGGCCCAGTTGCTGTCACCCGCTTCAGGCTTCTTGGCCATGAAGTTGGCGAGCTGGCAAAAATAGAACGGAAAATCCCCCTGATTCCATTGCTTGCGCCAGTCGGTGATCATCAGCGGGAATGCCGTGCGATATTGATACGCCCTCCCGGCATTGGCTTCCCCCTGATACCAGATCGCCCCGCGGATCGCATACGGGAGGATCGGATGGATCATGCCGTTGAAAAGGTAGCTGGCCACGTTCTGCGGGCCGGGTGGATTCGCGGGCGGCTGCGTGGCGGCGGCGATCTTCTGCGCGGCCAAGGCGGGGAACTCAAATTCCGCCTTGCCCAGCCACTCGCCGGCGAGGGAGATCGATCCGGCTTTGGGTTCTCCAGAAAATTTCGCCGGGCCGACGGGCTCGTAGAGCCGGATCGCCAAGACATTCTTTCCCTCTTTGACCTCAGCGGCGGGGATGTCGTATGGCCCGTAGCGGCGGACATTTCCAAGCCCTGCAAAATCCTGATAGGTTGTTTGTTTGAGGAGCCTGCCGTTCCAATAGACGCTGTCGAAACCGTCGATGGGGAGGCTGAGTTGAAGGTTGGAGGCGGTCTTGTTCTGAATATCGACCTCCTTGCGCAGCCAGATGGCCCCGGAATCGGGGAGACCTTGGGCCGTCACGGGGCCGGGGATCTTCACGGGCACCCAGCCTTCGGGGGAAACGGCCTCGCCGGCGAAGGCTGCGGCATCGGGAACCGGCTTGTCCTCGCGTCCGTTCTCCTTGATCCATGCGCCAAAACCATCGATGAACACCTGCTTTTTCACGGGGTAGTCTTTGAGTGTCGCCCAGAGCCGCTCGCGGCTGGCCTTGAGATCGGGAACGCTGTCGATCGCCTCGACGCTGGTCCAGGCCTCGGAGGGAGTGCCTCCCCACGAGGTGTGGATCAGGCCCACCGGAACTTTCAGGTCGTCCTGCAGCTTCTTCCCAAAAAAATACCCGACCGCGCTGAAACCCCCGGTCGTTTCCGGGGAAGCCGCGACCCAGGTTCCTTCGGTGTCCTCAACGGCCTCGCTCGTGGAATTCTTTTTCACAAGAAACTGCCGCAGGAGCGGGTTCGCGGAATTCGCGATTTCCTCCTCCGCGCCGATGCCTCTTGGCACCGTAAACTCCATGTTCGACTGGCCAGAGGCGACCCAGACTTCCCCGACGACGACGTCCGCGAGCACCAGTTTGTTTTTGCCTTCCACCGTCATTTCAAACGGCCCGGGCGCGGAGCTCTTCAAATCCAAAACGGCCGTCCATTTCCCGGCGGCGTCGGCTGTGGCCTTGGCCGTCTGCCCGTTCAGTGTCACCGTCACCGCCTCGCCTGGATCCGCCTTGCCCCAGATCGGAACCTTCGCGGATTTTTCCAGGACCATGTGGTTGGAGATGATCGCCGGAAGCTTGACATCCGCCCACACGGAGGCGGTGGAAAAAGCGGCGGCAATGGCGAGACGGAAGGCGAGGGAGAGTTTCATAAGGGAAACGGGGATCAATCCACCGCCAGCCGTTCGCGGCAAGAATATTCTCGGCACGCCACGCGAAACCTCACGGTTTTTGCCCGCGCGCAACGGCCCCGAAAAACGGCGCTCGCCCTTGGTGCAACGTCCTGCTACGGTGCCGGCATGAAATATGCGTTTTTGGGTGCGGGGAAGATGGCCGCGGCGATCATCCGGGGGATGCTCCGCGCGAAGGTCTGTGCCGCCCCGGACATCACCGCTTCGTGCCCGGAGCCGGAATTGCTGGACAGCCTGAGAGCCGCAACCTCGGTCAACGTCACCGCCTCGAATGCGGGTGCCGCGACATCCGCCGACGTCGTCGTCCTTTGCGTGAAACCAAATGACATCGCCGCCGCGCTCGGCCAAGCGGGAAAAGCGCTGGACGGAAAGCTGCTCGTCTCGATCGTGGCCGGGCAGAAAATCGAATCCCTGAAATCCCTTGCGCCGGGTGCCCGCGTGATCCGCGCGATGCCGAACACCGCCGCCATGGTCGGCCGGTCGGCGACGGCCTACGCGTGCGATGCCTCGGTCAACTCCGGGGACCAGCCGGTTGCCGAAGCCGTCTTCTCGGGCATCGGCACCGTCTATCCGGTCGCGGAAAAGCTGCTCGACGCCGTGACCGGCCTGAGCGGGAGCGGGCCCGCGTATGTCTGCCTGGTGATCGAGGCGCTTTCGGATGGCGGCGTCGCCTGCGGGCTGCCGCGAAAACTGGCGCTCGATCTCGCGGTGCAGACGGTCCTCGGGACGGCGGAAATGGTCCGCGCCACTTCCGAGCATCCCGCCGTCCTCCGGGAGATGGTCACGAGCCCGGCGGGCACGACGGTCGCGGGATTGAGGGCGCTCGAAACCCGAGGGGTCCGCAGCGCGTTCATCGAGGCCGTCCGCGCGGCGGCCAACCGCTCCGGGGAACTCTCCGGCGAATGAAATCCCGCAATTCCGGGGACGTGGGGCAGCCGTCCCGGCTGCCTGGAAAAATCAGCAGGCGGGACGCCTGCTCCACATTGCTGAGATTGGCCGCCGCCCTGGCGATCTCCGCGCAGGGTTTTGCCCAGTCGCCTTCGCCCGGCCCGGAATCCAAACCCGTCAAGTTCGTGCCGACGGTCGCCAAAGTGGCCGAGTCCGAAGGGAACACGGCGTTTATGAGAAAAGACTACGCCGGCGCGCTCAAGGCCTACCAGAAGGTGCTCGATCTCGTTCCCGACAACGTCCTCGCCCTCACGAATCTCGGGGTCGTGCAATTTTCCTCCGGCAACACGGCGAAGGCCGAGGAGCTGCTCAAGAAGGCGGTCTCGATCCGCCTGCAGAACCCCGCCGCATGGCTCACGCTCGGGATTATTTACATGGACCAGGAACACTTCGATGAAGCGCTCGCGGCGCTGGCGCAGGCGGTCCTCCAGGATCCCCGCAACCCGCGCGCCCGCAATTATCTCGGCGTGGTCATCGGGCGGAAAGGCTGGATCGACGGCGCCCAGTCCGAGCTCCGGCGGGCCGTGGAGCTTGATCCTTCCTACTCCGATGCCCATTACAACCTGGCGGTTTTTTACCTGGAAGAGAAGCCGCCGGCGATCGAACTCGCCCGACGCCACTACTACCGCGCCCTCGAGCTCGGGGCAGAAAAAGACGCCGCCATCGAGAAAGTGCTTAAAACCGACGCGCCAAAGCAGTAGTGTCCCGCCCGTGAAAACAAATCTTTTGTCCGCACTGCTGCTCGTCCTCGCCGCCGGAACCCTGATGGCCGCGGAGCCGCCGGTCGTCACCGCCAAGTCCGCGCTGCTGTTCGACGCCAACACCGGCCGCGTGATTTTCAAGAAGAACGAGGAGGAGCGGCGGCCGGTCGCCAGCACGCAGAAGCTGCTCACCGCCTACATCGTCGCCAGCGCGGGCGACCTCTCGCAGATCGTCACCATCAAGGAAGCGGACACGAATTGCGAGCCGACCAAGCTCGGCGCCCGGCCCGGCCAGCAATACACCCGCGACCAGCTCCTGCGCGCGTTGCTGGTCCACAGCTGCAACGATGCCGCGCGCGCCCTGGCCCGCGACAACGCCGGCAGCGTGGAGGATTTTGCGGGCCGGATGAACTCCACGATGCGCTCGCTCGGCGGCTATTGCTCGAATTTCGTGAACCCGAACGGCCTGCCTGCCGACGACCAGTATTCGACCGCCCGGGACATGGCCCGCGTGGCGAGAGCGGTCTATCGGGATCCCCTCCTGCGCGAGATCATCAAGACGCGCTCCTTGAATTTCCGCTACAGCAACGGGAAGACGACCACGTTCAAAAACACGAACCGCGTGCTGCGATACTACTCGTTCTGCAACGGCATGAAGACCGGCTACACCGAGAAGGCCGCGCATTGCCTGATCAGCAGCGGCTCCTACAACGGGAAGGACGTCATCGCCGTCGTCCTCGGCGACAACAAGTCCCGGATCTGGAACGAGTCGGCGAACCTGCTCGCCTACGGACTGGGAATCGCTCCGGATAAAATGGAAAAATTCCGGATCCCCGGGGCCGAGTGATCCAGCGTGACACGGCCCCCCCAAAGTGACACAAGCTTTCCAGCCTGTGTGCGAAACCGATCCACAGGCTGGAAAGCCTGTGACACATTTCTCCGTGTCTAGATCCTACACGCTCGACGCTCCCCGGAGCGACCTCCATGTTGATTTTGCGGCGGAGCTCAACGAGCAGCAACTCGCGGCGGTGACATCGCCGCCCGGGGCCGCGCTCGTGATCGCCGGTGCCGGAAGCGGAAAGACCCGCGCCCTCACGTATCGCGTGGCCTGGCTGCTTTCGCAGGGGATTCCGGCCCGCTCGATCCTGCTGCTGACATTTACCAACAAGGCGGCAAAGGCGATGCTGGAGCGGGTGAGGGCGCTTGTGCCCGGCGCGGAGGGCGTCTGGGGAGGCACGTTCCACTCGATCGGCAACCGGATTTTGCGCCGCCACGCGGAGCGGGTCGGATTCCGGCCGGGGTTCACGATCCTGGACCGCGAAGATCAGGAGGACCTGCTGGCCAGCGTGCTTGCCCGCGAGGGGCTGGTGTCCAAGGACCGGGCCTTTCCAAAGGCCGGGGTCCTCGCCGACATCCACAGCTATTCCATCAATACCGGCTTTCCGGTTCGCAAGGTGCTTGGCGAAAAATACCACTACTTCATCCACCTCGAGATGGAGATTGAAGCGGTGCTGAATTTCTACGAAGGGAAAAAGCGGGAAGCGAACGCGATGGACTTCGACGACCTGCTTTGCAAGACGCTCGAGCTTTTTCTCACGAACGAGGACGTGGCGGCCGAATATCAGAGCCAGTTCCGGCATGTGCTCGTGGATGAATACCAAGACACCAACCGGATCCAGGCCGATCTGGTCGCCTGCATCGCCCGCAAGCACGGGAACATCATGGCCGTGGGGGACGACGCCCAGAGCATCTACTCGTGGCGCGGCGCGAACATCGAAAACATCCTCGATTTCCCCAAGCGCTATCCCGGCGCGCAGGTCTTCAAAATCGAGACCAACTACCGCAGCGTGCCCGAGGTTCTGAACCTCGCGAACGCGGCGATCCAAGGAAACGAAAAGCAGATACAAAAAACCCTCGGGGCCGCCAGGAATTCGCACCCGGTGCGCCCGGCGCTCGTCTGCTTGGACACCAACATCCAGCAGGCCGCATTCGTCGGCCAGCGGGTGGCGGAACTCCACAGCGAGGGGGTTGGATTGCAGGAAATCGCCGTGCTCTACCGGGCGCACTACCACTCGATGGACGTGCAGATGGAGCTCACGAAGCGCGGGATCCCGTTCTCGATCACCAGCGGGCTCCGGTTTTTCGAGCAGGCCCATGTCAAAGATGTCGCCGCATTTCTGAAGTTCGCCATGAACCCGCGCGACGAGGTCGCCTTCAAGCGCATGGCGCGGATGCTGCCCGGCATCGGCAACAAGACCGCCGGGTCGCTTTGGAGCCAGGCGAACGCTGCCCTCGGAGGCAGGCCGGATTTTGCACGCCTGATGCCGCTCAAAGTTCCGGCCAAGGCCGGGAAGGCCTGGGCGCAGCTCGTCCACACCCTCTCCGATCTCGTCCCCGCCTCCGGCCCGCTGAAACCCGCCGCCATGATGGAGTCTGTCCTCTTCGCGATCTACGACGACTACATGAAGGAGAAATACGAGAACTACGAGGCTCGCAGCGACGACCTCGCCACGCTCGCCGGATTCGCCGCCCAGTTCGAGTCCACCGAGGAATTCCTTTCCCAGCTCGCCCTGCTCGGCGGCGTCGAAACCGCCGATGCCTTCGCCGGCGACTCCGAAAAAATCACCCTCTCGACCCTGCATCAGGCGAAGGGCCTCGAATGGAAGGTCGTCTTCCTGATCTGGCTCGCCGACGGCATGTTCCCGATCGCGCGCAGCCTCGACTCGCCGGAAGCGGTCGAGGAAGAGCGCCGGCTTTTCTACGTCGGCGTCACGCGCTGCAAGGACGAACTCTACCTCACGTATCCCGACCTCCGCCTCAACGCCGGCTACGGCGACAACTACCAGCGCCCCTCCCGCTTCCTCTCCGAACTCCCTGAATCCCTCATGGAGACATGGGACGTCGGCCTACCGACCGCGAGGCCGGACGACTCGCCGTTCTGAAAATGCCGAGCCCGGTTTTTCCCGCGCGGGCAACCATTTGTGGGGGTTTGGACAATCAAGCCTTGATCGCGGGCGGGAGCCGGTCCAATGTGCCGGATCACGAATTGAACTCACTTTTGTCCACGCAATACAAACCCAGGGATGAATGCGGCGTTTTCGGCGTTTTCGGCCATCCCGATTCCACGCTGCTGACCTACTACGGGCTGTTCGCCCTGCAACACCGGGGACAGGAGAGCGCGGGGATCGTGTCCGCGAAAGGCTCGGAGCGGACCTTCCAATTCCACAAAGGCATGGGGCTCGTCTCGCAGGTGTTCACGATGGACGAGCTGGAGCGGCTCGCCGGGACGCGGGCGATCGGGCACGTGCGCTACTCGACGACCGGATCGAGCAACGCGAAAAACGCGCAGCCGTTCGTGGTGGACACCGCGCGCGGGCAACTGGCCGTCGCCCACAACGGGAACCTCACAAATGCCGCCGCGCTCCGCACCGAACTCGAGGCCCGCGGGTCGATTTTCCAGACCACCGTGGACAGCGAAATCGTCCTGCACCTGCTCGCCCAGCCGCGCGGGACAGGCGGCGGGCTCGCCGCGCTGCGGCGGATGGAAGGGGCGTTTTCGATCGTGCTCATGGGCGAGCGCGAGATCATCGGGTTCCGCGACCCGCAGGGGTTCCGCCCGCTCTGCCTGGGAAAATTGGACGGGGCGTATGTGCTGGCATCCGAGAGCTGCGCGTTCGACCTGATCCATGCCGAGTTCATCCGGGACGTCGAGCCCGGCGAGGTCGTGATCATCGACAGCGACGGGATCCGCAGCGAATGGCCGTTCAAGGCGAGCAAGAGCGCGTTCTGCATGTTCGAGTATGTGTATTTTGCGCGGCCGGACAGCAACATCGGAGGAATCAATGTCAGCAAAGTGCGCGTGGAGATGGGGCGCGAGCTGGCGAGGCAATGCCCGGCGGAAGCGGACCTGGTCGTTCCCGTGCCCGACTCGGGGATCTTTGCGGCGCTCGGGTTCGCCGAGGAACTGAACATCCCCTATTTCCCCGCCTTCGTCCGGAACCACTACATCGGCCGGACTTTCATCCAGCCCACCCAGCTCATCCGGGATTTCAACGTCCGCGTGAAGCTGAACCTGATCCGCGAGGCGGTGGAGGGGAAGCGGGTGGTGGTGGTGGACGATTCGATCGTGAGGGGGACGACCGCGCGCACCCGGGTGATCAACCTCCGCGAAAACGGGGCCAAAGAGGTCCACATGCGGATCAGTTGCCCCCCCCACAAGCACGCCTGCTACTACGGGATCGATTTCCCCGATCCGGAAAAGCTCCTCGCGAACCAGTGCACGCGCGAGGAGATCTGCAAATATCTCGGTGCGGACTCGATCGGCTACCTTGAGGTGGCGGGCATGGTCCGGGCCACCGGACGCCCGTTCAGCGAGTTCTGCATGGCCTGTTTCAACGGGGAATACCCGGTGCCCTTCGACGCCAATTTCGACAAGCTCATCATGGAAAAGCGCCGCGACAACGCCCGCCTGCTCGAGCCCGCCTCCGACCGCCTCCTCTGATATTTTATGCCACGCAAACTCAAAGCCTATGCAGCCGCCGGGGTGGATGTGGACCTCGGCAACCGTGTGAAGAAAGGAATCCAGGAGCTTGCCGCCTCGACGCACGGGCCGGAAGTGCTCGGAAAAATCGGCGGCTTCGGCGGGTTGTTCCGGCCGGATTTCAAGGGGCTGAAAGACCCGGTGCTCGTCTCGAGCGTGGACGGGGTCGGCACGAAGTTGAAGATCGCGTTCGCGACCGGCCGACACGACACGGTCGGGCAGGACCTCGTGAACCACTGCATCAACGATATCGCCGTCATCGGCGCCAGGCCGCTTTTTTTCCTGGACTACATTGGGGGCGAGAAGCTGGACCCGGTGGTTTTCCGCCAGATCCTCAAAGGCTTTTCGACGGCCTGCCGGGCCGGCGGGTGCGCGCTCATCGGCGGCGAGACCGCACAGCTTCCCGGCATGTATCACCCCGGGGAATACGACCTCGCGGGCACGATCGTCGGCGTCGTGGACCGGCCCAAACTTCTCGATGGCTCAAAGATCCGGCTGGGAGACATCCTGGTGGGTTTGCGCGGCAACGGGCTTCACACCAACGGGTATTCGCTGGCGCGCAAGGTCCTTCTCCAGAAGCTGCGGCTTCCGCTCGACAAGCCGGCTCCCGGAATGAGAAACACCCTGGCATCGGAGTTGCTGCGCGTGCATCCCAACTACCAGCCGCTCATGTCCTCGCTACCCGCCGGTCTTGTCCATGGTGCCGCCCATATCACCGGCGGCGGTCTCCTCGACAACCTGCCCCGGGTTCTGCCGGAAGGCTGCCGCGCGTCGATCGACAGCCGGTCTTGGAAAGTGCCGATTCTTTTCGAGTTGATCCAACACGGCGGGCAGGTGCCATGGAAGGAAATGTTCCAAGTTTTCAACATGGGCATCGGGATGGTTGTCATCGTCCCTGCCGCCCGCGCGGCCGAGGCGTTGCGCCTCACGAAGGGCATCGCGATCGGCTCCATCGTCCCGGGGGCGAAAGACGTGGTGATCGAGTGATCTTGTGAGACTCTGGAAACGCAAACCCGCACTCGGCATCGGCATCGGTGTCGGAGTCCTCGGAGCCCTCGCGCTCGCCTTCCGCTACGGCATGAACCGCATCGCGCGGGAACCGATCCCGGACGCGATTTCCCCCGCGATCTTCGCCACGCGGGTCGCGCGGACGAATTTCGGCGAGATGATCTACCATGTGAGCGGGTCCGGCGAGCCGCTGGTCTTTTTGCACGGGGTTTTCCTCGGCGCATCGTCCTACGAGTGGTCGCGGGTTTACCCGCGTTTCGTGATGGACCACGAGGTCATCGTTCCGGACATCATCGGTTTCGGAGAATCCGAACGTCCGGCCACCCAGATGGACGCTGCGGACTACGCGGCGGCGCTCGCCGAGTTTTTGCGGGAAGTCTGCCCGGGGCAAAAACCGATCCTCGTGGCTAGCGGGCTCACGGCTGGCATTTCCCTGCTCCTCGCCGCGCGGCATCCGGAGTTGCTCTCGCGGCTGGTTCTTTTCCTTCCCACGGGGCTGAAGGAATCCGGCAACTGGCGGGCGATGGGAATGCAGGGGCTCAACGGGCTTCCTTTTGTGCGGCGGTTTGTTTATCGCAACTACCTTTCCCGCGCGCCGTTTATCCGCGCCTGGCTCACGCGGTTCGCGCTGACGAATCCCGAGTCGCTCACCGAGGAGATGGTGACGATCTTTTCGACCTGCGCCCAGCAATACGGGGCGGAGCATGCGATTCTTGGGTTTCTGCGCGGGCGGAAGGCGTTCAACATCGAGCGCCGCCTGCACGATGTCACCGTTCCCGTGCATATCCTCTGGCCCGATCGCGCGAGCGGGTTTTCCCCGGATGGAGGGGCATCGCTCTGCGGGAAAATCCCCCGCGCATCCATGGAAATCCTGCCCGACTGCGGCATCCTGGCCGCGCTGGAAAGTCCGGATCTCGTGGAGGCTGCGGTCGCGCAGGCGCTGCGAGGAGATCTGCCCACGGAAGCCGTGGCCTGAAGGACGGATTTGTTGCCCTGCAAGTTCCCGTGGCATGGGCATCCTGCCCATGCGTAGACAATCCATCAAGACATGGGCAGGATGCCCATGCCACGGTGTGTTTTCCACACGGCAGGCGTTCTCACTGCTACCTGCGTCCGCCGCCGCGGAATCCGCCGCCGCCGCCATGGAATCCACCGCCGCCATAGGAGCGCGTGGCACCCATGGAGCGCGAGAAACGCTGCGAGTCCAGGTCGGAGTGCGTGTTGTCGTCGAACGACGAATGATCGGGCTTCGACCACCCGCTCGAATCATGGCGCTCCCAGTTTCCATCATCGGTCGAGCGGTAGGCGTTGCCGTCTTTGCCTGCGAAGACATCGTTGTTGCCGAGGTGGGAGGTGTCGGTCTTGAGCGACTGGCGGTCCGTGTTATTCAAATTGCCAGGACGATCCGCCGGGTGGTTGTCCGGACGGTCCGCCGGGTGGTTGTTCGAGGCGGCGTTCGGATGGTTGTTCTTCCAGTTCTGGTAGTCTTGGCTTGAGCGGGCTTTGTTGGCGTCGTTTCTGGCCGCGTTCTCCGCGTTCGTGCGGTTGGTAGTATTCGCGGTGTTGCCGTTGTTTTTCACCACGTTGTTCGACCAGTTGTTGTAGGCGTTGTGAGCGTTGACGTTCACGTTGTTCCAATTCCGGTTGATATTGACGTTGTTGACATTTCCCCAGCCTCCGTGCCACGGCCCCCACCAAGGCGAACACCCCCAGCCGTGGTCCGCAGCGAGGCCGAACGCGAATCCGGTGGCCAAACCGCAAGCAAACCCGGCGCCAAACCCGTAAGTGAGCGGAGGCCCGATCCAGACATCCGGCCCGATATATGGCGGATACCAGAACCCGGTCCCGAAGACCACGACCCCTTCCGGCGAAAGGCAAGGGCCGTAGTAGCCTGGCGTGTAACCCGCGTAGACGACGTCCGGAGTGGACCCGTAAACATAGACGTTCGTCGCGTAATAAATCGGGCTGCTCGGCGGGATCGTGTAGATCGCGGGCGGCACGGAGTCCGCCACCGCCCACGGCCCGGCCGCCGAATGGGCCACAAACCACACGCCGTTGACGACCGCGTAGAAAGCATCCCCGGCGACCTTCACAACCGGCGTGGCCGTGTTGACGGCATACGAGAGCGGCGTTCCTTCAACCGGCTTGAACTCGGGGTCTCCGGCATAGCTGACCTTGGTCGTCGCGCTCCGCGAAATCGTGGCGGTTTGAGGGATCGTCGAGGAAATCGCCGCCTCCCCCGCCTGGGGGGTTCCGGCCACCGATGCGAGCACCGTCCCGGCCGGATCGCTCTCCGGGATGTTTGCGAAATCCGTCGGAAGTTGAGCGGCCGGCACGTATTGCCAGGGACCGGCCAGCGACGCGGACGAGAACCACCGCCCGGAAACCACCACGTAGTAAGCCTGGCTCGGGACATAGACAAAAACCGAGCTGCCGGAATTGGACACCCGCAGGAGCTGCGTCCCCGCGATCGGAGAAAATTGCGGCACGCCTTGCGTGGTGATCAGTTCGGCGGGCCCGGTGCTCACAAAAATCGCCGGCGTCGGCGCGGCCTTCGAGCCCTTGGGCGGATCGAAAAGCTGGGTGGAGGACGGGACGTTCTGGAGCGCGGTGGCCAGAGAAGCCGGCGGGTTCTGCGCGGCCGTCCACGGGCCGGCCAGCGCCGGTGCCTGCGACCATCCACCATTGATCCTCAAATAGTAAAGCCCGCTCGATTGGTCCATGACGAGCAGGGCCTGGGTGTTGATCGCGCGCAGGAGCTGGGTTCCCGCCACCGGGCGGAGTGCGGGATCGCCGTTCACCAGCACCAGCACGGCCGCGGACTCGCTGAAAAAGATTGTTGGCACAGGGTTCTGCACGGCCACCGTCGGTTTGCCTTCCGCGCTCGTGACCGCGAGATTCGCGCGGATTGCGGGAAGCGAGAGGTTCTGCGCCCACGCGGCAGCCTGTGTGCAGACCAGACCGGCGTAATTCGTGGCCTGGTCCGGGGCGGCCGGAAAATTGGCCTGCGCCGGGTAGATGTTTGAAAGCGAGACGGTCTGTTGGTCGTTGTTCACATCCGTTGTCCCGGTCAGGACGATGGTTCCAAATTGCGGCGCGGCAGCCCCTTGGGGAGTCACCGAGACAGCCATGCGGGCGGTGAGCGTGTTCCCCGTCCAAGCGGTCACCTGCGGCTGGTAAACCGTAATCGAAGTTCCGGAATTGGTGAAAGTTCTCGGCCATCCGTCGCTGGTAGCGGAACGTGCGGATGTCAGGCAGAGGGCGAAAGACACAGTGAGGAGGAAGATCGCTTTCATGGCAAAATCCCTATCGCATGCGTCGCCTCGTGGCGAGATTTTCCGTTTCAGTTTTCTGCTTTCGGTGAGATAAGGGGCTTGTATGGAAATCCAAACTGTTCGCGCGGCGGGATTGATCGTCGCAGCTGGCGGGAGCCGCCGCATGGGGTTCGACAAGATCACCGCACCGCTGGACGGACGCCCGCTCGTCACCTGGTCGCTGGCGGCGTTCGAAGCCTGCGACGACATCGGCCCGTGCGTCCTCGTCTGCGCGGAGTCGCGGATTGAGGAGTTCGCCGCGCTCGCCGCTCCCTACAAAAAATTCCAACTGGTCGTCCCCGGAGGCAGCGAACGCGCGGGCTCGGTCAGGAGCGGGCTGCAGGCGCTCGAATCGCGCGGCCCCGCGCTCGTGGCGGTGCACGACGCCGCGCGTCCGCTGGTGACACCGGCCATGATTTCCCAGGTGGTGGCGGCAGCTGCGGAATGCGGGGCCGCCGTGGCCGCCGAACCGGTCAGCGATTCCCTCCACCGTGCCGCCGCGGCCGGCCATCTCGTCGAGACGGTCTCCCGTGAAAACCTGTGGGCGATGCAGACGCCCCAGGTCGCCGGGCTTTCGGCTTTGCGCGATGCCCTCGAATCCGCCAGGTTGTCCGGGCGCGAAGTCACCGACGAAATTTCCGCGCTCATCCAGGCAGGCGTCCGCCCGCGGGCCGTCTTCCACGGCAGCCTGAATTTCAAAGTCACCTTCCCCCGCGACCTCGCCCTCGCCGAGTCCGTGCTGAAATCCATCGTTCAAAAAACCGCTTGAATCACGCCGCAACAGTTTGCCCAAATATTGTGTGGATCATCGTCGTCGAAACATCGCTGCGCCCGAGCAGTTCTTGCACCGTCCGAACACCCGCGCGATAGCGCGCGCTGATCAACCAGGGAAAGACTATGGTGTAGCCGGGCTAATCCGGTGCGGGTCACATTGGCGGCACGGGATCCATGGTCACTTTTTGGCCGTGTGCTTTGGCCCATTCGAGCGTGCTCTGGTATTTCGGGCTGTCAGCGGGCTTGGTGTCGTAAAACTCCGCCACTCCCCAGCTCCCCCATTTGCTCCAGATTTCGATCGAGTCCCAAACGCAGAACAACCCGCCGCCGGCATCGGCCCAGGCGTCGAAATATTTTTTGTAGAGAGCGCCCATGCGCGGGCTGGCGTTCGCGGCCAGGAAGAGTTTGGTCATCGCCTCGTTGTTTTCCCCGCCGGCTACCCCCACCATGTGCTGTCCGCCCTCGTAGGCGATGAGGGGGATCCCGTATTTGTCCGCGACCTCCTTCTGCCTTTGTATCCATTGGATGGAATCCGGCAGCGCCTTGTTTTCCATGTGGTCCATCAACTGGTCCACGCTCCATGTCGCCACGACATCCGCGGAGGGAGCATCCGACCCATTGCTGTTCGCAGGGACACAAAATGTCATGTAGGGAGCGATGGCCAGCGCATCGACGTCCTCGGCTCCCTTGGTCTGTGACATCACCATGCCATCCGTCCAAAATTTGTCTGCGGCAGCCTGCCAGGCGATGATCCGAACCAGCCGCTCTTTGCCGCCGAAAACCTCCTCCCAGATTTTAAAGATTTCCAGGCAGCGCTGGACATAGACCTTGGCTCCGCCTTCCCAGGGACGCTCGGGCGCGCCGATGCCCTGTTCCTTGGCCTTATTAAACGCCCACTGTGTCTGGGAAAACATGCTGTTCCACATTTCGTTGGAATATTCGATGTGGGGTTTGAGGCTGGGATCGAGTTTGTCTTTGACCATTTTGGCGAAGTTGCGCACGTAGTCGTCATCGGCGAGGTGTGGCATGCAAAACCAGGGGTCGATTTTCAGGCGGTTGCAGAGGTCGATCATCAGCTCCAGCGGGGCGCCGCGCATCGTATACATGGCATCCTCCAACCGGGGCCGGTCGGCCCATTTTCCCTGCGTGGACCCGTTGGTCCCCATCCAGTTCATGAACCGGATCGCCCCCATCCCTTTCCAGCGGTTCAAGAAAACCGGATGAAATGGCTCCTTGGCATAAGTGTCCTCGAAGCCGGGCATGATGATCCGGATGTTCCGCACGTGGTCGGCCGGATCGGTCTCGCGCAGGCACAGGAAAAAGGCCCCGTCGCCGCCGACCTCGATCTGGATCTTCCCGGGCTCGTCGCTCACCACCTTGGCCTGCCGGAATTCCAGCTTGCCAGAGCCCTCGTAAAGCACCGTGTAAATGCCGAGCGGACAATGCCCGTTGAGATTGGTGTTGAATGGCAAGTCCGCAGAGCAGTCGGGATCAAGTCGTTTGACCCACCCGTGCTCGTCCAATTCGAGGGCGGGCCCTCCTCCCCAGGGTTTCCCCTGCTGCTGGCTGATCCATGCGCGGGTGGTCTTGAAAATATCCACAAAGAACAGCTCGGTGGACCAGTCGCAGAACCCGCTCAGATTCATCCCCAGCCGGGCCGGGGTGGCAGATGGTTGGGGCTCGCCAGCAAACCCGGTGGCTGCAAGGGCAAAACAACAGATGATTAGCAGCGCGTATTTTGTCATGTGCTCTAGGAAGGAATGGATTTCTCTGCCATCTCGCAAGCGATGGTTTATTGAACGGATTCAATGGAGGCGCTAAAAATTATGGCGGGGAGAACATTGCGACGGAGGCGGTCCCAATTTGGTTCACTGAACACGAATCCGGATTTTGCCCGCGAAGCCGCAAAGGAGAAGACGAAAACCGGGGAATATATCCTCTTCCCTCCGTGCTCCGCGTCCTCCGTGTGAGGAATCGCCGGATTCGGGCTCAACGGAGTTCGCCAATGGACTTCGCCA